>Ga0222667_1000535_pt1 | contig 16545 bp, 25 predicted proteins | sample AntAcemetagen657_FD_179854 | JGI IMG/M metagenome (GOLD analysis project Ga0222667, IMG submission 179854) | Saline water microbial communities from Ace Lake, Antarctica - #657 | ecosystem: Environmental > Aquatic > Non-marine Saline and Alkaline > Saline | place: Antarctica: Ace Lake... | reverse complement strand
TCTATGAGCAATAGCGTGTACTTGATCTAAAGTAAGATAACCTCTTTCTTTTAGCTCTGAGTATATTTGAGATTTTAGAGATTGTTTCATACTATAGTTGTTTAAATGATTTAATTATTCTTCTACTTCAAACATCTTTTTATTTAATATTTCAAAACTAATTTTATCATCTAAATAATCCATTACTATATTAAACCAGTAATCGTTACAAAGCCATTTCTCATCTCCCATTTTATAAATTGTAGTTGTATCTTCAGGAATATCATAGGCTTGTAAAACTCCATTTATTAAACCATCTAGTTCATCGTCTAAAATATCAGTGTTTAAGAATTGTTTATATTGGTCTATACCACGATAAAATCGTTTAATAGCTCTCAACATTGGTTCTATGTTAGGGTTTTCCATATTATTTTTTTAAAACATCTTCTATGTAAATGCCTGCTAAATTAGTTTCTCTTGGTTCTTGGTAAAAGTCTATTTCTTTTTCCAAAATATTTATATAGGCTTCTGTTGCTATGTCTTTGAGGTCAGGTCTAGCTTTACACTTTCTTCTCATTACCCACCAGTAAGTATTCATACTATCAGTTATAATAGTATCGTACTTCTCAGCCAATTTACTAGCTTCTAATACCCCTAACAGTTCAGCCTCGTTGTTTGTCATACCTTTCTTAGCTATCTCATTCTCACAGAGTACATCGCCATCTTCATTCATAACTACATAACCTCCACCTGTTTCACTAGGATTTCTACCTAGTGTATATCCGTCAGAGTAAATTATCATAGTTTTTAATTAGTTTATAAATGATTCTATTCCAACTTATCTTCTCTTTGTTTCTTATCTCTTGTAAAAGTTTATAAGTTCTTTCATCTAGTCTAAAACTATAAGCTTTATATCTAATCTTCTCTTCTTTATCTGTGTTTGTCATACTATAAGTGTACATTACCCCCACTCTCCAATGTTTCCTTCTATTGCCCGTATATTCCGTTGTGTTACATTGTTTGGTCTTTCCCTATACACCACTCTTACGGTAATAATCTTGTAAGAGTAAGATATGAGGTTACAAAGTACGGTATAATGAGTGAGGTTTCCAAAGGTTAGTCGTAATCAATACCATTTAAAGTGCGATTGAACCCAGACTAAAAGGGATATGGGGTACACTATATTAAAAAAACTGCTCACAAACTGAGAGGAACTTCGGGTCTAAGACCTTCCATTCCTCCTAGATTGTAAACAGTCATTAAAAAGGTTGATTGTTAATCTAGGAGTCTCAATTTGGTTCTAACTTAGAACAGATATATAATATCATAGATTAAAAAGGATTACAAGGGGGGGGTGTGGATAACCTATATTAAATATAAAAAGTTATCCACTTGACTTATTCTGGCTATTAGTATATACTACTGTTATCAAACGCTAATTGTGTTCTGTATCTAAAGCATTGGAGAGCGTATAGGGTCTATGGGCAATAGCTCAAAGAAAACTAAACTAACTCTAAAGGGTGCAGTATTCAGTGAGAGTTTAATCATAACAGATTGTCGTTTATGATAAAACAAACTAAAACTAAATGCTTTATAGGCTAACTTTTTGTTAGTTTTTTTTTATGCAAGAAAAAGATATAGAACAGTTTGAAGATGGTGTTTGGTACAGACCTAAAATGAAAGGTTTTATTCACGAATGTTGCGACTGTGGGTTAAAACATAAAGTAGATTTTAAGATTTGGAATGATGATGGAGACGAACCTTATGTAGAGATTAGATTTAAAAGACTAGAAAAGTAAGGGTATGCACTGTATAGAACTACAAGACAAAAGAAAAGAATTTAGGCTAGCTATGGCTAAACTTCCTTGGCAAAGAAGAAGCCTAGAGTATTCTTATGGAATGGATTTTATGACTACAATGGATAATCCTACTAAATCTACCTACTGGCTAAACCTAACTAAGATAGACAAAATAATAACCGAGCTAATAGTTTTAGAAGATAAGTCCATATGTGGAACACTATCTTCACAATAACATCAGTCTGGTCTATAAGATCCTATGAATCAAAATTTAGTAAAATTTGGTGAGTTTCTAAAAGAACTCCGACTAAAAAAAGAACTTAGCTTACGCGAAATTTGTAGGTTAGTTAATTATGACCCGAGTAATTGGAGTAAAATTGAAAGAGGTGTCCTGTCTCCACCCTCTGACATTGAAACATTGAGGAAATGGACTAAAATTCTTGGAATTTCCAGTAAACCACAAGATAAACAAAAGTTCATTGATAGTGCTATGATAGCTCAAGGCATCATACCTAATGATATTTTAATAGAAAGTAGAATTGAACTACTACCTGCATTCTTTAGAACTCTTCGTAACAAAAAACCATCAAAAGAGATGAAAAATCTCTCAAAGAAGAAATTGAATTCCTACGAGGATTAGTAGAGAAACTATCTAATAATAGTGGTACTAAAATAATTGAGATTATCCAGGAGAGAAATTACACTCAACCTTGGTACCAACCATATTACAATTGGTCACATAGTAACGAAAATATGTTGTTCTATTCAGGCACACCAGATAAAAATGGAAATACTCTAACAGTAACAGACGGTTCTGGTGCAACTAATTTTAGTGGGATAGAAACATACTAATTTATTCTTTGACCCTGAGTTTTAAATAGATTATCTATAATAATATGACAGCAACTAAATATCCATCAAGATTTATGGTATTAGGAGTTCACGGAACACCAATACCTATTACATATCTTCAACCAGATAATGAAAAGGATAATCCTTATGTTACTTATGATTTTGATTTAGCAGTAGAATTAGCCACAAAAGGTCAGATTGATACTGATTGTCCACACGAGATTGTAATTCTGTCAACCTTAATGGAAGGATTTGACCCAGAATTATCAGATACACCAGCTTTTGATTACGTACCTAGGCATATAATGGCTATTGAAAATGCTATACAGAATGCAGAGGAAGTAGGAAGAGCAGTGGAATGTATGTCTGATAAAGAAGCTGAACTTCAAAGGATTAAGGACGCTATAAATGTAGTAGTTAGTTATAGTTAGATTATCTACAAAGGAGAACTTTAGTGCCTAACCTTAAATGGTTGGCAGAGGCGGACTATTACTATAGTCCTCCCTTATAGATAAGTTATGCAGTACCCAGAAGGAGACAAAATAACTACTAGATTAGTTTGGTTTATCTTAATCATACTTTTTGCAATAGGAACATATTATGCTTTTACAGGATAAACTTAAACCAGAGACAATTCTATGGATAAAACAGTACCAGGAAGAATTAAAGAATCCGAAACTAAAGAAACCAAAGAACTGGTACAAGTCTGCAAAAACTGTGGTAAAGAATATTATTACTTAAATCTTTATAAAGGACACTGCGTTAATTGTTTAAATAAAAAACTATGTCAAAAGAAGAAAAGCACGTACTCAACGCTGAAGAGCTATCCCCAGAAGACAAAAAGAAATTCAAAGACTACGAAAAAAGATTAGAGAGTTTTCAAGAAGCTCTACAAAAACTAGAAGATAAATACCAAGTAAGAGCCCAGATGAGTTATAGAATGGTTTATGCTGACTTAAAACTATATGATAAAGCCCAAGACCACAAAGAAGCTATCGACAAAAAGGTTGATGAACAAATCAAAGAAGCCATTGATAAAACAACTAAATAATAATATATGCCAATTAAAAAAAAGACATCAAAGAAATTAGTATCCAAAACAACTAAAAGAATAAAGAAGGTACTAGAACCTATTATTGAAGAACCTAAATTTGTTATCCGTAATGGTGTAAAGATAGCAAGACTACCTAAACACGACAAAGAACTATTAAGAGGTAAAGTAACCTTAGTTTAATATGGCAGAGGTACAGACAGAAAGACAGAAAGCACTAGCAAAAGAGCTCATAGCAAACACTAAGAGGGCTAAACCTTTGAATAAAAGTGAGATGTTGGAGTCAGTTGGATATACTAGAAATACTGCAAGACACAAAACACCCGATATAATCAATGCTCCAGGAGTACAGAGAGATGTATTACCAGTAGTAGAGAAGATGATTAAAGCTAGGGATAGAGCTATAGACTTATTAGCTGGTAAGGAAGAGAAAGCTAACTACTCTGATATTACTGGTGGAATTGATAAACTTACTAAGAACATAGAACTATTAAGTGGTGGAGTTACAGATAGAACAGAATCTTTACTCACACAAGAGCAATTAGATGAACTACTCTCACGAAGACAAATTAAAGATATTACAGACGGGGAGGCATAGTCTAGTAGACTTCTCTATTGTTACGAATAGAACATACAAACCTGCTAGTATTCACGAGACTATAGCTGATAAGTTAGAAGCTGTAGAGCGTGGGGAAATTAAAAGGTTAATGATATTCGTCCCACCGAGGCACGGAAAATCACAACTAGCAACTATAAACTTTCCTGCTTGGTACTTAGGTAGAAACCCTGATAAGGAGATTATAACAGCATCTTATTCTGCTGAGTTAGCTCAGGACTTTGGTTCTAAGACAAGAGAACTATTTAAAGATGACATATTCCAAAAGATATTTAAAACAAGATTAAAAGCAGATGAACAGAACAAAGCTAAATGGAAAACTGATGGTGGAGGAAGTTACACTAGTGTAGGTATCGGTGGTGCTATTACTGGTAGGGGAGCTGATATTCTAATTATAGATGACCCTATCAAGAATAGAGAAGAGGCTGAAAGTAAAACCATTAGAGACAAGCATTGGAACTGGTATACTTCTACAGCCTATACTCGTTTAGAGAAAGACGCTGCTGTTGTACTTATCCTTACTAGATGGAACATAGATGATTTAGCTGGTAGATTATTGAAGAAACAAGAAGAAGATGGAGACAAGGGAGATAAGTGGGATGTAATTAAGCTACCTGCTATTACAGATGGTAAACCATTGTGGGAAGAGAAGTATGACTTAGAGGCTTTAGAGAAGATTAAAGATACTGTTGGGCTGTATGATTGGTCAGCTTTATATCAACAAACCCCTATTATGAGTGAATTACAGGAATTTAAACAAGATTGGCTAAGACACACTACTAGAGAAGAAGTAGACCGAATGAAAACAAGGAACTTTCTTATAGTAGATACTGCAATGAGTAAGAAGGACAGTGCCGATTACTGTGGCTTCTCAGAGAACTACGTTGACAAAGAAAACAACTGGAACTTAGCAGGGTATAGAATGAAACTTAACCCTAAAGAGTTAGTTGATTACCTTTTTACAATACAAGATAAAAGAAACTTTGAAACAATAGGAATAGAAAAGACAGCCTATACTTGGGGATTAAAGCCTTACTTGGACGAAGAGATGAGGAAAAGGAATAGGTTTCTACCCATAGTAGAGGTTGAACACAAGGGAGTGAACAAAGAAGTTAGAATCAGAGGTCTTATACCTCGGTATAGCAGTGGTTCAATCTATCACATCAAGGGAGAATGTACTGCACTAGAAGAAGAGCTATTTACCTTCCCACAGTGTATTAACGATGATGTAGTTGATGCTACTCAGTACCAACTAGGTATAGCTAAACAACCAGATTTAGAATCTAATAATTATAAACAGCCCGATTGGGAGGAATCCTTCTCAGGGATAGGCGGATAAATTTATGTCAAAAGAACAACTTATACTTGATCAGTCGTTAAAAGAATACGATAAAGCCTTAAACTATAGAAGCACGAGAGTGTCTTCTTCTTGGCATCCTAACGAAGACTTATACTATGGTAGGAAACAAAAGAAGATGAAAGGTAGACACAATGTACTATTAGGAGAGATGCAGGGCTTTATTGAGACCCTTATATCTAAGATAGATGACGCTCCATTCATAACCTATGAGCCTACAGACGAGGCTGATGTTAGAAAAGCAGAGAAGGTCACCAAAGCATGGGAACAAGATAGCTCTCCTAGTCGTGGTGATTGGAAAACTAAAGACCTTATGGGTAAGAAGATAGCAGGATTATATGGCAGAGCAGTATATAAATACTTTGCTGATAGTGAACCTGAATATAGTTCTAACCTAGTCCTAGTAGACTCTTACGACTTCCTAGTAGACCCTTTAGCTGGTGGTGAGAGTATTGAGGAGGCTAACTATATGGGTCAGGACAATATCTTTAAAAGTGTGGACGAACTAGAAGAAGATGAAAGATACGACCAGAAACAAGTCTTTATCCTAAAGATGGCTAAGTCTAAAGATACCGAGGTTGATGACGAGAACGAACTACAAGAGAAAGGTAACAAGTCTAGCCTTATAACTGGTAGAGACACCAAACGATACCAGAGTCTTGCTACTGCTACACTAGTGGAATGGTACACGACTTATGAAGGTGTTAGATACATCTGTACTTATGACAGACCTACTAAGACTTGGATAAGAGTACAACCACTAAAAGAAGTTTTTAAAACTAAAGAATACCCTAATGGAGACCCTCTATGGTGTTTTGATAGCTGGGCTTTCTTTCCTGATGCATTTGAGTTCTGGACACCTAGTCCTGCAGACCAAGTTAGAGATACTATCATCTCAAAGAACATATTGATTAACCAAGCCCTAGACAACAGACAGTATAGGAACTTCGGAATGAAAGCTTACGATACAAGTGTATTTAAGAACCCTGCACTGTTAGAGCCTAGATGGGCTGGACTTGTACCTGCTACACCTGATAACGGGAAAGATGTACGAAGTGGTATATATGAGTTCCAATATCCTGATGTAGGAGACACTAAACAGCTTTATAGTCTAGTAGATGGAGCTCAATCAAGAAACTCTGGTATTACTGCTGGATTACAAGGTGCTAGTGAAGATGATAAGAAGGTTGGTGTATTTGAAGGAGAACTGGCTCAGAGTGCTGATAGACTTGGATTGTTTGAAAAGTCTTATGGTTGCTTCTGGATTAGAATGGGTAAACGCTACATAAATGGATTGAAAGAACATATGCCAGAGAAACTAGCTATTAAGATGTTAGGTGAAGCTGGTGTACAATGGGATGAACTTATCAAAGAAGACCTTAACCCTAAGTACGATATTACTGCTAAAGGACTTAACGCTGAACTACAAGCCGATGCTCGTAAGAGAAGAAGTAAGTTCGAGAGCTTATCAGTAGAAGTACAGAATCCTTTAATCAATCAAAAGACTGCACTAGAAAAGAAACTAGAAATATCTGGATTTGAACGAGAAGAGATTAGAGCTTTACTTAACATAGAGAATGAAGGCAATAGCGAATCTGTATTACAAGCTGCTGAAGAGAATGAAAAGATGTTGAAGAAAGATATTGAACCTAACGAATACGCTACTCCAGCTCATATTGAGAAACATCTTGACTTTATGGCTGATAACGAGATTAAAGACGATGTAGCTGATAGAATTACTGCTCACGCTTCTGCTGAAATGGAATTTGCTCGTAAGAATGTAGTTAAATCTGTGTTTGATAAACTTGCCAAAGAAGGGCAGTTACAGAGTGGTTTAGTAGAGGGTGGGATGATTGAACCTGAATTACCTATAAACCCTCAAGAACAGCCAAGTATTAAGCCTGAGGGACTAATAGGACAAGGGGTACAACCTAATCCACAAAGAGAATCATTATTACCTCAAGTATGATATTAGATAAAATAGAACAACTTAAAAGACAGATGCTAGACTTTAGAGGTGAGATAGATGTAACTACTGAAAAGAGTATTAAAGTATGGCATCAACAGATTAGAGAGAACCAAAGCTTAGTTGACTTACTTGGTACACCTGGAATGAAAGTATTGATTAAAGAAGTTAGAACACAACTAGCCCAGATAGATAACAGTCTCAAACCTTATGAGGAAAAGAACGACCAACTTATAGCTTATAGAGGAGCTTGGACTGAGATACTACAATTACTTTCTGGAGCACCTAACAGACTTAAATCTTTAGAAGACCAAATTGATTACGAGTTAGAATAATTTAATAATGGACAGTCAAGTCCTTAACAAATCTATATATGTCCGATGACATTAAGGTCACTTACGGTGATGAGCTCTCACCAGAGCAAAAAGAACGCTTAGCCGATTTAGATGGCGAAGTGAAGGAAGAACCAAAGGAAGAACCTCTTACGGAGGAAGAACCTGAGGAGAAACCTGAACCCACAGAAGAAGCACCTGAAGAAGAAGAAGTCGTTGATGACGATGACTCTGATGAAGATGTTGAACCTGAGGAAGAGGATGAGAAGCCTACTAGAACGAGTAAGTTTGTCAACCTAGATAAGCACAAGAAGATGCGAGAAAGAGCACACGACGCTGAAGCTAAACTAAAAGAACTTGAAGCTCAAAAGAAAGAGTATCAAGCAAAACCAGACCAGTCTAACGCTGAAGATTTGGTTTCATCAATAGATGAGTATGCCGATGAATTCGGAGTTAGTAAAGAATCAGTGAAGAAACTCTTAAAACTTGCAGAAGATGGTGCTTATAAGAAAGTCAAAGAAGAACTTGGCTCAAAGATAGATAATTTTGAGACTGCTACTAAAGCTGTCCGTGAGGCAGAAGAAGAAGCCCAACAGGAGAAGCTATGGCGTAAAGACCTTGGTAAACTCAAGGAAAAATACCCTGATGAAGATGTTGACGCTATCAGAGGTAAACTAAAACGCAACTACTTTTCTGAAGAATACTCTAAGACTCCTATTGATGTAATATATCGTGGAGTTGAAGGACTTAGACCTGTTAAAGGTTCTAAGACGGTTGAGAAGGGCAAAGGTGGTTCAAACAAAAACAACCCAGCATACGATTTCAAGGCAATTCTTGAGTCTGATGATGGGGAAGCTATCGGGTCAATGGATACTAAGACTTTCGCAGAGTTTAGAGAATACGTCTCTAAACATAAAGTCTAATTAAATTAACCCCAATAAAATGGCAAACGCATTAGGAAATGGTTTGTTGAATGCTGCATATTGGTCAAAAGTGATGCAAGAAGTCCGCTATAAAGATTTGGTTGCAATGGCTATCGCAAGCGTTGAACTACGCTCTACACTAAAAGACGGTGACACCGTGCACAAGCCCTACCGTTCAGCTGTGACTGGACAAGCTTATACAAAAGGAACTGCTTTCACAGTACAGGATATCTCAGGTACAGACGATACTCTAGTGGTAAATATCGCTCGTATCGTACCTTTCTACCTCGATGACGTAAAAAACATTTTTCACTTTTTAACTGGGAAGTTAAGAAGTAGTGTCTGCGTCTTTGCACAGTAATGTGCATTTATTAACTTGGCTATATCGGGGGAAGTCTCAGAAATGAGATTATCCCGACGGAAGAGCATACTTCGTGAGAAGTGGTAAACTCCCGCTAGAGACTACACGCCGAGTATCCTGAAAGCCCTTTACATTTTAATGGAAAGTTGATATAATACAAGGTATATGAAATATATCAACCAATCAGATTACAACAAAAAATATTACCAAAAAAATAAAGAAAGAGAAAAAGCTAGAGCTAAGGAATATAGAGAGGATAACTTAGATAAGGTTAAATTAGCTTCAGCAAAAAAGTATAAAGAAAGTGGTAAAGAATACAGACAGGCAAATCTAGAAGCTTTTCGTAAACGCTCAAGAGAGTGGGCAAGAAAAGATAGATTAGAAAATCCTGAGAAGTATAAAAAGTTTGTTAAATCTGATACAAACAAGAAGATACAAAAACGATATAGAAAAAATAATAGGAAAAAAGTGTCTGAGATAGCTCGTGTTTATCACAGTAAAAAAGTAAAAGAAGACACTAATTATCGTTTGAGAGGGTTATTAAGAAGTAGGGTAAATATAGCTATTAAAAGACAACTAGGTAACAAATGTTTTAAAACAATAGAATTACTTGGTTGTTCGATTCAAGAAGCCCGTGAACATATAGAAAAACAGTTTCAACACTGGATGACTTGGGAGAATCACGGTACTTGGGAAATAGACCATATTATACCAGTCTCTTCTTTTGACTTAACGAAGCCAGAAGAACAAAAGAAATGCTTCAACTATAAAAATCTTCAACCATTAGAATGGAGGACAAATAGAATAAAATCTAACAGGATAGTGATATAGTCCGTTCTCTATGGTGACATAGAGAGGTGAGCAGAAATGACTCATCCGCCCGAAAGGGTAGTAACAAATATGGGATTCTATCCAAAATTCATACAACACTGCAGATGAATTTGCAGCTGATTCTATGGATAAACTTAACCGCTTTGTTGATGCTGATGTACTTGGCGAATATGCTAACGCTACATCTGACATTGATGACGGTGATGTTGGTGGTACAGCTGGTAACACAATTGTTATCGGTACAGGTAATATACAAAAAATCTTTACAGCTGGTGCTCGTAAAATGGACTTACTAAATGTAAGCTCAAAGAACAGATTTGCTGTTATCTCTCCTTCAATCTTAGAAATTCTAAGACAATACTTAGAAGGTAAAGATACTGCATTCGGAGACCAAGTTGGTAACAATGGTAAAGTAATGACAAGATTTGGCTTAGAGCTTTATCTTTCAAACAATCTTTCCTATACAGCTACTTGGACACCTTTAAATGAACCTACTGAAGCTGATACTATTACCATCGCTGGTGTTGCATTCACTTTCAATGCTACTCCATCTGGAGCTGGTTCAATTAACTTAGGTGGTACAGTTGCTGCTACTCTTGATAACTTAGTTGCTTGTATCAATGGTACAGGTACTGCTGGAACAGATTACATTGCGTTGTCTGATGCTAGCAAGGCTACCTTAGAAGGTCTTGTAGCTACTGATGGTACTACTGCTATGACTATCGTATTCCACGGTGGTTCAGAAGTTGCTTTAGCTGCTAGCGAAGCTGCTGATGTTTGGAGTGTAGAAACACTACACGTATTGATGGGTCAAAAAGGTGCTACAAACTTGGTTATGCAAAAATCTCCAAGTGTAGTTATCAAAGATGTACAAGATAAACTTGGTAAAAACTATGCTCCTTGGATGTTGTATGGTCTAAAGACTTTCAACAATGATAAGGACAAATTGGTTGATGTCAAGATTGACGGTTCAGCACTATAATTCACCCATTCGTAATTCATAAACTATGAATAAAGAAACTTTGACGAAAATTGCGTTGGTGGTGGGTATAGTGATTATGTTGTTTGTGTTAGTCTCAATGGTTACAGGACTAGTAAAAGGAAAAGATATTGACCCAGCTACTTTAGGTGGTGTCTATAATCATCCTACTGGTGTTATAACTGCTGATCTAACAGGAGACGTTACAGGAGATGTAGTCGGTGATGTGACTGGTGATCTTACTGGTGACGTAACAGGCGATATCACAGGTGACGGTGTTTTAACAACATCTACTATTACAAATTTATTTGTTAATAATGGTACTGATTGTACTAAAATTAGTTTTGATGGAAGTACAACTACTCCAACCTACGCTACAAGTACATGCCCATAGGCCTTATTTAGGCAGGGAATGGACATTCTATGTCCTGCCCCTAATAAGTCTTAATTAAATAACATAAGTTATATGGACTCAAGAATTAAAACATACCTAAGTGCTACAACACTTACAGCGGCTTACACTGACAATGTATTTTCCGTAAATACAAATGGTTATACAGACCTAGTTTTACTTGTTAGCTACACTACTGGTGGTGGCGAAACAAGCAATGTTTTCACAATGAAGGCAGAGGTATTCGGTGATGACGAGACAGATTTGTATAGTGTTACATCACTAGCAGACTCAAGTGGTACTATTACAGCTTCTAACTCAGAGTGGGAATATACTGGAGCCGCCGCCGCAACTGAGTATGCATTCTCAATCCCTATTGAAACTAGAGACAGAACTATTAAGTTTTCAATCAAAGAAGTGGGTGTAGCTTCTAACTACGGTACTCTTACTGTAAAGGCAGTTCCATCAGCTAACTACAAATAATATGAAGTGTAGACAGATACAACAATCAACAGTGAAAGCTGTTAAAGTTAGCTTACCCCAAGCTAAGAAAGATGCTTTATCTGTTTTGGCTTCTAAGATGAAAGCTGCTACTGAAGAGGTAGAGGCTTTGAGAAAAGAGAAGGCTATTCTCCCAGGTGAGATAGCTGACTTAAAGAAACAGTCTAAGATGGCTGAGACAGAATTAGACTTGCTCAATTCAGATGTTAAAAGTGTAAAAGATAAAGAAACTAAAATTAAGAAGGACATTGAAGAAATGGGTTTTCTTATTGTTGCCAATAAAGAAGAGATAGAAGATACAACTGAAGAATTAGCTGGACTTCTTATGAAAGCTAAGAATGCTTTGAGTGAGGTCAACAAACAAGAGGCTATCAATGAAGCATTAAAAAATGAAATAGATAGCAACAAACAATTACTTGCCACTAAACTTTGTGACTTGGAGAGTGAAATAGACACTAAGTCAAAGAAACTCTCAGAAGTTAAGATTCAAAAAGAAGGACTAGAAAAAGATGTTAAGTCTTACACAACTACATTGAAAAAGACCCGAACTGAACTAGCCAAGACAGAAGCAGAAATGAATGACAAAGGTATTGAGTTAGTAAATGCGACACAAGAACTAGATGTATTGAAAGTTGTAAACGATAATACAGTCAAGGAAGTAGAGAAGCAATTAAAAAGTATTGAAGATGCAGTTGAAAAGAAAGACACTGTTCTTGATGGACGCTCTACTAGAATTAAAAAGTCTATGGAATCCTTGAAAGAAAGAGAAAGATTATTCAATCATCGTAAGGAAGAATTGATGAGACACATTGCTGTTTTAAAGACAGATGATGCAAAGGTAGCCAAAGTTTTAAATCAAATAGAGAAACTGTAATATGGCAGACCCAATCACAGAAGGTATAGACCCGATTAGTTTACGGGATACCAGTGATACACAAATCAACCCTGCCACAGAAGAAGGGCAAGAAGCCATTGCTGGTTTAGTTACCGAACCTTTTGATTATGTTGGTGCTGCTTACCCTGATACAACAACAGAAGTTTATACTTTTAAAGAAGGTGGTTTAGGTGGGGCAACTGTTGCTACAGTTACTGTGGTCTACACAGACACAACAAAAGAGTTTATTACAAGTGTAACATCAGTTTAATATGGCATTTAAATTCAACCCAATAACTGGTAAGCTGGATTTAGTGAGTGCTAAATATTGGACACTAAATGGTACTGATTTAGAACCAGTTGGCTCTTATAATGTAGATTTGTCTTCTGGTAATGTTTACAAAATAAATGACACACAAGTTTTAGCTAGTGATGGAAGTAATTTTATCTTATCTAATTGTCCTTTACCTACAGGTGGAGCTTTACTGAATACTGTAATTGGTAGAGATGCAGGCTGTAGTTTAACAAGTGGAGTAAGGAATAACCTGTTTGGATATAAAGCTGGTTTCGATTTAACTACTGGTAGTAAGAACCAACTTATTGGTGTTACTACTGGGTCAGATATGACTACTGGGATTGAAGTAGTAGCTGTAGGTAATCAAGCATTAGGTGGTTCTGGTGTAAATCCTACAGGGTCAGTGGTGATTGGTTATCAGGCAGGTCTTAATGCTAGTGGAGATTATAATGTACTTCTTGGGTATAAAGCAGGATACTTCGAATTTACTGGAAACAACAAATTATACATAGCTAACTCTAATACAACAACACCTCTCCTATACGGAGAATTTGATACACCTTATTTATTAATAAATGGTACCCACCAAATAGACGGGGGGCAGTTGGAGAAAATAACCAAGGTCGAAACTTCTACCTATACTGTCCTTTCAAATGACTATTATATTTCAATTAACTAATTAAACAAAAACTATATGGCAACAGTAATCTTTAATTCAGTGAAAGCAGACCTATTGAATGCTGACATCGATTTAGCAGCAGACACAATAAAAGTAGCTTTGACTACATCAAGTTATACTCCAGATCAAGACGCACACGACTTCTTTGACGACATTACAAATGAAGTCACAGGTACTGGGTATACAGCAGGTGGGTCAACTTTAGCTAATCCAGCAGTAACAATTGATGACACAGACAATGAAGGTGTTTTTGATGCTGATGATGTAGCTTGGACTACTTCAACAATTACAGCTCGTTATGGTGTTATTTATAAAGACACAGGGACACCAGGAACATCACCATTAATAGCTGCTATCGACTTTAGTTCAGACAAAACAAGTACAGCAGGTACATTTACTATCCAATGGGCTACAGAAGGTATCTTAAATCTTGGTTAATCTTTATTAGATGGCTGACCAATCTAAAAAATTGAAAGCTAGTGATAAGAAAGATTGCGTAAAGATGATGATGAACCTAACAAAAAGCTCCTTAAAAAAAGGGAAGTATGATATTGTAATACTCAACAAAGTACAAGAAGATAACAAACTTACCTTGACTTTAGAAGTTAAGAAGAGTGGAAAGAAAGTAGACCTAACAGATTTGAATCCATTTATTTTTGTTAATCCTCCTGTTTGTATTATATTGGAAGATGAAGAATATGACGATATAAATGCCAAAGAACCTAAAGTTATTAAAGAACGAGTCTTAGAAGAGAACCCAGAAGAGGCGTTAAAAAGTATCATAACCGATACTTTGGAGAGGGTTCTTTAATATGTCCGTATTAACAGTATATCCTAGTTATGATGGTTATTCCTATAATTGGACTACCAATCCTTGGCTTACTAAAATTGCAGCAAATGGGAGTTATTATGTTGGAGACGGCACCAGTCTTAAAATGCAAGATGATTCTACAACTACTACCACCGATGAATGGCAGATTACATTAAGAGCATTTATTCAATTTGACACTTCCTCTTTAGGTTCTGGTGCTTCTATTTCGGCGGCTGTTTTGTCTATATATAGAAAACTTCTTACAGATACTGATGGAATGTCTCCAACTACTGGGTGGTATAGTGCAACAATAACAGAAGCTAAATCTGATTATGAGTCAGTTGGTTCAACACTTTTGTCATCAACATTAAATTTTGATGATTGGGGAGCAACTGGTTATAGTGCCTTTACTTTAAATGCTAGTGGAAGAACTTATATCAACCAAACAGGTAATACAGACTTGGGGTCAAGAGAAACAGTTTATGATGCTGGTGCTACAAAACCACCTTGGGTTTCTGATACAGAGGTTCGTGTGATAGGTTATGGTACGGCAGAAACTGGCACAACCAAAGACCCTAAACTTGTTGTAACATATACAAGTGGAGCAACAGATGTAACAGTAGAACCTGCAGTTCTTGTAACAACTCTATCACAACCTGCACCGACTATTTCAGCAACTCAGTTTATTACAGTAGAACCGAGTGTTCTTGAATTAACTTTATCACAACCTGCACCAACAGTAGTTATAAGTGGTGAGGCTGTAGATGTTACAGTTGAACCTACAGTATTGGGTATAACCCTTTCACAACCTGTTCCTACTGTAACTGGTGGAGCAGATATTACAACAGAACCAAGCGTTTTAGAATTGACTCTTTCACAACCAGACCCAACTGTAACTGCTACAGAGAATGTCACAATAGAACTTACTGTACTGGGAATTACTTTGTCTCAACCAGCTCCGACAGTAGTAACAACAGAAAGTGTAACAACTACTCCTGCTGTTCTTGCAACGAGTCTAATAATAAACGCACCGACAGTTACAGGCACAGAAGGTGTCACAATTACCCCTTCCGTTCTTGAAACTAATTTAATCTTAAACGCTCCGACTGTAATAACGGAAGTAAATACTACTGTAACTCCTAATGTTTTAGAAACAGTTTTAACAACAAACGCTCCAACGGTAATAGCAACCAGAAGCGTAACAGCTAAACCAGGTGTGGCAAGTTTAACTCTTTCAGTTAATGCTCCACTAGTAATAGCAGCTAAACTAATTACTCTTCCTGCTATTACTTCAACTAACCACGGTCAAGAGTATGTAATTAAAGATACAGCTTTTACATTTGATAATGACAATGTAAAGTTAATAACTACTGGAAGCGACACTTTAAACAAAGGAATTGAAATGTGCCTACCAAAAGAAGGTACAAGCATAGTAGTAGTAGCTAATAATAATGTTAAAGACTGGGAAATTAAGAGTTTATATTATGCTGGACTGGTGGATATTTTAATTAAAAGCACTACTAGAATAACAACCACATACACAATTCTAGTAACTGATGACAGAATCTTTGCTGACACAGACGGTGGAGCTTTCACAGTAACACTACCTGCTGGAGTAGAAGGTCAAGAGTTTAGAATAATAAATTGTGGTTCTAGCGGGAATGATTTAACTATCGCACCTAATGGAGCAGAGAACTTAACAGGTGCTAACGCTAGTAAAGCAGCGTCAGATGGCACAGTAGTAATATTAACATACAATGCCACTGAAGGGTGGTGGTAATTAAATAATAACTCATACATTATGAAAAAAATACTTTCATTTGTAGCCATAGTAGCATTGCTTATGCCAATGACTGCTTCGGCTTACACAGTACAGCCAGGAGACACTCCTTACCAATTGTGGGGGTCTGAATGGCAAGAAGAACTTAGTTATCAAGTTGGTACTTCT
>Ga0222667_1000534_pt1 | contig 16550 bp, 17 predicted proteins | sample AntAcemetagen657_FD_179854 | JGI IMG/M metagenome (GOLD analysis project Ga0222667, IMG submission 179854) | Saline water microbial communities from Ace Lake, Antarctica - #657 | ecosystem: Environmental > Aquatic > Non-marine Saline and Alkaline > Saline | place: Antarctica: Ace Lake... | reverse complement strand
TCACTCACACAACACACACGCACACGCAATAGTTGACAACTGAATGATAAGGGTATATAATAGGGGTATAGATTAAGGGAAAATAAAAAGGAGAATACAAAAATGGAATGGTATTGGTATTATTTAATAATAGGAGTGTATGTAGCAGTTTCAGCATATGGAAATAGCATTATTTATAAAATTCGACATAAAGAGTATGTAAGAGTTAATGGATTAGTAAGCTGGAAAATAGTATATGGGTTTCCGTTTGCTATATTTGCATGGTGGGCAATAATTTTTGGAGCTTGTTATGAGATTATGAGAAGCGTACATTTACAACAAAAAATAAGCACTTTGAAATACGGTAAAAAAAATGAATGCTGATAATAGAACTGATAGTGCAGGGATTGCATCATTTGTTATAGCAATAGTATCGTGTTTTTTATTCCCACTAATATTAGGAATAGTAGCAATACTATTAGGCGTATCAAGTGAGCAAAAGAGTGGACTAGCAACAGCAGGAATAGTTATAGCGATAGTTAGTATGTGTTATACAAGTTATATCTATTTCACAATGTTTTAAAAGGAGAATGATATAATGAAACCAACTAAAAAAGAATTAATATTTGCATTAGTGTTTTGTATTATATTTGAGTTGCAGACATTGTATATGTTTAGTAAAACATCAATAGAGGAAAATGGATTATGGATATTTATTATTTTATTGATAATGTGCGTTATGATATTTTCACTTTTGATAATAGCAATAGTAAAACTTATTACAAAAAATTATAGGAATGATGAATCTAAGAAGTCAGATCCATATTATAAAAACGAAAAGGAGGATTAGATTATGACAAAAAGAAGATTGATTAATAAAAAAGCGTATGATGAGATATTATTACTAAAACAATTATTAAAGTCTGATGACTGGAGTAAGTATATAGTAAGTATTCAAGTTGATGAAAATGATAATGAGAATTTTGTAATCAATCATTATAAAAATGAAAAATGGATTGCAACAATAGTTGGAGAGGATTATACTGTAATAAGTAAAATGGTTATAGTGTATTTAAACAAGCAATAACTCATGCAAAATAAATTCAAATGTAGTAAATGCAACGAAGATTTATTTGAAAATTTCGGAGTAATAAAATTTGCTAATAATAATTTTAAAGTAATTAGATGTTTAAAATGTGGTAATAATATATTTTTAGAAACAAAAGAAGAAGTATCTGATGAAAAATCTAAAGAATTAAGTAAAAATTTAAGACAATTATCTACTAAAAAACTACAAAAGTAGCATAAAAAGGACATATATTTCATTATTTTGTTGTAATTTATAATAAAAAATGTTAATTTATACTTGAAGGAGCATACCTATGGAACTATTTGGAGAACAGATTGAAGAACCCAAAATTAGGAAGCCAATCGAATTGGCTACACATAATGAGGCTGATTACTTAAAAACGATTCAAAACAACGAGATAGACCTTTACGAAAATGAATACCATTTAATAGAGAAATCACTTAACTTACCGCAAAAGTATATGGAGTTAAGCGAAATTGAACAAAAAATGGTTCTTTTATTTATAGATAAAGATTTTATAGAGCCATGTAGTGGTAAAAAAACAGAGAATGACGCATTTATTTCTTTTTTAGCATCTTATCACAACCAAACAGTAGTTAAAAAGTTATATAAAACTCAAACTAGAACAATAGGTTATGATAAGCAAGGAAATGAAATGACTGAAGAATATAAAATAATAGATCCATCACAATTACCTTTATACGCAAAATTAAGAACTCATAAAACAATGCTTTGGAAAACAAATAACTTAAAAGAAATTTCTAAAACAATGCGTGAGATAATGACAAATGATGGATTTAGAGATAATGAGTTACTTGAACAAAAAATAGTATCAGACGCTATGTCAGATAGCAGAGATAGTTTTACAATTCAAAATCGTAGACTTGCTATTGACATTAAAGGAATGAAAAAACCACAAGGGTTACAACAAATAAATGTATTTTTACATGGTGGAGGAAAAGAAGCTAACAAAGAAATTGTAGAAGTCACTAAAAACCCATCATATGAATTAATACCTGAAATTAAAGAAGTAGAAAAATAAAAGAGGTGGTATCAAATGGAAAAAACTTTTAAACTATCTAGTCTTGATACCGAAATACAAAATTTATACTTAAATGCACGAACTGAATTTAAAGAAATAATCGAAAGTGTATTCAATACTGCTGATGGGATAGAAACAAAAACACAAAATAGACCACTACCACCATATGCAAAAGGAACACTTGATAAACCTTTTATGGAAGGTGGTATGCCATTACAAAAGAAACCAAGAAAAATGGTCAATGCAATTTTAAGTGGTAACTATCGTTTTGTAGAAATAGAAGGCGGTAAACGTGGTGGAAAAGATATATATGGATTGTTTGCATGGGCTAAATATTTAATGATATGTCCTGAACGATTACATTTAGCATTAGGATCATCACTAGAACATGTTTTAAGAACCGTATTAATGAGTAATGGATTTGGAATATACTTTTTAATACCACATGGAGTATTTGTTAGAGAAACAATAAACGGCGCTCAACGTGGTGTATATAAGTTTTTAGATAATTACGGACTTGAAAAACAAATTTTATTTTACGGTAACGAAAAAGAAAACGATAAAAACAAATTTCAAGGATTCACACTTGGGAGTGTTTATATAAATGAAGCATTAAACCAACATCCAAATGGAATAAACGAAGCTGATGACCGTATTGCGTCTACTAGACAACCTTTAATAATAACAACACAAAACCCTAAAGGTGAAAGTCATCGTTTCTATATTGAAATTGAAAAATCACGTTTAACATCAATGAATAACATAAAAGAAATGGAATACATTCGAGATAATTACAAAGAAAAGTTTTATCAGTTGAAAAATCAGTTGATAAAAGATCGTGATAATGAGAAACGTAAAATTATTCAAACATATTTAGACGATATGGCAGTTTCAGCAATTAAAGAGTTACCAACCAAGTATCAAATTATACTTAATGAAACTCTTTTAAACATTAATTATGAATTCGATAAAATAATAAGAAATTACGCTGTTGAAGATTTCGCAGCAGACTACATATTTAGTAAAGAACATGAACAAAAAGACTATAACGAGTATATTAAAAGTAAAGAGAACATTATAAAACAATCTGAAAAAGATAAAAGCATTGATTTGCAAACTTTATTAAATGAATTAAAAATCCGATTTTATAAAAAATATAAAGGAAAATACGTTTTACAAAAGTCAATGAACGCCATTGTTGAATTTGACAAAGGTGGAGATAATCCAAACAATGTATTTAATGCCTACAACTTCTATTATGCTCATTTTAACGTTGATGATAATTTGCATATGACTGAAATGTCAAGGAATAATTATAAAAACTCAAGAGCAGAAGGTACAGCAGGATTTGACCAAGATATTATTGGTATGAGAAGATCAGCTGAAGGTGCAATATATGATTCATTTAATAATGAGAATATATTTGATGGAGAAATAAAAGATTTTGATTGGACAGATAAAGTATTATCAATTGTAATCGATCCAGGTTTTAATCACCCAACAGGTATGACATATTGGGCGGTTGATTTAAGTATTGGAGAAATGTGGGAATTACAAGAACGATTAATAGACTTTAAAGTTGAATATATAGGAGAAAAGTCATTAGAAACAATATACCAAGAATTACTAATATTGATTCGTGGAGCAAAAGGTAGAGCTACACCAGAATATGTAATAGTAGATCCAAGTAAACCAGAACTTATTGAATATATACAAGATAGAGGGTTTAATGTTTATCCTGCCGATAATAAAAATTGGACAACAAAACAAAGTGAAAAAGAAGTAAGTGAAGAAGTAACAGCAAGAGAATTAAGGGGAATACCATTAGTACAAACAGCAATATCAAAAAACAAAATACACATTCACGAAAGTTGTATAAACTCGATTCACCAAATAGGCTCATATTCATTTGTAAAAGATGATAAGGGCGGTAAAGACAAATTACCAACGTTACATGATGACTTGGTAGTAACTGTTAAATATTTGGTAAATACAATGGGTATAAGACCTAGTATGTGGGAAAGTGAGGAAACCGTTGATGAACAAAAAACTCTACAACCAAATGAAAGAACGAAAAATTCAGAATGGAACATGGAAAGACTCTTTATCGAAGCCCAAAATGAAATCAACAGAGGAACTCTTGGATTCGAAGATGATAGAGAAGAACTCATTAGAGGTGGGTTCGGAATCAACGATATTTTCGGATAAAGAAGATTTAGATAGAAGTTTTAAGGGTAGTATGTTCGAACAAGCATTGTTTGGTTCATTAACAGCTCCTGAAAAAAAGCAAGTAATAGATAGTAAAAAAGTTGCTTCAAATGTAAATGATTTCCAAGATGGATTAAATAATCATTTACAAGGACTTGGTGGAGGAACAAATGACTTAACATATAAAGGAATGAATTTCTTTTCAAGAAGAAATATAAGTTGGCAAATACCTAAACAAGATGCAATAATGAGAGATATTCCATATTTTGATAAAGGAAGTTCGTGGAAAGCAACAAGAGCTTTAATAAATGGAATAGATTTAAACTCAAGAACTTCTAAATCAGATGAGCTAAATAACATAAAAACAGAGATAGCAAGTTTATTTGCACCTTTGCATAAAGTTATTAAATTAGGAGATTTTAACGGAGCTTCAGCAGGACTATTAGTATTTGATGATTGTGTTGATAACGAAGATTATGAAACCCCGTTAAAAATTAGCAATATTAAAAAAGGTAGTTTTAAAGGAATAAGAGCATTAACAAGATTTTACCAAATAATACCATCACTAGATGATGAATTAGTAACTAAAGTTAATGATGATATTGGTATATACAATGCTGACGAAATCGGTCAACCTGTATATTATAGAGTTAATTTAAGTGGAGATACAGAAGCTAAATATAGATGGTTTAGAGTTCATAGAAGCCGTATATTATGGTATGCGAGTATTGAATTAACATGGATTGAAAAGCGTATTGAATTATATGGTGGTCCTAGTTTGCTTGAAAGATGTTATACAGACTTTGCACGATATGAAAGTCTAGTAGCTCAAGTAAACAAGTTAGCACAACGTTCAAACGTACCTATACTTAATATTCATGGGTTACCACAAGCTAGTTTAAACAATCAAAACTTTGTAAATCGAGTAATGCAAAAGATTAAATCAATAAATTATACAGCGTCAGCAGGTAATATGATATTACTTGGAGATGCAGATAGAGAAACATTCAAGTTTGAAACAGCACAATTTAATGGGATATTAGATATAATGAAACACGAAAGACAAAACTTGGCAGCAGCAATTGAAGCACCAACATCAGTATTATTTAATGAACCGGATGATAATGATGATAATGTATATTTAACAAAAATTAAGGAAATTCAAGAAGGTAAAATTCGTAATTGGTTTTCAATATTAATCCCAATAATATCTAAAAATATATATGGGAAAATGATTAAAGACTTTAGTTTTACATTTAAGTCTTTAGAATTTGTTTCAGAAAAGGATAAAGCAGAGCGTTTGAAAGTAGTTGGAGAAATATTACATCAATGGTATGAAGATGAAGTAATAGACATTCTAAGTTATCAAGCGATGATGAAAGTTTCTATGGAAAATGTTAGCGATATGCCACATGAAATAACAAAAGAGTATATTGATTATGTAGAAAGACAAACTAAACTAAATGCTGATAATCCTATGACTAAGAAACGCAGAGATATTGAGCTTGCCATAGCATTGAATCATGCTAACAAGGATAATGCTGATAGTGGCGGAGGAGCTTCGAACCCTGTGGAAAGCGCTGAAAAGGGTAAAGAACAAGGTGGAAACCAAGAAAAGAAAAAACCAACAGTAAAAGTTCCAATTAAAAAAGAAAAAGGAGAATAATAAATGTGGAAAAAAGATGATTTATTAAAGAATGTTCCTGAAAAACTAAATGAAACCATTATGTCAGATTTTAATGATGGACAGGCAACATTTTATAGAAGAGTTCCAATTTCTACTAATATTTTTCTTGAGGATGAAACAGGTTTCTTATATTGTAAAAACTCGATTTTAGGAAATATTGGGGTACAAAAGTATCTTGGTAAAGAAATAGGGTTAAAAGATAAAGAAGCTGAAAAAGTAATTGAAATGGTTAGAGATGAAGAAAGTGTCTTTAATAAAGATAGTATGTCGTCATTCGAGGGAAAACCTATAACCTTATTCCACCCAAAAAGCAAAGTTAATAGCAAAAATTATAAAAAATATCTCGTAGGTTCAATTAAAGATGTTAAGAGAGAAGAAGAAAATCTTTCAAGCGATATTGTTATTTATGATGAGTACACTATTGATAAAGTTAAAAAAGGTGAATTGAAAGATTTGTCATTAGGTTATAAAGCAAAAATAGTAGAAATGGCAGATGGAAGATACAAACAAACAGATATAATTATTAACCATTTAGCTATTGTTGAAGATGGTAGAGCAGTTAATGCTCAAATTATGGACAACAAAACAGTTAAAGAAGAACAAAATGGATTAGAACCAAAAGACTTTAAAGATATGATCAAAGATACTGTGTTTGTTACAAAAACTGATAGAAATGTAAAAAGATTAGAAACGTATGATGATGATAGCGGAGAATCTACTACCAAAGAAGTTAGTACGTTTGAAAGTAAACATAGTAAGTATGATGTATTTAAGCAACAATTAATAGATAGTAAAACAAATAAAAAAGGAGAAACCACAATGGAAAAAGATTTTAAGTATTTTATGGCAGAGTTGAAAGACCTTGCTACTTATCCAAAAGGTGAATTTAGAGATAAAGCATATGATGAGTTATCGGTAGATTGTAAAGAAACATTAGATACAGAATTACCTACAATCGAAGATACAAAACAAAGTGTTATCGCTAGTTCTGTTGGATTAAAAGACAGTCAAAAAGATTTTAAAGAAGAAGATGAAGATGAAACAAAAGTATTAGAAGTTTATGCAAAAGATGAAAACAGATTTTATGAAAAACTTTATCGTAGTATGGATAAAACTGAAACGGCAAGAAAATATGCTGATATGACATTCCATGACGTTTACACTGCGATTCAAGAAGGGAAGGCGTTATAATGTCAAAATTCGTATATGGACATTTATCAAGAACATTAAAAGCTAAAGGTCATTTGCCTGGAGCATATCCATATTCATTTGGACCTCGTTATATTGATGTAGCATTGTGGGACAGTGCAAGTGAAATTACCGCAGAATTTGGTGAATTTGTAGAAATCAATATTGGTGATGATTATGCAAAAGAAGCACTAACAATTGTTAATACTACAACGGCAGCAGAGTTAGCAGTAGTAGTAAGAGATGTAGCAGGTTTCCCAGCATTAGGTGGCGGACTTATATCTGGACCTAAAGAAAATGTACCACTTTCAGTATTTATAGGAACATCAGGAAATAGAGGAAAAGTAGTAGCAATTCTAGGTGAACAAGCGACTACACCGGCAGTAGCAGGAAACGTTTATGTTGGTACAGGAGTTACCTCAAATGTAACATCTGGATCATTTGTTGTTGGAACAACTTATACGATTTTAACAGCAGGAAATACAAACTTCACGTTAATTGGAGCAACTGCTAATACAGCAGGTACAGTATTTACAGCCAACGGTGTTGGAACTGGTAATGGTACAGCAGCAAATGAATTGGAAGCAGGAGCAGTTTATACAACAAATATAGCTAATGCGTGTATAACAGCAACTAACTGGGCTTTCGCATCAACAAAATACGCACCTACAACAAGTGGTAAATATGTTGTAGAAGTAGAATACATAGGTTAGGAGAAATAATATGAAAAAAGATATGACATTTAATGATTATGAGTCATTAGCTAACGGGCAAGGGAAATCTATCCGACAAGCATACAAAGAAGTCCAAGCCTCAATGGAATCAAACATGCGTGGTAGTTCAGATTTAATGGACGGGTATATTAAAGATACTCAATATTTCCACGATAGTAAATTTTTTACTGATGCAAGTTCAGCTGGATTATATCCAATTGATGCTTTCCAAGTATTAGATTTAACAATAAACCTACCACTTAACAAATTCTGGGCGCAAGAATTAGTGCCAATGAGAATGGGTGGGGGAGCAGTAGAAAGTTTTGCTTTCTTTAGATCAAATGTAGGGTTAGCAAACGCAAGATTAGCTGGAGGGAACTCTAATAGTGTACCTCTAGTATCAATATCAGATGAAAAAGTAGTAGTTCCAATTTATCCAATTCGTTTAGGTATCTTATTAGGCGATGTTGACATGATGAAATCTGATCAAGTTAATTATGGATTATTAGAAAGACATGAACAAGCACTAAGAACTTCATATTGGAAAGAAATCGAATTATTCGCTATGCAAGGTAATGTAAACATTGGCGATATTACGACTTCTACTGATAACTTCCATCCTGGATTATTAAATATTCCAGTAAGTGGAGCAGGTATTTATTACACAATAGGTACTTCTGAAGTATGGTCATCTCACGATATTACAGAATGGACAGCTAAATTTATTACTGCCGTTGCAACAATGAAGAAAAACCTTCGTTATCAACGTGATTACTTCCCTAACAAAGTATTATTACCTCCAACTGTATGGACGCTATTACAAGCACCAGCAGTATTAGGTGATGTTGCTTCATCTGGTGGAGCAGGGATTGCTGTTTCAATTTTAGAATATATTCAAACACAAATCAAAAAACGTTTACAAATTGAAGTTGAATTTGTAGAGTTACCTTACTTAGATACAAATGCAGTATCTACTGATGGATTCTTCGTTGAAGAAGATGGAGCAGGTTCAAATGGACGTATTGTATTGTATCGTAAAGATGAAAAAGTAATGAAATTACCTATCGCCATGCCTTTAACTGGTGGAGCAGCATTACCATCACCAACTGAAGCAGGTATTCGTAAGAATTACTTAGCATTTGTAGGACCATTAGCAATCGTATATCCAGAAGCAATTGGGTATATTGACAATCATGCTTAAAAAATAAATAATATTAAATAGAGGGGTTTAAACCCCCCTCTACTTGATATATATACTATAATAATTTATAATATATATATGAAGTATAAATGTTTAATAAGCATTGAAAGAAAGGTGAAATTATGGCAACAACAATTCCAACAGTAGGAAATAACACGTATTATACATTAGATGGATTAAACACAATTAATTTAGAATTACTAAACCCATTAGGATATTTTGCAAATTATGCAATAACAATTGAATCACCAGTGTATGAGAGTTTAATAGCATCAATAGGTTCAGAGCCAAACTTCACATTAGCAGATTTTGTATTATGGTGTCAACCTTTTCAAGAGCTTATGCAAGATGGAGAAGATAGTTCTTTATATAACTTATTTATGGCATTTCTAAACATAGCTAAGATCAAAGTTAAATGGGAAATAGTACAAGATGAAAAGACTTGGAAAAGACTTGTAGCATTATATATTGGTCATTATATGGAGATAAATATAAAAGCAATTAAAGACGAGGAAAACAAGTTATCTTTAGTTGTTGATAATGAAAGAAAAGAAGAAACAAGAAGATTAGAATATGTAGTAGGTAACGAAATGTTTAAAGATTTTAGAGCAACAATGTACGGTTCACAGTTTTGGTATGAATATGAACCATATGGTAGATTCGTTAGTGGATTATGGGGAACAACAATTTTATAAAAGGAGTGATATTATGGCTATACCAACTTATGATTTTTTAGAAAGACCATTAGTAGATACATCTATGGAATATGATTTTAATGAACATAGGTATATTCCATTAATTGATGGTGTTATGAAAGATGCTTATGTTAATTTAGTTGTAGATTGGCGAACTAAAGACAATGCTCAATCTTATCTTGATTTAGTAAGTAGAGTTATTTATGAAACAATATTGTCATTTAAAGATGAAAAATACAAAAATACAATGCTTTATTATATGGCACACTCTAAAAAAATGAGAATTGAAATCCAAAAGATATTCTATGATTCAGTTTGGTATAATCGTAGAGATGGTGGGTTCATGATGGCATATAATAGTGGAGCTAACTTAAATAAAGGAATGTTGATTGAATTTGGAATTGATAAAGCAATATCTTCAATCGCAAAACAAATAGTTAAAAACAGCCCTTTAGGTACACGATATATGACAGTAGATATAAATGAAAAACAAATATATGCTAGTTTAACAACATTACTTGCTTATTTAGTATCGGAGAGTATTATAACGAGCGATCAAAGTGATGTAGTAGCTTTAAGTGAAGATTTGAACGATTTACCATATAACGAAGATAATCAAATAATTGAATTAGAAAATGATAGATATTTATTCACAAATATCAAATCAATTAAATCGTATATAGAAACAATGTTTATATATGATAATGCAAACGGAACTTGGTAGTGTGGGTAGCTTTGGCGGAGATTTAACAGATTTCGGGCAAACTGGATCATTATATGGTAAAAATATTCGAGGTAATTATAGAGGACCAAAAGAAGAATTAGATTTTAAAGATGGATTAGAAAACTTTGAAGATTTGTCTATGCAATCATTATTATCCTTAATCCCAGAAAATTGGTTTGAAGAAAATGATAACGATTATTGGGAAGATGATGTAACTGGATTTTGGGGAAAAGATGGTCAAACAAACGCATATGTAAAACAAGGTGTAGATAATGAAATTGTTGAATATCTTGATAGGCAACAAACTAACCAATATGTTTGGCAATTTGCAACAGATGATAACCATATTTATTTTAAAGTTGGCGGTAAAGTATACGCTAGAGGTAGAGAATGGTTCATTGTTAAAGTAATCACGCAAGACAGTACCTCTACCACAACAAATAAATATAATGCTATGGATACAAGTCCAAAAAACAAACGATTATTACAATTTGGATTAAAAACATTAGTATTAATTTAGATAAGGAGGTTCAATATGGATTTTTTCATTGAAGTTCCAGAAGATATTTATAGTAGTTCAAGATATTTTGAGGAAGCATTAGGAATGTGGTTTTGGAATATGGCTGTAATGATAGCTCCATATGATTCTGGGAACTTACGAAGATCAATTACATTGGCTAGTAATACCTCTAAAAAGATTAATATTAGATATAGTTTAATGAGAGCTAATTATATAAAGTTTTTAGAAGAAGGAATGGGACCAGTAAAGAAACATGTCCAATTTATAGGAACTAAAACAAGATTAGCTATTGTAGAACAACTTATTATATATTTACAAACTGGTAAAAAACCAATGTTTACAAGAACACCATACGTTTCATTAAGAAATACTAAAGGTGTTTTCCCTGCTGAAAAAGCATTTTTGAGAAGTTCTAACATGGGCACACAAACTATTAATCCTAATGTTCGTAGAAAAATATCACAGATTAGAGAAACAAATTATCGCAAACAAAACAACCTTAAAATAACAAGTTTTAGAGGTAAAAAAGTAGACACAAATAAAATGCGTTCACCAAAAGGAATAAGCATATTAAACACAATGTATCTTGAAGCAAAATCGTAGAGAGGGTAGATAATTATGGCTCGTAACTTTTCAATTAAAGAAACTGATGTATATAGAATAATTCTTGAAGAACTTAACGATAATGCTCTTAGTAGTAAAATTGAGTTTTCAATGGCTGATTGGATGGCTTTTGGCGAAGATGCCGAAGGGAATCCTAATGGTTTATTAATTAATAGATTATCTTTAAATGGCGATCAATTAACTAGATTTGATATTAATACAACATATGATGAGGAAACCTACGCAAAATCAACAAACTCATTTGTAGCATTTTCAGTAGGACCACTTAATGGTGAAATAACAGCACTAAACACAATCAAAGATGTAGTGTATTCACCAGTATTAACATTTTTAGTTAGTATTGATAATATCAATGTTCAAAGAGCAATCACGATAGCGTTGGAAGAAGTACGAAAAAGATTGATTCAATATCAACGAGTATTCAATACTTCCTATCACGATCTTGACAATTTATCTAGTACAACAAAAATTGATGAAACATTAAAAATTATTATGATGAGTAGTTCTATTGATTATGGAGATATATTTCAAATCAATGGGAAACAGTATTTAACATATACAATGGCGCTTACTATACAAGCAACGAACTTCGGTGAGTTTGCGAATCAACAAAAGATATATTTAGGTGTAAGCGATATTCTTGATGAGGGAAGTATAGAAATGTTTTTAGTAGAACCAAACGAATGGCATTGGGGAGTTGGGCGTGGTATTGAAAGTGTTCAATTATTACCAGACTATGCAACCGTAGGTTCTACAAATAATAAAGAAATTAAAAGTGTTATAAAAAATAAAGGGTTTGCTTTCAATATGGAAATTCAAATGGATTTCCAAGATAGCACTGTTGGAGAGCTATGCAAATATTTGTATAAAGATAGTATGCTCGAAACACTTACAAACCCTGTTTGCACTTTGAAAATAGAAATGTATTTATATGATAGCACTTCTGAAACATATCTTATTGATACTGACCTTACGATGACAAGAGTTATGGAATTAACTCAAAACCAACCACCTGAAAGCATAAGTAAAGGTGAAAAATTAGTTCATTCTTTAACATTAGCACCGAAATATCAAAGTTCGTAGGTGATGAATAAAAATGGGCGATTATAATATTTATGTAAAAAATATGCTTGGTAGAGGTGGAAGTTCTCAAAATAAATTAAGCGCAAAAGGGAGCGTTCATCGAAGCAAGAATATAGTTAATAATTCAAAGAAATTAAAAAGAATACCTGGTATGGCAAGTAAAGGTATAAGTTCTATAAGTTCTATGAGTAGTGGGTCATCAAGTTTAGGATTAGGCACAATGATGAAAGGAGCTGGAGTAGCTGGAGCTATTGGATTGTTACTTGTAGCTGCGGAGAAAGTTGTATCATTTGGTATTAATCTAAAAGAAGCACGAACAGGAGAACAAGTTTGGGCGCATAATTCAAGAGCAACTTTAAAAACAGTAACATCTTTAGGAACAAATTATTTATTTGGAGCTATTCAAAACGAGTTATTTACAAAGAAAACAATAAGTCGACAAAATTATGGATTAGATTATGGTAGGGAATTATATCAAATAAATGTTGAGGGTTCAAAAAATAAACGTATTTAGTTATAAAGAAAGCAGGTGAGTAAATGCCTTTCTTCTATGAGTTTCATCTTAATGATACAAAATTAAAAGGTATAGAAATCGGCTTTAGTCATTCTAGGAAATGGGAAGAAGCCCTTGATGAAGCAAAATTATCAATACCTTTTTATGAAAGCGAAGAACCCATTTCACAATATGGGTTAATGATAATAACAATAACAGAAGTAGAAGATTATACAGATTTAGAAGATTTAACAGTTATAGCAACTGAAACACTTGAAATGCTTGTATATTCTGATAAGGTAAGCGTTACTAGCCAATATAATATATGGAGACATGATATAAATATTATTGAATACACAGCAAAATTAGATGCGTATATTATGGCATCATTAGCAAGAACGAGAGATTTAGAGAATACAAATTTAGCTAAATTTGAGTTGACAGATGATGGAATAATATTTAATAATGGTGGAGATTTTGATTTAAACGCTTATCCAAGCCAATTTGCATACAATCAATATGTATGGCTACCACCAGTTCATATTCAACAAAATTATTACACTGATACTAATTATACAATAGATCAAGTATCACAGGCGTATCAAGCAAACGAATTTGTATATGGATATTTATGGTCATATAATCGTAGACCAACTGTATTCAGAATAGTAAATGTTGATACTAGCTCAACTGGAGCTTGGCAAACATTATCTAGTGGTGATGTAACAATATCGTTCACTACAACTGGGAATTATTATATAGAATATGGATTAGATGCACTAGCTTTTAGTGTTGGTTCAGGATATGCAGCAGATGAATATGCAGTCATTAGATTTTATGTAAAAGTAATAGACCAATACAAACAAACAATGTATGAAGTTATTCAATCAATCCGCCAAAACGTAAGTAAAGGTGGGGGGATTGAAAGCGAATATTACTTTAATAGTACAAGAATATTTGATATTGATAGCAGTATAGAAACATATTTAAAATCAATTCAAGTTCCTCAAATGTACCTTGAAAATGCAACAGCAAGACAAATGCTTATATTTGCATTATCATATATTAATGCTTTGCCTAGATTAGAATATGGTATAGTTTTAGACACATTAAAAATAGAGAAGTTCAACTTGTCTACTGGTACATTTGTTGAAGAGAATACATATACAAAAAGTGGTAGTCAAAATATCAATCAAATAGGGACACGATCTTATTCACCACTTAATCAAGTATTACCAAGTAATATGGACGAACCAACTACATATTCCCCATCTCAAGATGGATTACAACAAGTTCGTGCAACTAATTTACAAATAACAGATTCTTCATTTTCAATAAAACTAGAAAAAGAAATATATACACCAAAAGAATTAGTAGTTTTATTACCAAAAGTTTCATTTACTAATTCAGAAGTTACAGAATTTTCTATTCCTGATATTGAAAATATTGAGATTCCATTGATAGAAAGACTTATCAATATTAGTGAATGGAAGTTAAAATATGTAACTGATAATTTCCCATCAACTACAACAAAAGAATTTTATGATTATGATGTAGGGCTTAGAACAAATATGGTAGATAATCTATATTGGGAACTAGGTTCTAAAAAGATTAATTTATCAGATATATATGGAACATTAGTAAATAAAACATTATTCCAAAATGTAATAAAATTAGCAATATATGAATATTTTGTACTTAATATGCCAGAGCCAAGCACATTCACATATCACGAAGGATTATCAGATGAAGTAGAAGTAATGGTTGTTGGTAGCACAGTTGTATCTTTGTATTTAAAATTTTTAGGTAATCCAAAAGAATACAAAGATTTACGATTTAGATTTTCGTATTTAAGTATCGAGGATTTAGTTACAAAAACAGATAAAGAAGATTTATCACAAATTGATTTTTATAGTGAAATGCGACAAAACCAAGATGAAAGTATAATTAATGTAGTTCGTGCTTCTCGTAAAAATTATGGTAATTTACAAAGAACAGGTAATAAGTCATTCTCATTTTCTAAAATACATTATTCGCTTTCGGAGCAATATGAGATAGGAAAAAAAGATGTGAATGGATATACAATCACACAAATAAATCGACAATTTTATGGGAATTATTTCCTTGCTGAATATTTTGTTACAAAACATCATAACAGGGAAAGTAGACAAACAATTGTTGACCAAACATATCGTTGGAGAGATAATTACGCAAAGACAGCTTTGAAGCGCCACGAACATTATAGTGATTATGTTATTATTTATCCCCCAACATATAACAACCGTATTGAGGAGCATACAAAAATACATACAAATTCAGTATTATTCCCACAATTATTTGGTATATTGTTAGGAGAAGATATTACTGATTTGCAAACCAGAGCAACAGCAGCGTTAATAAGAACAGATGGTATGTATGAAGTTGACACAGAAGTATCTACTGACAAGTATAGTATTTTAACTTCGGTATCCTCTTATCCATTAAAAAACGGACTAGCGTTTACATTAGGGTTTGACGATAACCAAGTTGCTGGAGATGGGTTAGTTGAAAGAGGGACTAATTGGTATAACCAAGCAGTTCGATACACAAATGAACAAGCAAGATTTACTCGCTTTGGATTTACAATTATGCCTAAATATTCACTTGCAACAGCAGATTATGAAACTTATCCTAAAATAGAAAAGACTACCGCCACATTATTACTGGGTGGGAATGATGTTTATTTTTGGACTGGATCGTTTGATGATGATAGCGCTGGTGAAGATGCTCTTATTGTTGATAAAGACACAATGACAAATTTCAACTTAACATATCAATTAAGTTTTATATCATATTATTTAGGGCAATACATATTAGGACAAAAGTTTTTTGATAATAATTGGCTTGTAAATAATCCAAATAGTGAAACAGTTATAACATATTTATATTTGTATACAGATGGAACAAAATATGAATTATTTGATGATATGTTTATCAAAGATGGGTATGATAGTGAAACACAATTAGACAACACAAAAATAGAATTAGACACAACAAACGGAACAGTAGAATTTATAGGCACAATTTCTTTAACAGGGGTAACAAGCTGGGCTATTGGAGATAGTGATGGGCATTTACATATAGCTTGTAATGAAACATTAAATGGATTCAAATACAACCCTGAACATTTCCGTTTAAGAGTAAAAGAAATTGGTAAAATAAAGATTGTAATACTGATACATGAAACAAGTGAAATACTAATAACTGACACAATAACTATTTCTCAATTTGTATTCCCTATTGTCAATTTAACAAATTCAATAA
>Ga0222667_1000533_pt1 | contig 16559 bp, 20 predicted proteins | sample AntAcemetagen657_FD_179854 | JGI IMG/M metagenome (GOLD analysis project Ga0222667, IMG submission 179854) | Saline water microbial communities from Ace Lake, Antarctica - #657 | ecosystem: Environmental > Aquatic > Non-marine Saline and Alkaline > Saline | place: Antarctica: Ace Lake... | reverse complement strand
TAAGGCGAATTGCTCTGCCTCGTAACTTATCTTTACCAGTGTTCTTTTCAATAAACTCATCTTTCGCTTTCTTTTCCATTTCTACCCTCCTTTACTTGAATGCTTCAATCAGATCATCAATATGAACACATTTATCATCAACATACAAATCCGATGCATTCTTGTTGTGGCTAATGCCGTTATGTATAACGTTATGAGCATTTAACCATTTAATGGTTGAGTTAGCCAAATGAATTTGTCTGGCTGTTAGCATGGTTATATATTTCTTTTTTGACAGTTGATTTAAAAGGTTTATAACATCCCAACGAGGTTTAGCTATTAAACAATCTTCTGGAGTATATGACTCTCCATTACAAACCGTTCCGTCAATATCCCAGTTAATAATGTGAGCATCCTTTACCATCTTCCTTATTAGTTCTTTATTCATTTCTTTTTCCTCCGTACCATCTCATCTGCTCGGAGTAGAACTGCCGCCGCTTCCTTATATGTCCGAGTACCGAACAATAGATGAAAGGCAGCGTGTCTATTCTCGTCAAGGCGGATAAGGTTTTGGGGAACTTTAACCCCGTGTCTTGTCTTTGCTAAGACGTGGTGGTTATTTGTTACACCTTTTCTTTTGAGGAATGTTCTGTTGGGTTTCTTCATCTTTCTCCTCCCATAGTTTACAGAAACGACCACAATACTGGGGATAACCGATAAGTATCTCTTTTGTTTCGCAGATATAACCTCCCCAGACCAATACAAGCCAACGGCAGTTTAAGCAGTTCATCTCACACCTCCTAATGAACGAATATATCGGTTAAGATTTTAAAGCATACAGGGCAGAGTTCTCCAGTTCCGTTACAACCAAGTTTGTCCCAATCTTCCATCGGCATATAAATCTTGGTGTAGAACTTGTCGTCTTTTCGTTCAATACTTACCATCAGTTTTGAGGGTTTCTTACATCCGTTAAGATAGTGACTAATCTCCTGACCAATTTCATCGGAGGACATAGGACCTACGCAAACATCTATATACCTCATATCTCTACCTCCTATGGATACATTCCATCGTTAGGGTGTTTTCTTAACTCCCATGTTATGTGTTCGGTTGGTCTAATAAATAAACCACATTCTTTACAGGTAAAGTATCGCCAAGTTGTTCCTTCAATTAGGTGTCTAGCTCCACATTCGCAGGTTACATAAACATCTCCTTTGTCACAGAAATTACACATTAAGGGTTTATCACTTTGAAAACATTCTACATCTTTGCAGTAAACTATAAACATAATTCACCTCCTCAGAATAAGATGTTTTTCCAGATTAATATTGCCATTCCTAAATAAATCATAAACCAGATAAAGCCCATTAGAGTATTCATTTTATTCCTCCTTGCGTTTGAAATCATCACACTTTGTGATATATGGTCCAGTGATTATTTTGAGTTTTTTCTTACACCAACAAACATTGCCAATACTTGCGTATTTACACTTATAGCAATTTTCCATTTTATTTCTCCTTATGTTTTAGGTTAAAGAACTATCATAATTCTCTAATAAGTGGAGTCCAAATTGGCTATTTATTTATTTAATTCTCTTGGTTGGTGTGCGACTTTTACCAACTCATACCTTATAATAGAATTAACTATTTTCTGCCAAGTTTCTTTTGAATAATCACCATCTGCCAAATCATTTCCTCTATTCCAATCTTCTCCTGCTCTTGGCTTACGAGTAATAACATAACAACTCATATAACCATAATTCTTATCATCTTTTGCGTTTTTATTTGGTTCTGGTAATTTTACACAAATGCAATATCTATAACTACGAGTGTATAATTTTATACTTAATCCTTTTTTATAGTCGGGCAAAACAAATTTTTCAATTTGACCGAGCCGACTTATTGATTTAAGCCATTCATATAATTCAGGATATTCGGCTTGAATAACATTAAACGGTTTATCTTTCATAATTTTTATACCGTTCTGAACTCCACATATTAAAGCTTGATATTTGGCTTAATATCAAGTTGTCTTTTACTTCTTATTTTTTTAATGACCTTTCCAATTTCCAACATCTCCTTATAATTAAAATATTCGCCTTTGGAATAATTACAAATAGGACACGCTAAAACTAAATTGCCTTTTTGATATGGTTTCTTATTGTCCATTCTGTCAATTTGTAATCTATTAACAATTTTTTTTCTAAAAATAGTTCCAACAATATCACTCTCATTCACATCGCAATAAACACATTTCCTCTTTTGTTTATTATACCAATTAACAAAATCGTCTTTAGATATTTTTCTATTATTTACTCTATTTCCTCTTTTTTTAAGAATTGTCCAAATACCAGAAGCAGTTAGTGTATATTGTTTTCTATATCGCTTACCATATTCGCTTAAACGATTAACATTTTTTCTATAATAATCCTTATTATATTCATTCATTTTATCTTTGTTTTTTTTATACCAATTCTGAAAATGCTCCCTGACTTTATCGGGGTTATCTTTCCGCCATTTCTTTAAATACTCTTTTCTATTCATACCTCAATTATACTCTTATTAAAAATCGTGTCAATAGCAGTCAATTATTAAAGAACTCCACTTATTAAAGAACTATCCTCTAATTAACGACTCATAAATTACTATGTAGTTTATAGCGTCTGTTAAATCTTCATCATCTTTACTTAAATCAAGTTTATATATTTTGTTCCAGAGTATATTCATACAGGCACTTTCTGGAGTTGAGTTGGTTAGTTTCGCTATTCTTTTAATGTTAGCGTTAGCATCGTTGTCGTCATTGTAAAAACTTCCTTTTAGTTCAAGAACTTTAAGGCATTTTTCAAATCTTTTGGCGGCTAATTTTTGTCTGTCTTTTAGTGTCATTGTATTGTTATTAGTTTAGTAAAGGTATTCCCAATTTTATCAGTTGTGCGAATAAGGCACCTATCTACATCTTTAGGAATATCGTGTTCAATATATGTTCTCTCATAAGTGTAAGCATGACTAAATTGAAAACCATTACCACAAAATAGTTCAGCTATTACAAAGTGGTTTGAAAGATAACTGATTGTTGTGGTTGTTATTAGAATTTGAGCTATGGCTAATTCTCCAAACATTTTTTTATAATAAAAACCCATTATGATAAAAAATCACATATGGGTTCTTATGTGTATGTATAAAATTTCATACATATTATTCTTAATAATAAATATAAATACATAGTGGGTCAAATATTTTTATGTAAATAACTATTTATTTTATTTCTCTGTTTTTTCAGATGGTTTGTCGTCATTTATCTCTTTAAGCATTTCTAATTTGCCTTGTAATTTTACAATTTCAGTTGTAAGTTGATTTCTCATATTCTCAACATTTTGAAGTTCTTGAATTTTATTTGCAACCAATGTTTCTAATTCTTTTTGTTTTGTTTCTAAATTTTGTTCTGGTGACATATTATTATTGTCTTTTATTTTATTTTAATTATTTTTTTCGACCTTTTGAAGCCATTTTAGATCTTTCTTTTTGAGTAGTTTTAGTATATTTTAATTCTTTAATATTTTTTAATCTATTAGTATATAAATATTTTTTACCAATGAACATTTGTAAATCATTATTTTCATCTAAGATAGCAATTCCTTTTTGCTTAATACCAACCATATAATGTTCGGTTAATGTCCAATTATTTTCAAAACAAATATCAGCACCATTTAATAAAACCGTTCTTACATCTGACCACCTGTTGCTTCCTCCACCACAAGTTAAACCATTATCACTACTCGGATAAAAGTTCTTATAAACAAAGACATTTGAAAATCCTCCAGATGGATTTCTAGAAAACGCAGCTTCGCCAACCCAAGCAATAGAGTTGGCTGCTGTTTTTAAATCTAAACTTCCATTATATATATGGATATTGCCATCTACTCTGATAGAACTTGCATCAGAATAACCTATTCTTTTTGTTGCTCCAAAATATATTCCATAGGAAGTATTATCAGATAAATAAAGATTACGCCAATTCAATGAAGATGTTCCCAAACATTGTAAATCATTAGTTTCTGGGCAAGAATCTCTATTTACTACCAAAACTGGACCAGACCCTCTATCTAAATATAATGGACTTATTGTAGTTCCAAAATAAACTTTGCTATTACTAATGCCAGTACCAATATGTCCTCCACTCCACAAATTGCCACTAACATATGTATGTCCTGTTATATATAAGCTTGGACTACCTCCAAATGTAGATCCAACAATATCTGCAGCTAAATTGCCACCACTGTCATAAAAAGCTATTTTATTCTCATATCCAGAAGTATTTATTTCTATTCTTTGTCCACTAGTACTAGTTCTGATAGTTCCAGCAGTAATAGTTGAACCAGTAATTTCTCCAGAAAAAGTAGCATTTCCATTTATATCAATAGAAAAAGTAATATTAGAACCATCTGCTCCTATAATTCCAGATCTACTTATAAGGATACCAGCACCACTAGTATATTCTCCAGTGCTTGTATTCCATACAAGAGGATCTCCTGAATCTTCTGCTTTTAATCCTCCAGCATAGTCATCAGAACCAAAATCAAAATCTGACAATATTTGTTTACTAGCAGTATCTAATCTATCATTAATAACATCTGTAATAAGGTTATAATCAGTATTAATAGCAGTAAGAGCTAACATTACACCACCACTTTCGATTTCAGCAATATTTTGCTCAAGTTCTGCCAATCTTGTTTGATCCATTCTAGCTAAATCTGCTCCAAACTCAGCAAGTTCAACCAAAGCAACTTCTGGAGTATGCTTAACCTTAACAATTAACATGTCAGTAGGAAATGGGCTTCCAGTAGTCTTAATATCAACTATTTTACATGTTTGTCCTGGTTCTATGCTAGATAAATCATATTTATTATTTAATTCAATAGCAACTCTAGTTTTAGGATCTTTGTTTTCTGCAATTTCTTTATTTCCTTCTAAATCAGCAACTGCATCTGTATGAATACCACTATCAATTTTTAAATCTGCTACAATATCATATGTAGTTACTGAACTTCCATCTGCATATGCTTGATCAACATAGTTTGGATGTGCTGAACCAACGCCACTCCATACATAGAAATAATTTTTCAAACTTTCAATAGTTTTAAATGTTCTAATTTTGTTAATGTGTTTTCTAAGTCCAAATGTATGATCTGCTGTAGCTGATTTTTCTTTAATAACCATTTTTCCATCTGTTCTAATACGCCAATACCAACCACTTGGTAGAAATTCTTGTGTTTTTTTTATAGCATCAATATGTTTTAGAGCTTTAAATAAATAAGTCAAATTATCTCCAGTACTATCAATTTCTGTATCACTTGATGAAATCATTGAATTTGTTTCAGATGCTATATAGTTATCTCTAATATCTTTAAATACTTGTTCTATTGTAACATTGGTTTTTTGTATAATAAAATCAGTAAGAACGGTTGTTCCTGTTCTAAAATAATCATTAGTTAGTTTGGAAACTGCCCCCAAACAAATAACTTCAACATATTCTGTTTTGTCATCTAAATATGGATTATATGATGTAATGTATCCATAGTATATTAAAACATTATTATTATAATCATCATCAATATATACTTTCACCCTATTATTAAACTTAATCATTCCACTCGGATTATTAACAGAATCATATTCATCAAAATCATCAATCTTGCGTGATAATCTGATTCTAAGTTCTCCGATTCCTCCATTAATTGTTTTTTCAACAGAAAAATCGCTAATAATATCTGTTAATACTTCAGAAGTAACTTCATCTTCCGAATAAATTTTGTAATTTAGTCTTGTTTTTTTTTCAATAATAGCTATAGATGGACTAACTGAAGGTGATATACTTGGTGACAATGAAGGACTTAAACTGGGTGATAAACTAACACTTGGTGAAACCGAGGGTGAGATTGAAGGACTTGAACTAGGACTCAAACTAGGTGAGATTGAAGGGCTTAATGATACACTTGGACTAACTGAGGGTGAGATTGAAGGTGAAAGCGAAGGTGAAAGTGAAGGCGACAATGATGGACTTATAGATACAGATGGACTTACAGATGGAGAAATACTAGGAGAAAGTGAGGGTGAATAAGAGAAAGGAGGAGAAACAGAAGGTGAAATACTCGGTGAAAATGAAGGCGAAAGAGATGGTGAAAGAGATACAGAAGGACTAACTGAAGGACTAATACTTGGAGATATGCTTGGAGAAATAGAAGGTGAAATAGATGTGCTTGGAGATACTGAAGGTGAAATACTTGGTGAAAGACTAGGCGAGATGCTTGGAGAGATAGACGGTGAAATTGACTGGCTTGGACTAACTGATGGAGAAATAGAAGGAGATGAACTTGGACCGGGAGCATCTGCTGCGTAATTTAATGCAAGAACATGATTTCCAACAACAAGAACTGGAGATGATCTATTTGTTTTAGTATTATCTCCAAGTTCTCCATCTGCATTATATCCCCAAGCCCAAACTTCACCAGACGCTTTACGTCCAAAAGAACAAAGATATCCACCTATTATTTCAACAAAACTATGATTTCCAACAACTAAGACAGGAGAAGACCTATTATCTGATGTACCATCTCCAAGTAATCCACCATTATATCCCCAATTCCAAACAGATCCATCTGATTTTCTTGCCATGGAATGATGTTCTCCAGCTGATATCTCAACAAAAGAATGAGAGCCAACAACAAGTACTGGAGATGATCTAGCATTAGATGTGTTATCTCCCAATTGTCCATAAGTATTATATCCCCAACACCAAACAGATCCATCTGCTTTTCTTGATAAAGAATGGTTATTCCCTGCTGATATCTCAATGAAAGAATGAGAGCCAACAACAAGTACTGGAGATGATTTATTAATTGTTGTATTGTCACCTAGTTGTGCATTAGTATTAGCTCCCCAACACCAAACAGACCCATCTGTTGATTTTCTTGCTAAAGAATAAGCTTTTCCAGCTGCTATTTCAGCAAAGGCATGTGAACCAACTACAGAAACTGGAGATGATTTCATACCAAATACATTATCACCCAGTTGTCCACTACCATTATATCCCCAACTCCAAACAGATCCATCTGATTTTCTTGCTAAAGTATGTGCTTCTCCACCCGCAATTTCAGTAAATGAATGAGAACCAATTACTGCAACTGGTGAAGAAGTATCTGTAACATTGCCAGTTCCAAGTGTGCCATAACCATTATATCCCCAACACCAAACAGATCCATCTGATTTTCTTGCTATAGACTGAAAAAAACCTCTATTGATTTCAATAAAGCTATGATTCCCAACCACAAGGACTGGAGATGATTTGTTTGTCTTAGTATTATCACCAAGTTGTCCATCGCCATTATTTCCCCATGCCCAGACTTCTTGATTATTTTTTATTCCTGATGTATGTTTTGATATCATACTTTATTTTAAAATTAATTCAATTTCTTTATATACCAGCTTGTCCAAATCTCTTTTGTAGTAAATAATTTTAAATTATATTTTTTAACAAATTCATCTACAGCACTCTTAACACCAAAAATTCCTTCACTATAATGTCCATCTAAAATATAATCATGTCCTGCTAATATTCCATTTACTTTCACTTTTGGATACCATAACTCAATATCTTCTTTACACCCATGATATGAGTGATTTGCATCTATGTATATAAAATCCAATTCATTATCTTTAAATAATTTAGATGCTTTTTTTGAAGTTTTATGAAGTATTTTACTTCTATTCTTATATTTACTTAATCTTTGTTTTGTTTCTTTTTTATTTTGATTATGTTTTTCTTGTGAATGATTATTTATGTCCTGATATTCTTCTTTCGACATTTCAGTCCAAGCATCTACAGAATATAAAATAGACAAATTACTATGTTTAAGAATAATATATGAATATTCTCCTCGCTCAACTCCTATTTCAATGCCTTTACCATTTAAATTTAAATCATTTAATAATAAAGGCAATTCATTTCTTGTTTTTATTTTCTGCATATATTTAATACTTCTTGAATTATTTCCTTAGGTTCTAATAAATATTCTGACCATTTATTTGGTATAAATTCTCCAGATGAACCTTCTATACATGTTGGTTGGCTATTGATATCATCAAGAGCTAATCGTTTATATAATGCTTTTGTTTTATAATCTACTCTACCATGCCTAATCGGAAGCACATGATCTGGATGCTTACAACTTGGCACTAATACAATATGATTATCAAATGCTCCTGCAATATGTATTGGTGCACTATCATTACCAATTGACATTTTGGCTGATTGCAATAATGCCATTAAACTGCCCAAATCAAGCAAATTTCGTAGGTCTGTGGCGTTTTCTGGACATTTTACATCTACTGTGCCTCTTGCCCCTGCTTTATAGTCTGGGGGATCTCCAGCTTCATCCTTTCCTATAAGACAAACCTTTTCTTTTTCAGATAAACCATTAATAACTTCTTGCCACCATTGGACTGGGAATGTCTTACTTTGCCAATGCTTTCCTGGGTGTATAACAACCAAATCATTTAAATTTTTAATACCAGTAATATCAATCAAGTTTGCTATATCATCTAAATTGACTTTTAATTGAACTTGCTTATCTTTCATTGGTAATGTTCGTCTTAATAATGCTATGGAACAATAATCAACAGTATGTGAAAGTAAATTTGAAATTATCATCCAAGTTGGTGTTTCAGGTCCTGGGAGACTACTTATTAAATAATAAGGAGTATCATCTTTTAAATCTGCCTTACCCTGTTCTACAATTGTTATTTTATCTTTTAAATGTTCAAATATTCTTGGAAAATGTGTTGCTACTATTATATCTGCCTCGGGATAAACTTCTCTTTGCATAAATCTAATAGCTGGCTCTGCATTAATTTGGTCTCCCAATCCACCAGACACATTAACATAAATATGTCTAATATATTTATAATTACCTTTTGCATTTTCCCATTTCTTAATATCTTTTGGAATTAAATCAATTATCCAATTTATATTTGGATAACCAGCATAATGAATTATATAAGATTCAAACCTTTCTTCGCCAGTAAATTTATCCATACAAGTCATTCTATTAAACTTATACGACAATTCACTAATCAATGGTTTTTCCATGGCTATTACCATATTCAAATAACTTTGTTCATAAAAATTAAATATCTCTTTATCTGGTTTTTTAAATAAATATTTATGTTGTTTTGAAATAACCATCACGCCAGTATTGTAATATTTACCATTCCAATCTGGTAGGGTTGTATTATATTGCTTACAAGTATCAATTAATAATTCCTTACTTCTATCTGTCCATGGTGCTTCATTAAACATTCCTAGCTTATTCTCTGGAACAATATCAAATAAATCAGGACAATCATCTCTAATGATAATATCTGTATCTATATATAAAATTCTGTCATATTTATTTAATAAATTATATATTTGGAACTTTTCCCAATGTGGAGTTGTCTGTGATATTTTTTGACTATTAATACATAAAAAATCAGCTTCTATTTTTTTAGCATACTTTTTGATAGTAAAATGTGTTAATTCTGCTATCTTTTTGTAATCTTTTCCTATTGCAATTGTAAGAACCAGTTTTCTCATATAAATATTATAAATAATGAGGATAGTAGTCAATGTCTAAATCAACATTAAATGCACCACCATCCGTAATAGTCACTAAACAGTCATTAGCCCCAGTGTTAAATCTTGGAAATACTCCAGTAAAATCTACATTAACATCATCAACTTTAACGGTTTGATTTTCACAATCAATAACTAAAACTTCAGTATCTGCAAATGCTCGTGTAACAGTAATGATGTCATCCGTAGTAACATTCTTAAATTCAATTTCTGTCATTGTGGTTTCATTGTCCACTGTCAATGTTATTGTAGGTAATGGGTCACTTGAACCTGTTACTGTAAGGCTATGAGATTTAGGCGATGTTGTAATATCATTTAAAGAAGAATTTGTTGATGTAATTGATTTGCCATAGGGCTGACATAGAAATTCTATTGTAAATGGCACAAGTGTAATATAATAAAAATCATCTGGAATTTCTAAAGATTTAACTGTAGCAGTATAACGAATAGTTCCATCACCATAATCAATATCAAGACTTTTTTCTGTACCTTGTAACTTATTTTTCATTTCATCTATAACTGTTCGTAATGTATTTGCAGAATCGGCAACAATAGATCCATTTACTGTAATAATTTTTTTATCCCAATAGCTTGAAATAAATCTAAAATCAGCAACTCTTATATTAGATTCAATATCTATAACACGACTTGGATAATGTTTATGATGTATTGATCTTGTTTTAATATTTGTTGTTTGTAGATCGTAACTATCAAATTTTAAATTTGTTGGTACTGCCATATTTTTAAATAATTATTATTAAACTCCTCCTAATCTAGATAATTCTGTTCTTCGACCAAGAATATTATTTACTGCCTCTGCTATTCTATTAATATCTTCATCTTCTCTTACAATAGGATTATTTATATTAATAGTTGTATTGCCCATTTCATTGTTTGGAGTAATTCTAGAACCACCAGGAAGATTAACTATTTCTGGTCCTCTTTCTCCAACAAGTGATGTTTCCATTGGTGATGTCCATCCACCAGATGCATGTGGCTCTAAAGATGGAAATGCTATTCCCCCTGTCATAAATTTCCATGCAGCCGCTCCTAATGATTTTATTGAAAAAGTGTCTTTTAAAACATCTGCCATATATCTCCATTCTTCTTTAACTATATCCATAAATTCACGACTAAATGACTTACCCATGGTTTCTCCAGCACCAGCAAATGCTCCGAATTGATCATTTAATGAACTAGTTAAATCTGGTATAGAAAGATTAGCAAGTTGTTCATTTATACCTTCACTTGTTTTTTTAGCATTATCAATGGTTTCATTTTTTTGTTCTTCTAATGCATCTAATTTATCTTGATGAGAATCTTTTAATTTTTGAATTTCATCTCGAAATGCAAATTCCCTCCATGCTGTATAATCTGCTTGATATTTTAATCTTAGATCATATTCTTCATTAAGTTGTTCTATGATAGTTTTTCTTTTTTCTTCTACTGAATCATTATATTCACTAGTGTCTTCTTGGTATCCTTCTATTTTTCTTTGATGTTGTCTATCATATTCTTCATTCTCCTTAGCAATTGCTTCTTGTAAATCTCTAATTTTTTCTTGATTAGCCCAAAGACCAAGCGATACTTCTTCCCTCAAATCCCTTTCTAGTTCAAATAATTTATCTTTATGTTCTCTTTCCATATCTCCCATTGTTTCTTCATAATCTTCTTCCTGATCTTCTAGATATTTCTTCTGATCCTTATCTAATTTAGCCAAATCTGCTTCGAGTGAATCTATTGTTTTTGAATGTTTTTTAACTAATTCCATTAATGCTTCAGTAAAATTCTTGTTTTCTTTTTCTACTTGTTTGCCAATCTTTTTCAATGCTTTTATGGTATCTTCACCAAATTCTTCTGCAGCATCACCAGAATTATCAAAAAGTTTTTCCATTTTATCCAATTGATCTTGAACACTTTTAATCTTGTCTTTCATTATTCCCATAGTTCTACCAAAAACATTTTGTAAAAACCCAGTTCTCCATATAACAATAGCCATAGTTGCTAATAAAGCTAAAAGAGCAATATTTACTATGGCCGTAACTGTTGCTGCCATGGTCATTGTGCCAGTGTATGCGATTAATGCCTTAACAGTCATAAAAATACTTCCAGGCAAAATAGCCCAAAACATTTTTGCCATTGCACCTATACCAACTACAATCATAGGCAAAATAGCAGCAGTAGCAGCTAATACTGTTACAAAAGTTATTATCCCAGTAGTAACTAATACTATCTTCATTACTAAATCACTATTTATTTTCACCCATTCTCTCATTTTTACATTAAAATCACCAAGTAAAAGAGATAATGTCATAACTACTGGTTGTAAGGTATCACCAATCGCAGCACTTAATCTTCTTGTTTTAGCTGTTAATTGAGCTACTGTTCCTGCTGTTGAATTCATTAATAATGCAAAACCGCCCTGCATTTTTTCTGCCTGTTCCCAAATCGCCATTAAGCCGTAATATTGTTTTTCTTGAAGATTTAAATTTTTAGTAAGTTTACCATCTGCTTTTGCTAGTCTTGCAATAGCAGTTTGTAAATTTTCAAACATACCGATTGATTCATATTTAATATCTCTTAAACTCATAAGACCCTCACCAGTGTTCATCATAGATTGCTCTACTGAAATCATTCCTTTTCTAAGAAAAGCTGCAACATCTGCCATTTTCCACATTGACTTTTCAATAAGATCAATATTTAACCCAGTTGCCAATAATCTAGATAATGTCCCAGCAGCACTTTCAACAGTAAAAAATCCAGTATCAGCAAAATCATATACAATTTTTGTAACTCTATCTATATCATATCCAAGCCTTCTAGCTACTAGCTGAACAGCTATTAAAGATTCTTGCATTTTCATCGATTCTTGAACAGTACTTTTAAGCAATACTGTCAAACCCATCATAGCAGTTCCAGCTACCAAACTTAAATACCTAAAAGAACTACCCAACGATGTTAAATGTTGCATAGTGCTTTTAGTTGATTTCTGCATTACTTGATTGGCTTCTTTTGTCTTTTTTCCAAGAGTTTCAATATTTTTCTTTGCAGTTACAGTTCCTTTTGTATCAGATACCGTTGTTATTTTTATTTTAATATCTGTGTTTGTTGCCATTTTTTTTATAAGAATTTGTTTGTTTTTGAGATTCTTTTATATTTCTATTTTCAAACTGAGATTCTATTCCCATTATTTTAATAAACATATCCAAATCATACTCTGGCATATTTCTTAATTCATTCAATGTCCATCCGAATTTAGAACAAAGTTGATATTCCATTAATGCCCTAGATTTAATCTTTTTTGCAACAAAAGATTCAACTACTTTTTTTAGTTCTCTTTTTTTTTACTTTCTCTCAATGCTACTGATTTGGTTATTTCTTTAAACACGAAAGTTAAATCACTTGATGGAAGATTCCCCAATGTTTTTTCATCTATTGGTAATATTTTTCCATCCTTATCAATAAAATTCCATTCTTTAATAAGATATTTTAATGTTTTTATCCCAGCTTCGTAATCATTTTTACATTCACTAACTTCATAATTTTGATTACCTAAAAGTTGGTCATAAATAATAATTTTACTATTTTTAAATGATGGTAATTCTATTATTTTTGTTTCTCGTATGTCTTCTAATAATGGTCCTTTTTGTTCTGTCATTATTTTAATTTAAATAAGCCCATTTAATCATTTATGAATCATAAATGAGCCAATGGGTTTATTTTTTGACTTTTATTAGACTCTAAGTCTTTTATTAACTTTTTAAACGTTCTATATTCATAGAATTTCTAAGGACATTTACTGTCTCAAATTTTATTAACTTGGTGATACGCTTGGTGAAATACTAGGACTCAAGCTTGGACTTAAACTAGGACTCAAACTAGGTGAGATTGAAGGGCTCAAACTAGGTGAGATATAAGAACTTTCTGTGTTTGTAATAATGATTTCAATAGATTTAGATTCTGTGTCATCGTATTCTGCTACAAAACTAGGATTTTCAGTAACGAATCCTGCAATTGATGTATCTAATGTTCTGTCACTAAGATGAATTTTTGGCAATCCAATAAATACTTCTTCATAATCACCACCAGTAATTTCAGATCCAATCATTTGAATAATTAATGCTTTCTTATCCAAAGTCTGATAATATCCTTGCTGTATAGCATCCTCGAAGAATAATGTATAATCTCCTTCAACTTCAAATTGTCCTACTGCTACATGATCTATATTACTATCTCCACTTACATAATGTGCTTCTGCGTTATTGTTTATTCTTAATGAAAATGCTGTTAAATCTGTTGCTGTTGCTGTTCCTGCTACAACTGCTGCTTTTAATGTAGCATAAGTATCTCCAAGATATAGCTTATAATCCTTAAATCCCATTATTGTTTCTTCTGTAATATCTTTTGAAGCAGTTCCTACTGTTGGTAATTTTGACAAAACAGAAGCAGCTAATGTTGCTAATCCATCAGAAATAGACAATTCTATTGTATTTATTGTTCCATATGTGAACTCTCGTATAGACACTCCATCATAATAAACAAATGTAGTTGTGTAAGGTGCGTTTGTTGTTCTTCTAGTGATAGTATGTACATAAGAATCTCCAGTTCCTGCTGTGCTACTAACTGAACCCAATGCTGGTATAATTAAATATGGAGCATTCTCTACATCTACTAAAATTTCAACATCACCTTCACCTCTTGTTATCCCAATTATAGATCCACCAACCCTTTCTCTTATTCCTCTTGCAGCTTCATCAACCAAAGGTTCTTGAACGCCTCTTAGCGTACAAGTTGTAAATGGTAAATATTTAGCTGCTGAGACTGCTGTTCCAGGAGTATCTTCCATTCCAACTCCCAAATATGATTCTCTTCCAATTTTTACACTCATAATATTTTAATATCCTTAAAAAATTTAATTTCGACCTTTTTTTATTTTAAAACTTTTTTTGTTTTTTTAATTACTTTACTAGGATTTTCATTTTTTTCTCGTCTTTTTAATTCACTTAAAACATCTATTAATGGTTCAAGATTAAGTTCTAATGTTGAAAAATGATTACAACCATAACATTTAACAGAAAGCTTAAATGCTTCTCTGTCTAATTTATATTTAAATTGCAATGCATTACATTGTGGACAACGAAATTCTTTGTAATTTTGGTCTTTTGGACTTTTATTATTCATATTTTTTGTCTTTTTGACTTTAATTTTTTCATACTATCTATTTAAAATTCTAGTAACTGAAACTCTAATAGATGCTTCTAAAGTTATAACTTGTTCAGAACGCACCCTTATTCCATAATCTATACCTCCAACATTATCAATAAAAAGATTATCAGCAAGCTCTAAATCATTTCTTAATGCATAAATAACAGTATTGGGTTTTGGAGTACCATCTGAATCTTTTTCTTCAGCAATCTTTGTTAAAAATTGCATTCCAACCATTTCATTTGGTGCTCTCTTTAATTCTGTTAAAGTATTTATTATTATAAAAATATCAACAATATGTGTATATTTATCTCTTGAAGTGTCTGCTATATCTATTTCTGTACTAACTGGTGTAATTGCAACACAAGGCAATGCAGATGTATTAATTAAATTTGGATCATCAAGATGATAATGTTTTATACTATTTCCAAGTTGAGCTTTAACACGAGCTTGTAATGTTGTTAGAGTATTATACATATCTTTAATTATTTTACATAAAAGGTCAAATATTGCTCATATGTGCACTCTGGTGCATTATTTGACTGATTTTTTAATAATAATAGATATCCAATCTGTAAAGGCACCTATTATAAGCTTAATTCTTTCTTTGTCAATTTTCATCATTACTCTTCTAGGTAATAAAAATCTCTTAGAAGATAGTTCCCATCCACCACTAGTTCTTGTTAATGGTCTTATCACCCTATCTGCAGGACTAGACGATTGATGTTTCTTAAAATAACTTATTGGATTATAAATAACCAATGTTTTACCAAAAATTTTAGATTCAAAACTATTAATCATTTGACGACTTCTAACTAATGGATGAATTGGGTCCCAACCCTTAACTCTATATAAAAATTCCTTAATTTTATATGTTACCAACTCTAATTCTTTCCATGGCTCTCCAAATGTTAATCCTTCTGTTTTGAAGTTTTGCATAATAGCAGCCATCATTATTTTACTTGATTGTTGTAATGGTTTTTGAGGTTTTTCTATTTGTTTCTCAACATTAGTTAAATATTTAATTGTTTTTTTATCACCAGTAATTGTTATTTTTATATTATGCATATTTTAATTAAAAATCTTTAATATCTAACTAATTTTGCTATCCGTATTTTGTCGATCATACATTATTCTAATTGATCCTTGTTTTATTTGCTATTATAAGCTCATATTCGCCACCCAGAACGATTTTTAATAAAAATTAATAATACCCTAACTATTGGGTGAATTTGGGTCTTTGAATGGACTAATAAGGGAATCTTGACCGAGATTGAAAATTTCTCCTTTATCTGCTTTATCATCACTATAATTATTACTTCCACTTGCAGCACCAATAGATGTTCTACTTAATTCATTTCCATCTTCATCTCTTAATAACAATTTACCATCAAGTATTTTCTGAAGCATATCTTCTGCTCTATCTATTTTTCTTTGTCCTGTTTTTCCTATTTCAACATCTGCTTCTAATCCATATTCTTTTAATAGCAAAAGTCCTGCTGATAATAATGTAATAATTTGTTGAAATATTTTTGGTTTAGCACTAAATGGTAAAGAATATACTGATGCTATTGATGATTCTGCTTGGTTTTCGGATTCATCTCTATATCTTGAAATTAAATCATCTGGAACATAATAATTTTCTTCAAAACCAGCTTCCTGTCTAATTTTGAATATTGAAGTATAATGTTCAGAATCTCTTGCTT
>Ga0222667_1000525_pt1 | contig 16718 bp, 20 predicted proteins | sample AntAcemetagen657_FD_179854 | JGI IMG/M metagenome (GOLD analysis project Ga0222667, IMG submission 179854) | Saline water microbial communities from Ace Lake, Antarctica - #657 | ecosystem: Environmental > Aquatic > Non-marine Saline and Alkaline > Saline | place: Antarctica: Ace Lake... | reverse complement strand
TTTAAAGAACTTGAACATATTCGTCAGCCTTCGGCTGACTTAAAGTCTGATTCATCCCCACCGCAAGCAGTGGGGTTTTTCTCAGACAAAATATATAACCACAAATTTCACATTTTAATGTCTTTTTATATCCATCAAACCATTTTCTATTTTTTTCTTTTGTTTTTCTTCTATATTCAGCAGATTTTTCTTTATTAGATAATCTCCAAATTTTACTTACTTCTTCTTCTCTCTTTTTTTTCTTCTCTTGTTCTAATTTATTCTTCTCCTGTTCTAATTTATATTTTTTAGTTAAAGGATATTTATTTTTTAAATAATGTTTCCTATTAGCCTCTTTACGTCTTTTCTCTATATTTTCTTCATTTGTTCTTTTTTTTCTCTTTTTTCTTGTAGCCGCATTATGACAATCTCTACTGCCACAATACATCTTATTTTTTGGACCATAGAAAACTTTTTTACAAATACTACACTTTAATTTATTTGCCATAATATTAATCCTCATTAAATCATAAATATAAGTTAATATTCGACAAATATTGATAAAATCCTTTAATTATCTTATTTTTTACCTTTTTTTTACCTTTTTTACCTAATTATATATATGTCAAAGAGCTTTTTGTTAGATAATTTTTATCTATTTAATAAGGATCTATGGGCATATGGATCTTCTGATCCTCTATCGGCCCAGCTATAAGGTTCATTTCTTATTTCTCTCCAATAATGCCCTTCACCAACAGAACCCCCGTTATTATAGTTTTCAAAGCCTTTTCTATACCTTCTTTGTCTCTTTTTATCCTTTTCTCTTCCAAATAAATAGTCATCCTCGAATGGCCATACTCTTTCTTCTTGCGGCAGATCAAGGTTCGCCCAGGGTCCAGAGATACCTTTTGCATTTTTCATCAAATATTTAGCAATAGATTCTTGTCCTACAGAAACATATGATAATAATTTACAAATATACATTAACTTATGTATATATCTATGGACCCAATCTATAGAAATTTTATAATTAGGAAGTTTTAATATTTGTTCTCTACTAAAGCTATTAATATCTCTATTAAGTGCAGAATTGAGTTGTTTATCAAAATAAGAATGATTCAAGTCAAAACAAGAAAGAAATTTTGACATGTCTTTTAATGAGAAGATAAAAAGATTTATCATCTTTTCATCACAAACTAAAGGTTCATTTGTATTCTCTTTTAATAAGTGTATTACTTCTTCCCAAAGAAAAAGAAGCAACTTTTTTTGTCTTTTTATCTCTTTAGTGAATTCTTTTATAGTTCTTAAGATACCTTGGGTAGAAGAAGTGCCAGTTTCCTTACAAAACTGGCACTTTTTATTCCCGACCAAACGTATTCCATAGTAATTTAATTCTTTTTCTAGAATCAACCAAGTGTCCATGAATTCCTAACCAGATAAATCTCTATCTTTTTTTCTATTTTGAGCTTGTTCATTATCAACAAAAGATAAATCAGCTGGCTCCGACAGATCTCTTACCATATGCTGAATAACCTCTGAAGGTTTTTCAGACAATGGTTTACCTCTACTATCAAGTTCTATAGCAGCATCCATCGATGTCTTTTCAGCCTTTCTTTCTCCTATTGGCTCTATTGTTGTATTCTTCTTACTTTTCTTCTTCATTCCCTTTTTTTTACTAATTTTCCTCTGAGATTTCTTTTTAGACTTTTTCTTGGATTTCTTTTTAGACTTTTTATTTGCTTTTTGTTGTTCAACTTCTTCCTCAAAAACTTCATCATCTGTAATATCTAAAATTGTAGCAGGTTGAGAAATTATTTCTGCTTCTTTAATCTCTTGGTCTCTCATATTAAAAATAACAGGAGTTGTTTTAGGGTCTTCTTTTCTTGTTTCTTCAGCTAAATTTTCTACTACTACTTCATTTGTCTCCTCAACTACTTCATCTATTTCTTCTAGTATTTTCTCTGCTTTCTTTATAATAGATTTTTTCTTATCTGAAAAAATCTGTACAATACCCCTAGAAAGCATATTTTGAACATTATCATCATCTAAAATATAAGGACTAACTTTAGCCTTACACTTAGGTCTTAATGGTCTTCCTTCAATTATAACAACCATACTACCTGTATTAACAAGTGTTATCTTTGAATTATCTTGAACAAGTATATTAAATTCTGCCTTATCTTCAGGAATTAATACTTCTTGTTCCACCGCTGCCTTTATATCTCCTGCCGCTAGTTCCTCTCCTTCAATGATAACAAAACTATTAGGATTTAAAGGTCTTCCTACTGTTTTTAAAACTAAACTACCCTTAATTTTTGGGGACACTTGGAATCTCATCTTCTTCTCCTTTTATAAAAAAATTAAATACTACCTTAGTATCGGCAAGAGGTGTTGTTTTTTATTAAAAAAATTATATTCTTAGCTTTTTCATTTTTGATTTTTTTGAAACAAAATCAAAAACATCGTCATTACCCATTCTTCCTTGCATATTATGAGGTCCAATAGGATCGGGTTTATTAAAAGGCATTTTATCCCCTTCATCTACAAACCTCTCATCATTTGCTCCTTCTCCTGTAGGAGGATCTTGATCCATTAAAATAGGCTCAGAAGGTAAATCTGCTACATTATCATTTGTTTCATCCTCTTCTAACATAGAATAATCTTTAGGAAAGCCCTTTCTTTTCCGTGTTCTACCTGGACCAGGAACATCATCAAAAATAACAAGGCTTCTAGGATCTTTTCTGTGTTCTGAACTTGCGGGTCTTCTACCTTCACTATAATCTTCTGACAAGGGAATACCCCTATTCCAAGCTATTTTTATATTTTTCCTATACCAGTTCATTTTATTTTATCTAATTGAAAAACATTAAAAGTTAAATCTGGAGATAATTTAAGAGATTCATTTAAAAGAGAAGATGCCATACTTTTTTCTTCTTCTATATCTTCTGATAAAGGAACAACAAACTTAACCTCTACCATAGCTTTATAAATAGATTGTTTAGGATTTAAATTTTGATACCAATTTTCAGGCATTTAGTTTTCTCTTATAAAGAAAAATAATTTTGAGTAGCATCTTTTAAATTTTCATTGACATCTTTTTTTTCATCAAAAGTATCTATAAGGGTCCCTCCATACATAACCTCAATCGTTCTTCCATCTGTTCCTACTTGCAAATCTAATTCTGGTTCCTCAACAGCATCTTCTTGAGGATAAGACTGTTCAAAAGGACTTTCTACAGGAATTTCTGGTTCTGCAAATTCTTCTCCAGGAACTTCTGGACTAATAACCTCTGCTTCGGGAACTTCTGGTTCCAAAGAAAGCAAATCATCTGGCACTCTTCTTTGTATTTGATCTACATTTTTTTGAGGTCTTCCTAGTTGAGGCTCTTCAAGAGTTTGAGGAGTTAAAGCTGTTAAGATTCTTACTTTACCACTATTAATATCAACGATTTGTTGTTCTTCTATTTTTGTCAAATTTCTTCCTTCTTGAGCAGAGGTAGCATAAATGTGAAATAACATTGCATCGGCATCTTTTAAAGAAGCAGAAACCATTTTATCAATTTTCTTTCCCTTAAATCTTGCTGGATTATTTTGCAACTGACTACCTATTTCAGGAACATTCTTACTAACAGTTGTTTTATCTCCCTCCATTTGAACTCCCACATATTTATCCCAAAAAGCCGTATCTCTTTTCTCATTTTCTGCTGCTTTTAAAGCTTTTGTTTTTTCTTGATCATATTCTTCTGATGCTTGATTTATAGGCATTACACTAGTATTCCAAGAATCATCTCTTTTATCATTATAAACTTTCTTCCCTGTTTCTAATTCTTTTTCTACAACAGCAGGATCTTTCCCATCTTTTCTATCTATTTGCCCTTCAATGGTAATAGTATTATCTTTATCTTTTATAGGCATACTTAAATTAACATTTTTAGATGGGACTTCTGCTGTTAATCTCTTTTCTTTTGTTTGTTCTTCTAACATTGTGTTATAATTCTTAAGATCATTTTTTGCCGCTTTTTTACTAAGATTAAACTTTGACATTCTTTTATCCCTTTATAACATTATCTATTTAATTATCTATTTAGTTTATTTTATTAAAAATCCTTTTTTATCTTCTTGGAGTAGACGATCTATTATCAGGAACAGAGCTTCTTCTTTCTAAGAAATTAGAAACTTGTTGTCCTGAACCATATAAAGTAACTCCTTGCATAGTATTCCAAGACTGATGAGCACCTGAAGAAACAACCCCTGTTTCAACGGTTCTAGCTTTAGGCAATCTACTTGCTGAACGTTCTATAGATGAATAAACAGCACCTGCGAGGCAATCTGTTAAATCATCGGACTTAACCCCATCTCCTTCTTTTTTAGGAGTAACTTTAAATCCATTGTCAACAAATTTTCGTTGCAGTTCCAACATTTCTGCTCTCAAAAGATGATTATAAGGAATTCTAATCCTACCTTCATTAACAAGATTTTCAAGTTCTCGATATATTATATTTTTATAAGAATGATTGAATCTTGTTTCTTTATTAGGAATACTAGCTTTCCTTAATTTTAATATACTCTCTAAAGAGGCCCACTGGTCATATGTTAATAATCCAATATGGAACCTTCTCTTTAATCCTATAACATAATCCATAACTACTTCTGGATTAATTGGACCTCTAACTGGCGACCAGTGTTTAATATGATCTACAATAACAACATATTCTGCTTTTGCTGTTTCTCTATTTAAATAATATTCTTTATGCAAAACAACCAATCCATAATTATGACTTGAAGTTGCCGGGTCTAAATGAATAAAATAAACATTTCCTGGCACACCTATATTTCTGTCTTTTAAATTATGTCCTGTAAAACAACTATTGACTTGTTCTTCTGTAAAGAAGTTTTCTACACCTATACCACTAAACTCAGCTCCAAATTCCATATTAAATTCTGCTTCTGACATAGTAGGTTGAGACTCTCTCAATGATTCTCTAGTATGAGTTGGATTTACTTCCCATGTAGGAAGACGACAAACTAATCTATGAGGGACCTGGTTAGCTGTTGCAAAAAGATCATAAAACTTACCTTCTTGTCCTCTAGGAGATGAAATACTAATTATTTTTCCATCATAAATTCGTTTTTCAACAACCTTTTGATCATGCTCATCTACTATAACATTACCATCTTCATCTTTTCTATAAAACCTTCTACAGTAAGTAGAAACAGCAGGAGTCATAGCGGTATAAATTCTATCTCCCGAAGAAGCTCCTCCTGAAGCTTTATACGAAGCAACCTCATCAAGTATTAAAACAATACAACCCATTCCCAACAAAGAGTCAGAATTACTATGTCCTACAATTATTCCTATTGAACCTTTTTTAGAAGGTAATCCTTTCTCTCTAAATTTTTTGTTTTCAACCTTATCTTGAGGAGTTAATAAAAATATTGAGGAAGAGCCTATGCCTTCTCTTGTATATTTATCCTTAAAATATTCACTTAATAAAAGTTTTTCTCTAATCTCTTCAAAAGCTCTACGAGCTTGATCTTTAGAGTTAGCAATTGTTAAAATATTAATCGATGCTGAAGATGCTAATTCATATAAAGTATAAGGATCTCCTCCAGGACATTCAAGCAGTTTCATAGCCTCATAAAGAGCTATAATACTTACAACAAAATCCTTAGAGCTTCGTCTTCCCCAGACTAAAACCAATTCTCTAAATATCTCTCTTTTAAAATATTTATCTAGCAAATCTCCCTTTTCATCGCTATCTAATCCTAATTTTTTACACAATTCTATTTCTTCATCTGTTAAAGATAAATTTTCATTACCTATAGAACCTCTATAAAGAGTTTTTAAAACTATTCTTTGTACAGGATATAATCTAATAGGATTAGTTAGATGACTAGGCAACCCTAACCATTCCTTCCCTTCACAAAACTCTATAATATTAGGTATTTTTTTAGAGTGACTTGCAGAAGTATTTATATCTTCTGTTATTTCTGATAATAAGTCCCCAATAATTTGTGTTTTTTTCTTTGCCATATTATGAAATATCTCCTCTTTCAATATTAGCCCCATCAATCGGATATCCAACTTCTTCTGATATCTTTGCAAAAATTATTGATACTTTATAATTATTACTACTTAAAAAAGTATCAACAGAGCCATATTTAACAGTTGTATATTTTTGTAAATATAACACAACATTTTTCAGATCTTGTGAATAATTTAAATAATATTTATCCCTAACATCATTTCTCTTTTTTATAAAAACATTATAAGTTTGTGTTTTGGTAATATTTTCACTTGAAACTTCATTATTATTTACATAAGAAGCCGCTAATTCAACATTTGTAATTATATTAGAATAATCTTCTTGAAAAGAAGTTATAAGAGATTCTATTTGTATATAAAAATCTATCATATTTTACCTTTATTATACAATCACAAAAGTATCATTATTTCCTGGTATATCTGTCATAGCAGTTACTGTAAAATGCCCCCTACCACCACTCAATTCATAAGCTGTAATATCGGTTGCCTGACCTAATAATACTCCAGATGTAAATATAATAATACGTCCATTATAGTGATTGGCTGTTGCCTCTATAATATCATCTGCTTCAAATTCGGTAGTACTTGGGCCGACAGTAGTATCAATTGTTCCTATAATCATTGTTCCCGATATTGATGCTGGAATAACTGCTTCACTAAATAAAGTTCCATCCCAATAACCCTTTATGCCCCCAACAACCTGATCTGCAAAATCTGGAGTTGCAGTAGCCCTCAAACGAATTTGATAAATATAAAAACCAACACCCACCTCAATAGGAAAACTACCACTCCACAATCCTCCACTTGCTACAGCAGCAGAAATATCATAATCACCAAGAGAACCGCTTGCAGGATGAGCTTCCCAATTACTATTGATTACATCTCTAATTTGCTTAGCACTATCTCTAAGAACTCCATAAAGAGTATCAGTATCATTAGTATATATTAATTGAACTGCATTAGTTACATAGGTATCTGCCATTTTATTACCCCATTAAAATATTTATTTTTATAATATAATCTATAATCCTAATTTTATGGATCGTAAGATGCTTCCCAATAAATAGTTTCATCGCCTGTCATTGCTATTCCATCAGCATCAACACCATTCGCTAAATGGATAAAGGTAGCCATATCATTATCACCATGGCCTTCTCCAGAACCAGCCAACCAGATAGCACCATCTGTGAAACTAAGTGTAGCACCTAAGTAAAAGTTGCCAATACTAAGACATATTTTTCCACCTTTAGACGGCGATGTATTTAATACAGCCATTGCCGCATGGATTTGGACTTCGTCATTTGTACCGTCACAAATATAATCTGCAACTTGCTTTATGATATTAGGAGCATCATCAGCTGCAATTAAAATAGTACCACCACTTTTTGGTAGTACTCTCATAGTTTGTATTAATGCCATTTTATTTTCCCCAATTTTTAAACCTTAAGTATATATTATCTGTTCAAAATCTCTAGAATTATAAGTCACTTCTGGAAATTTTGTATATTGTATAATTCTAAAATAATAAGTTTGTCCTCTATTTAAATATTCATTATATTGAGATAATGATGTATTCGTCCGACTTTGACATCTAACTTTTCTACCAATATAACTAGAAGAGACTCCTTTATCTGTAATTGGAACAAAAATATCTTTTTCTTTTTCATAAAACCAATCATCTTCCCTATAACTATCTCTTGTAAATTCTAAATATTCATGTGACATTATTGGATTGTTATAAACTTCTATCAAAAAATAATAAAAAACGAAATCTTCAGCATCATCTCTAACTGGAAACTCAAATTCCCACCATCCTTCATCTAAAAGATTACTTTCAGATATATTAATATTTTTTACAACATCTACTAGAAGCCTACTAACTTTAAAATTTTGACTAGTTAAATAAAAATCTATAGTTGGGAGTCTTCGAGATAATCCCTTATATCTATATCTCTCAATAGGATAAGAGAATAATTGCCTTGTAGAAGTTATTGATTTTGCCCTCCTAACATCTCCTGAATTAGCAAGATATAATGCTTGAGCAGAATTAAGCAAAGGAATCAATTCCACTGCATCTATATCTGAAGAAGTTAAATCAACAACTAAATCTACAACATTTTCTGTATCTTGTTCTTGTTGATACTCATAAGCAGATACTTTAGCCAACTCTCTTGACATTAAATACCAGCTCTCATCTTCTTCTATAACATCATCAACAGCCTCTATTTCTCCTGGAAAATAAGCATATGTAAGGGGATCTCCAAATAAAGTCATACTCCAATCAAGATAAGGTAAACTAAAAAGATATGCTTCTCCTATTGTGCTTCTTCTATATAAACTTTTAAAAAATGCATTAGGATTAAGAAATCCCTCAATTGTAGGATTATCCATTGCTCCAGCACAAGCTGCATAACCTCTATTCATAGCTAAAATAGGCCAGGTCTTCCCGTTTGGATCTCTTATGGTTTCAGCTCCATCAAAATCTGCATTATAAAAAAACGTTCTAGTTGCAGTATTTTCTTGAAAGAAAGTAGGATCTGCTCTATCTGTGAACCAAGACCAAACAAAAGAATCTTCTCTAGCAAAAGGAACTGGAACATCTATATATGGATCCATAAAAGTAGTAGACCAAGAATCTAAATTCAAAGTAGGTAATAAATCATTTTTAAATTCTAATAAAAGATCTCTATAATTATCTGCTGAAGGACCTACCTTATCAGAATAAGGATCTATATAAAAAAGCCCATTAACAATACCTTTTTTATTAAGAATCTCTGCTTGATCTACATATTGCTTTGCTAAAGACAGAGTAGGGGCATCTATTCTTGATACAATTAATGAATATTTAATATCATCCTCTCCATATCTACTATAAATACTTCTATCATATAATTTATTTTTTATTTGAAGATCAAACTTATTATAATTACCATCAGTTTTTGCACAGCCTCTACCTACTCTAGATGTAGATGATATTATTGGGAAGTCTCCTAAAGAAGGATCTCTTGAAGAAGGATCTCCCTTATAATAATAACCCCCTGGAACATTATAACCTAAAACTATTCCCCAAATTGTAAAACTTTCTTGAGAAGGATTCCCAGTTAAAATATTTCCTTCCAAAGCCTCTCTTAAAGGAAATAAAACTTCTTCATCAAATATAGTATCAGAATCTAAAATCTCTCTATCTGAACATCTTATTCCTATTAGTTGCCCATCAACTTGCCAGTTATCTCCATCCTCTGAACCTCCAACATTAGAAATAGACATATTGTGTTTGTTAGCATAGTATTCTGCTAATTCTTTACTTTCAGAGTCCCCTAACCTATAAACAACTACAAAATTATCTTTTGAAATATTTGCCATAATTAGCCTAATTAATTAAAAATACATTTACTTCATTCTAATTATCGGCTAGAAAAACCTTGAAAATAAAAAAACCTTGAAAATAAAAATAACAGGGTTATAGAAAAGTATAATATATAAAAATATAAATTTTTTATAAAAGTGTCTGAGAAAACCCCCATCCTTGTGGTGGGGGATGAATCAGACTTTAAGTCAGCCGTAGGCTGACGAATATAGTCGAGTTCTTTAAAAATTAAATATATTTTCACAATTCTAAAGGTTTTTAAAGGAATTAGTCGATAAACTTATAATATATAAGTAATAAATACTTAAACTAGACATTAAAGTATTATTAAAATAAATTATAAGAGTAATTTTCTTTTCCTTTAGTCTAGTTTAGGAATTAGATTTTACTCTTTTTTTGTGTCTACACATGAAACAGTTAAAAGCATTTAAATTTAGAATAGAACCAAACAAGCAACAAAAAGTTTTGATTAACAAAACTTTAGGTTGTACAAGGTTCCTCTATAATCAAATGTTAGACGAAAAACAACTAAAATACAAATCTAAAGATAAGTCTAAATGTAAAACAGAAAAAGATTATAAAATAGATTTTGAATGGTTAAAAGAAGTAGATAGTACTGCTCTACAACAAGCAAGAATAGATTTAAAGACTGCTTATGATAACTTCTTTAGAAAACTTAAAGCAGGACAACCTACAAATCTTAAGTTCAAGTCTAAACATAATCCTAAAAACTCTTATAGAACTATTAACGTAAATAACTCTATCAGAGTAGAAGAGAATAAGATTAGATTGCCTAAATTAGGTTTTGTAAAATTTAAGAAGTCGAGAGAGGTTTCGGGTAAGATTAAATCTGTTACAGTTTCTAAAAACATCTTAGGTAGATGTTATATTTCTGTTCTCTGTGAAGTAGAGATTGAGAAACTTCCTAAGTTAGATACTCAGGTAGGAATAGATTTAGGACTAAAAGAGTTTTGTATTACTTCTGATAGTGAGTTTGTTAGTAATCCAAGATTTTTAAGAAAGTCAGAACAAGAACTCAAGAAAGCACAGAGAATACTTAGTCACAGAGTTAAGAAGGGCAAAAACAGATTTAAACAACAAAAGGTAGTATTTAAGATACATCAAAAAATAGCTAATCAGAGATTAGATTTTTTACACAAGTTGTCAACTAGACTAATTATCGAAAACCAAGTGATTTGTTTAGAAGACTTACAAGTAAGAAACATGGTAAAAAATCACTGTTTAGCAAAATCTATTTCTGATGTTAGTTGGAGTAAGTTTGTAGAATTGTTGAGATACAAGGCAGAATGGTATGGAAGAGAATTAGTCCAGATAGGTAAATTCTTTCCTAGTAGTAAGACTTGTAGTAGTTGTGGAAATATAAAAAAAGACCTTACTCTAAAAGATAGAGAATATCAATGTAGTTCCTGTGGAACAAAGATTGATAGAGATTATAACGCTTCTCTAAATATATTAGAAGAAGGGTTAAGAATACTAAAAAAGAATTGTCGGGACGACAAGGTTAGCCTACTAAATATACAGATGAAGTTAGTCTGTAGTTCGTAGGAATCCTCTCCCCTTGTGGGAGAGGAGGTTCAATTACCGACCAGTTGATCCAAAACCACCGCCTCTATCTTTAGTAATTTCTTCTTCTGAAAATTCATCTACTTCCACTATCGTTATTTTGGGAACAATAGATATTTTACATTGAGCAATTCTATCTCCATTTTTGATAGTATAATTGCATTCATTTGTAGATTCATAACCTATAGTATGATACATATACTTATCTCTAATATTGTTTTGAATAATAACTTTTACCTCATTGATATAATCACTATCCACTGTTCCTGGAGAATTAACAACAGTAATTGCTGACTTTGCCGATAAACCCGATCTTGGACGAACTTGCATCTCATATCCTTCAGGAATAGCAACAGATAAGCCTGTAGGAACTACAGAGTGTTCTTGTGGTTTTAATATAATATCTTTTTCTATTAGAGCATGTATATCAAAACAAGCTGCACCACTTGATTGGTATTTTGGTATAATTGCTTCTGGTTTTAACTTTTTAAACTTTACAGTTACCTCTTTCATATTATTCTTCCTTTTCTTTTTTTATATTCTCTTTTTCTTTTTCAGAATCAAAACCAAAATTCTCTAATAAAGTTTTTTTTTGACAAAACCTGTTTGTCATATAACTGCATATACATTTGTAATAAATTTATATCATCTTGTTTTTTTTGATTTTCTTTTAATCCCATTTTTTTCTCCTTTACTTAACATTTTGAAAATCCACAACTTTTACAAGTTACACAACCCTCTTCTCTAGTTAATTTTTGATTACATTCAGGACATTCTTCCCCATGAACTCGAGAACCATCTTTTATATATTTTTTTAATACTCTTGAAATCGCTTTTGAGAAACTCTGTAAATCTCCCTGTGTTTTCTCTAATTGATGAACGATAAAAGAAACATCGCATCCATGTCTTAAGCTAGTAGAAACTATCCTAGTTATAGCCTCTTGATCTTCTGTTATATATTTAGAGATATCTTTATGTAAAATGTTAAAAGGATTACTGATATCGCATAATGCATATTTTCCTCTTTTTATTTTTTTTATTATTGCATTTTTAAGACTACGAGAAATTTGCCCATTTTTACCAGCAAAAATTTCATAAGGATCTCCATTATATATTCCTATTAACACAAAATAAATTTCTCCTTTAACGCTTGTATGAAAAACTTCACATGGTAAGATTTTAGGACGTTTAGGAGCTTGACTCTTTTTTATTTTATCTTTACTATCAATTAATACTCCTGTTCTACAACCATCTCGATAAACAGTAAACCCTTTACATCCTTTTTTCCACGCTCTAAAAAAAACATCTTCTATTATTTTTTTAGTTGCATTATTAGGCAAATTACACGTTTTAGAAATAGCATGACAAACCCATTTTTGTGCAGCAGATTGAATATCAACGCTATTTATCCAATTTACATCTTCAGCTGTAGATTTATAATATGGAGAATCTTCTATTTTTGTTTTTCCTGTAATTTTTTTCCACTCTTGAAATTTATGGTGATATACATTAAATTCTTGCCAAGAATCACCTGATTGATCAATAAAATCTATTTTTACATTTTCATCATTCGGATTTATCTTCTTTCTTCTCTTATATTCGACCCTAAAAACATTTTCTATACCTGACGATACTTGAGCTAATGTACTTATCGAACCGGCCGGTGGAGTGGTAGTCAAGGCAATATTCCTTCTTCCATTTTTTTTATATAATTTATAAAGATCGGGGTCCTCTTCCCATATTTGAGATAAAAATCTATTATCTTTTTCAACTTTATAATCAAATATAGGAAAAACACCTCTTTCTTCTGCCATTATACAGCTACTTTTATAAGCATTTAAACACAAGGTCTTATAAATTTCTTCTGTAGTTTTTATTGATTTTGAAGAACCATAAGTAATATTTAATGCAGCTATAGCATCTCCTAATCCTGTTATACCTAAACCTGTTCTCCGTCCTTTTTTACACGAATCTAACAAGCTTTCCCAAGTTTCTTTTTCAATTGCTTTTATATTTTCTGGTTCAGGATCGGATTCTATCTTCTTTAATATTCTTTGGATTAGCTCTATTTCAAGATCTACCATATCATCCATTAATCTTTGTGCTTTTTGAACATATATAGAAAATTTCTTATAGTTAAAAAAAGATTTATTTTCAAAAGGATGTTCAATAAAAGAATATAAATTAAGGGACATTAATCTACAAGAATCCCTTCCCATAACAATTTCACCGCATGGATTACAAGAAGTATCATAAAAAGAAGGATCTACTTCTCCATAACAATTAGAAACACTATTTTTAATAACATTATCCCAAAATAGGATACCTGGCTCTGCACTCTCCCAACTTGCATTTATAATTTCATTCCAAACTTCTCTAGCAGATATCATTTGTTTTATTTTTGGAATTTTAGAATCAACAGGCCATCTTAATTCATAATCTTTATTATTTTTTACGGCATTCATAAATTCATCTGTTATTTGTAAAGATATATTTGCTCCTGTTACCCTTTTTTTATCTTTTTTTATATTTATAAAATTCTTTACCTCTGGATGATGAATATTTAATACTAAAATTTCAGCACCGCGACGACCTTTTTGTGCAACCTCTCTACAGGTGTTGCTATATCTATCCATAAAAATACTAATTCCATCTGTAGTTTTCGCAGCGTTTTTTACAGGCAAACCGAAAGGACGGAGAGTGCTTATATTTAAACCAACTCCACAACGTCTTTTCATTAATTGGACTAGTTGTTGATCTGTATATAAAATACCTCCATAACTATCATATGGAGGATCTATAGAAAAACAATTACCAGAACTTTGAATATGATATGGATTTCCTATCGCCGCCATAGGAGAACCTTGAGGAATAATATACTTAAAATTATCAAAACTATTAAATATCTCATCTTCTGACATAGGGTTTTTATATTTTTTTTCTATTCTAGCAAATTCTTTAGATAATCTTCGATGCATTTGCTCAGGAGAAGATTCTAATATATTATCTTCATTATCTCTTAAAGCATATTTATCTAAAAAAACTTTTGCAGCTAACTCATCACCATTAAAATATTTTTTACTTTCTTTAAAAGCATAATCATAACTATAACATACAGACATTTGAAAAATTCTCTCCCCTATTACTAACTTATTCTATCTATAATTACTTTATTATATTAAATAAAAAAACACTTATCAATCTTTTTTAATAAGTTTCTTGAAAATTTTATTTCTATCGATAATAACTTTATCTCCGCATATTTTCAAAACTTCTTCTAGAGTAAATCTTTTTTCAAAAACATTATTTTTTGAACAATTATAGATAGTTTTTTTAAACTTATTTTTTTTAATCCATTTTAACCCTCTTACGCAAGAAGGAAGAGTATGTTCTCTGTGCATTGGATTTTTACCATAAAAATCTGTATTTCCTTTTTTATCATTTTTACAATCCATACCTAAAAGAACTATAGGATCACAACCTAGTGCATAAGCTAATTGATAAGACAAAGGTCCGCTACTTCCTCTGCCATATAAATGAGATGGGTCCATTGTTATCTGACTATTTCTACCAGACATATTAAAAAACCAAAATTGATTAGTTGTACAAGCTCCTTTGCGACAATATTTTATAGCCTCTATCTTTTTTAGTTTCTTTTTATGTTGATGCCATAAAGCATAATCTTGCCAGATAAGGATAGTAGGGTCTATTGCAAGAAATGCCCTATTAATTCCAATAGTAAAACAATTTTCTAATAATGAAAGATTTATTTTATTTAAGGAAGGAGAATTACCAATTAAGAAGCAGGGAACGCCTGCTAGCTTATTAGACCATAAAGCCGTGTTCCCTGCTCCCCCTAATAAATTTCTTTTTGCCATACTAAATAAATTTTTCCCAACAAGCTGGGATTTTCTTTCTTGGATCAAATATTATTGATTTGTAATCAGGTTTCTTTGGCTGCTTCAATAACTTTAATCCTGCTTCTTGAGGAGTTCTATCTCCCTTTTTTCTATTTATTTTCTTAGAAGAAACAACTAAATTACCCCATGAATTTTTACCACCTTGTGCTTTTGGAATAACATGATCGATATCAGCATCATTTTTATCTAGAACCTCGCCTGTATACTGACAACGAAATCCATCTCTAAAGAAAATATTTTTCTTAGTTAATCTAATATCATTTTCTGGAACTTTACCATATTTAGTAAGTAAAATAACCCTTGGTGCCCTTACAACTGAGTTAACACACTGGATATATCTATAATCATCGGCAGAACCTAATTGTACCCATTCTTCCCATTTATATAAATCATAGGTATTATGATCTATCAAGACAGCTCTTTCTCTAGATGCTATTCTAATAGCAGTCTTAACATTTCTTACTTTAATTGCTGTCCAGTTTTTGTTCAAAATTAATACTGGGTCATTTAGAACACTCATAACTATCTTTCTTTAAAATATTCTTCTACCTGTTTAATAAACTCGACATTATCATCAATTATCTTGATTTTTATCTTACTCTTATATTTTTCACATATCTCTGAAATACTAATTGCAACCACCTTTTTATCTAATTCACCAGGTTCAATTCCAATTCCACATATTGTAACAGATTTATTTTTATCGGCAAGAACTTTTTTAAAAGAATTTTCTAGAGATAGTTTGACAATATGTATAGAAGTGAAATCATTGAGATATTTTTTTATAACAGCATGGTATATTTTCTTTACTCCCCTTCTCTTTAATCTCCCAGAATCAGTTGAGAAACAACCCCCTAAGTCTATTTTCTGCTCCTTAAGGGCTTTTTTGGCTTCTTTACCCACTTTAGCCCAACCAGCCTTCAAAACTCTCTTTGGAACTCCTTTACTCATTAAACCTGATAAATTTGCTGGAATTATCATAGATTCTGACTTGGGATAAGTTATATCTCCCAAAACCACTTTTATATTATTTTCTATTTTTTTACTATTTTCTATAATTTTCATCTTTTTTCTCTTTTTTTATTTGCTAGTGTTTTATTTTTATGTATAATGCCCCTGGTCCCTGTTATCTGGGACCTAGAAAACTAGGGACCTAGATAACTAGGACCTAGATAACTAGGACCTAGATAACTAGGACCTAGATAACTAGAAACTAGGGACCTAGATCCTATATAACTATTTAAACTACTATTATTACTAGCGTAATAATATAGACCTCGATCTTTTTGATTTATTTTATATTTTTTCATTTTTTATTATCAGAAATTACAAAAGAATAAACATCAACAGAGAAAAACTTAGGATTTCTTTTAATTTTTTCTTTTAAACGAGGTAAAACTTCTTTATGTATTTGACTAATTCTGGATTCTGACATATCAAGAATTTCTGCTATTAAATCCATTGTTAAATCTTCATAATAATATAAATATATAATTTCTCTTTCTACCTCACTAAAATTTTTACTTAACAGCTTGTTAAAAAATTCATCTCTTTTTATTTTTTGATCAGGATGATTAATTTTCATATCTATAAGATTAGAGTTGTAATCTTCTTTTATACCTTCTCCTTCTTCTGTAGGAATATTATTTAAACTAGAAAAAACAGTAGGATTATATTTTTTCATGTTTATAAAATAATCTTTTTCATTAATCCCCATCTCTTCAATTATTTCTGTATCTGTAACTGATCTACCTTTTTTACTTTCTAACTTAGCTTTTATTTTTTCAAACTTACGATTGTTAATTCTAACACTTCTAGGAATC
>Ga0222667_1000524_pt1 | contig 16721 bp, 33 predicted proteins | sample AntAcemetagen657_FD_179854 | JGI IMG/M metagenome (GOLD analysis project Ga0222667, IMG submission 179854) | Saline water microbial communities from Ace Lake, Antarctica - #657 | ecosystem: Environmental > Aquatic > Non-marine Saline and Alkaline > Saline | place: Antarctica: Ace Lake... | reverse complement strand
TAATGTTTTTTTACTACTATTTTTATCTGTTAATCCAATTACTCTTGTAATATCATCGAGTGATAATGATGTTAAATAATAAGTTAATATTGAATCTTTAAATTTAATTAAATCCATTCTTTGTTCAATAATTCTTCTTAAGTCAATAATTATTTTATACTTAATGTCATAATTTTCATGCTCTAATACAACATTATCATAATATTTATTATTAAATCCAACTAAGAATTTATGAGTTTTTAACAATTGTATTATTTCTATTTTATTTTCTACAGGTATACAATAATATTCATCTGTTTTATAACTATAGGCACCAAAGAATTTCATTTTATGCTTTGTTGGTTCAGATACATCAGCACCATATGTTGCTGTTTCTATGTCATATATTAGTGTGTTTTTTGGTATCTTCATTTTAAAATAATGTCTTTTGTTTTGTTGTTTTTTTAAATTTAGGAAATTCATCATTCCATTTCTTTTTAGCTTCTACATAGCCCATTGTATATGAATCATCAATAAATTGTAATGCATTTAGTATAACCTTTCCTGTTCTTTCTTTAAAAACATTCTTTACAAATGCAACAATTTTCTCCTTATCATCATAAATTTGTTTTAAATAATTAATACTATTTAGCATCATATTTAAATTATGTAACATAAAAAGCACACCAATATATTTATCATTTTCTTGTGTCTTTTCTAACTTATCTAAATATTTACAAGCATCGCATGAACAAAAATTGAACCTATCAAATGTCTTCATAGACTTTCCAACTAAATTGTCACTTTCTATTCCTTCACTGATATAAAAATCACGATAATTAAATGCATAAGGTAAATTATATGTTCTACTTGTCATACCAATATTAGCTGTTGCACTATCAAAAGATATTTTATTTTTATAATATTTTTTTAAATATATTAATATAATAGACTTTGTTAAATTACCAATACCTAAAAAATGTATTGGTTTATCTAAATTTTCTAATGCGAAGACAGCTGTTTCAGCTAACGACATAGGACTATTTGATGGTGATTTACAACACCAACCATCAATTCCTGGTTGATTAATAATATCCTTCCATTGTTTATATTCATCATAATTTGTTCCTTGAATAATTGCATAATATTTAAATGATTTATATTCAGTTCTTACATCAATAGCACGTTTTATTCTATTTTTAGTTTCAATTGCATATGATTTAAAATTAACAATATCAAATGTCCAATCAACACGAATATCTTTATTCATTATAAATGGAAGTTTATCTAAAGCAAAACCAATATCACAATATTTTTCTTGCCATTTTAAAATATCTTCTGGAGACATTTTTTGTATACCATACCTAAATTCTTGTAATCCTCCACTATCAGCATAAATAATAGAATCATCAAGTAAATTTCCATTTTCTACAATTATTGGAAAATCATTAGCATTATGATAAGGATTAATTAAAAATTTATTGTATTTAAATATACTATTTTTATTTATAAATGTTATAGCATCACCATTTAAATATTTTTCTTTTTTAGCATTACCAATTAAATCTCCACCAATTACTGGTATATAGTTTATATCTTCTAATTTATCAAATACATCATAATTTCCATTAATCATTTTTTCATGTGTGATACCATATTTTGAATTGACTTTTCAAATTTGTATGGTACATTTTTTAATTCTTGTACAATATTAGGTTCAATATCAATGTTGTCCACTATCTGAGTTATTTTATCTGTATATGTTTCATCATTGAATATTACATCATTGGGATAAAATTCTGGATATACAACTCTATCGGGTAGTAATAGCATATTTCCAAATGTTGCTGCTTCTAATACTGAAAATCCAAAATTTTCTTGGTCTGCATAACTAACAACTACTTTTGATTTTGCTAATAAGTCGTAGTATTCAGCTTTATCTAAATTTAAATCCATTGTTTTGACACATTCTATATTTAAATTTTTATTTTTTATAAAGTCTTCTAATTCGTCAAACAATTCAGGATGCTTTTCATCATGTATTCTATGCGGAAAGACAATAATATCTTCTTTTTCAGACCATAATTTTTGTTTAGTGTGTTTTAATAATTCACTTGGATAAAATGGTATTCCTGTATTGATTACTTTACTTTCTAATGCTTTATCACCAAAATAATCTATAATTGTTTTTCTATGAAAATTACTACCTACAAATGCTCCATCAACAAGTTGTAGTATACTTTTTTCAAAGTTAGTACACCAGTCACTACCTAAATTTGTAGACACATCGTCTGAAGGAATATGTGAACCAGCATGATAAACACCATATATTTTTATATCAAGCTTATTGTTTCCCATTTGTGTTACATATTTTACTGATGATAATCCAGGTGCCCATAAATCATCGAAAAATAGAACATCGCCATCTTTAATCTTTTCTTCTTTTACCATTTTAGCAAATTTTTGAAATTGTGACATTTTATAATAGATTGTCCCGCTTGAATCTAGAAAACTGCCTGTTTCTATTTTTGACGTTAATTCATCACCTTCTATTTTAATTACATCATAACATTTGTCAAATTCTCTTTTATACCAAACTCTTGTTTGAGCAGTATATCGTTTATCTAATATTTCAAGTGGGAACCATATCAATCTATTTTTAGTATTCTTTTTCACAGCCATTTTCATTATCCTCGTTTACTTCAATTTTAATTTTCCTATTTCTATATATAACAGACAACTTACTATGTATGTAGTCTGCAATTGTTTCACAACTATAATCATTTAAATCCTTATTTTTAATTAAAGTATCAATTTTTTGCTTAAATAATATAAATTCAATATCTCTTTCATTATGAAAAATTTCAATCCAAACCTTAACATGAAATATGTGTCTATGCCTATTTCTTAAAAATGCTACTTCTTCAGGAGCATCTGGATATTTATGAAACCCTTCAAACTGTGTAGTAATCCATATATAATTCATTTTATTAAACTTAAAAACTCACTCCTTGTATTAATATCATTTTTAAATCTACCTTTCATTATATTTGTTGTCATTGTTCCTTTTTTCTTTGCTCCTCTCATTGTTTTACATAAATGTTCTCCTTTCATAATTAAAGCCATTCCAATTGGTGAATAATCTGTATCTTTACTTAATTCTTTCCAAATATATTCAACAATATCAGTAACTAATCTTTCTTGTATTTGTAGTTTAGCACTAAAATAATCTACAACTCTTGCTACTTTACTTAAACCTAATATCTTTCCTTTTGGATGCGGGATATAAGCAAAATAATATTCTCCAAAAAATGGTACACCATGATGTTCACATTGACTATAATAATCACCAGTATCTGTAATCATTTGGTCATATACTAATCCGTCTGCTCCATTATGAAAACAAGTAACTTTTGGTTCTTGAGTTTTATCATATCCTCTAAATAATTCTTTATACATTTTAGCAACTCTTTTAGGAGTATCCTTAAGACCTTCTCTATCTGGATTTTCTCCTATTTCTATAAGAAGTTCTTTCCATAATTGTTCTATTTTTTTATTATTCATCGTCGCCTACCCTTGGTGCTAAAAACCATGTAAAATTTAATAATGATGATTTACCTTCTATTTTACAAGGAAGTGTGTCTCCAAATGAAAATTTAATTGTTTTAAATATTGTTTTTATACCAAGAATTATTGATAATAATTTAATATCATAATAACAAGCTGTATCTTCTTTTAAAATAGATTCAGCAGTAGTTAATATTTCTCCAGAAACCATATTAGATTTCATTATAGTTTTTAAAGTATTACCTTCACTTTTAAAATTAGCAACATCACTAAATTCTAAATGTTCAGTTATTAAATTTAAAAATTCATCTGTATCAATATTCCATACAGATTTAAACTCTGGTGTTGGTATTGGTCTTTCATCTTCTGGAACAACATATGTTTTTAAATTAAAAAATGATGCTTCTGATTTACATTTTATTACTGCACCATCATGTAATATTTCTATTTCTAATTCTTTTTTACTTAATTTTTTTACAATTTTATAGAATAATGTTGTATCAACTGCTAATATTTGTTCTTTTTCTACAGTATAACTTTCAAAAAACTCTTTAGTTAATTCTATTAATCCTAATGCAAAACCTGATGGTGCTACAAATCTTATAAATATACTATCTTTTTTAAATTCAATATTTGTTTCTATTGAAACATTTCTTAATATATCTAATAATACCACAAATTCTTTTAAATGCTTTTTTATTTTTATCATATTCCCCACTCATCAAGTGTTGTTTGTCTCTCGTCTTTCATTATACTCCCCTCCTTGTATCATAAGCTAATACATGTAATCTAGCTCCAAATTTAAAATTATTTTTTAAACAATATTCCATTACTTCTGGCATTTTCTTAATTTGTTCTTCTCTTGATGCACCTTCAGGCATAATCCAAACAGAATGCTTATCAATTTGTGCATCTTCTATAAATTGTTCCCACCATTTATTTTCTTTAGATTCATATACAAATTTAAAAATGGTTTGAGGTAACATTCTAAATCTATTGTAAGAATCTAAATTATGTATTTGTTCTTTTTTAGGAGAACAATTTATCCATTTAAAATTTTTAACTTTATCATTATAAATACTACCATTTGTTTCTAAATGAAAATCATGTTTTGGTAGATAACTCATAGTTTCTACAATTTTATCTATTTGTAATAGTGGTTCTCCACCTGTCATAACTATAGTTTCCATTTTAGAATTTCTTATATCATTAACTAACTCTTTTACTGTATAATCATTTCCATTTTTATGGTATTTAGTATCACAAAAATCACAATCATTGTTACATCCACTGAATCTTACGAAATAAACAGGTAGCCCTGCCATTAATCCTTCTCCTTGAATTGCTTTAAATTGTTCATTTATTTTCATTTTGTAAGTGTTGCGAAACTTGTTTCAGTTTCATAAAGTTTTAATTCTTCTAGTGTAATGTTTTTTGCTTTTAACTTCTCTTCTAATAAATCCCAAATAATAGTTATTTGGTTTTCACAAGTACTTATTACATTCTTCATTTCTTGTGTGTGATTTAAATATTGATGGTCAAACTTATCAATTACATTAGCATTAACTATTTCCTTTAACTCTACAAAATTAATTATCATACCACTCTTTTCTTCTCCACTTACTGTCACAAATAAATGATATGTGTGACCGTGTAAATTAAGACATTTTCCAAATACTTTTGCATTTTCATCGTAAGTTAAATCAGGGTCAAATAGCCTGTGTGCTGAATCAAATTTAAATTCTTTTGTTATTGTTTTTATCATTTTCTTTTTGTTTGTTATTTAATTAAGGAAAAATAAAAAAATAAAAATAAAATATATATTTTCCCTTCTTATTAGTATTAAATACTAATTGTCATATAGTTATAATCTCCTTTAACTTGAGCAATTAAAACTACTTCAATATCCTTTGCATCAACAATTTTATCTAATTTATATTTAGTCAAGAATTTTTTAGTACTTGACTTTTCATGTAAATTAACTGTCCAATTACCATCTTGATTTTGTTTAAGATTGTATTTAGTTGAACATACAACATCTCTACCAATTATATTTGTACCAAAAGGATAACTTTGTAATTCAACTTTTTCAACTTGAATTTCTTGACCAACTGGCAATTCTAATCCGTCCTTATATCTTGATACATCAGACACCCATTTAACATCTGCAATTTTTACACGTATACCGTCTAATTTTGAACATTCATCTGCAGTTAATTGCTTAGAACTATTTTCATGTGGGATATGATTTATATCTCTTTCCATTTTTTTTGTTCCTCCCTTATCATTATATTAAAATATACCATATTATTATTTATTTAGTTTACTTTTAAACATTTATGTTAATTATAGAATAATAAATTATTTTTATTATTCTTGAGTGATAATTAAAATTCTTCATAAAGTATATATTTCCTCCCTTTTTCTGTTAAAGATAACATATCAGACCTTCCTACTTTGTAAGTTGTAATATAACCTTGTTCAATTAAACTTCTAACAAATTCTACTCTTTTATTTGTATTTTTCATTTTAAATTTCTTTTCTAACATTTCACTTATTGTACCTTTAGTATGTCCAGATTTTGATATTATTTGTAATACTGAATACATTCTTTTTGTTCCTTTATCTTGTCTTAATAACAAATCTTTTATACTATCTACGCATGTTTCAATCATTTTAAAACATTCTCTAATTGTATTTTTACTAATGAATATTTTCATTTTAGAAATAGCAGATAATTTACACAATCGTTCTAAAGTTCCTCCAGCCCTTCTAAACATAGCATCTAATATTTCTGAATCTTCCTCAAAAAAATCACTATAATCTTTTTCAGCTTTTTTTCTTAACATTGTAACTAAATCAGCAGAACTATCCTCAAATTCAAATTTAAATCTATTTTCATAATACCATTTTTTCATTTCTTTTAATCTATGAACTAATTTAATTATATATTCCTCTTTATTAAAACTATTAGCTATTTTTTTACCAAATCTTTTTTGACTATCAAAATCACAAATTTGATTATGTTCTTCTTTTGATAATTGTTTATTATAAAATAACATTCTTTGAAATAATCCATTTGATAAAACACTATGTACTGCTTTATTCATTAAAAATGTAGTCATAACAAAACTTGTATTAGTTTTAATTTTTATTTCTTTTCCAGCAACACCTTTTTCTACTCTTCTTTGTATATCCATTGATTCTCTTAATATTGATTGTAATCTTCTATTATAGTTTCCTGGTTTTATAACATTTTCACATTCACCAAAATCAATCCAATTAGAAGTTGCTAATAATCCTTCTTCTATTGGTGATTTAAATGTTCGACTTCCTTTTACTTTTTCTTCTTCATTTAAATCCCATTTAGTATTATATTCTATTGCTGTTTGATTAATGCTTCCAACCAATGTTTTATCTGTTATATCATTAGGTTTATTTATTTTTATATCGCCAAATCTACCCAAAACATTCATTAATAAATTTGCTCCCATATCTTTACCAGAACCACTACCAGATGCAAACATAATATGCATTCTTAAATCAATATCAGGGTCTCTTTCATCTAATACTGTTCCCATTAAATTATAAAAACATAAATCTCTCCATTTTTCTTGTACAGCAATAGTATTCTCCCAAATAATATTCCATAATTGTTTAATTGTTAGCATATCAATTAATTTTTCATCAGTATCCATTTTATATAAAATAGGATGCTTATTATTAACTGACCATTGAACTAATTCTGATTTATTATATTCAGTCATACTGCCATTTAGTGCTTTATCAACCCAACCCATAAATTCACCAACATTTTTTCCAGGACAATTAGTAACAATAGTTTCTGCAAATGGAAGTATTTCTTGTCTTTTTAATCCAGAACCTACTAAACCTATTGCTAAATTTTTAAATAAAACATTATTTCTATCACCAGCTTCTATTACATTTTCTAATATATATTTTAAATATGGGTCATTTGTACTATAATCTTTTATAATTTCTTTATTTTCTATTTTTCTTTGTTCTTGTTTCTTTAAATCTTCTTCACAATATTCAAGTGTATCTTCATCTATCTTATTATCTTCACCAAAATTAAAAACTTCTTGTAATATTTTTTCATTTCCTGTTTTAAAATGAGGTGTTCTTTCCATAGCTAACCATTGACTTTCTTTAGCTAATTTTACATCTGTTTGAAAATAATTTATAATATATTTTCTTATCCTATTTCTTAATTCTAATCTATGATTTTCTAAATCTTTAAATAAAACACTTAAATGTAATCCTCTAGAACCAGTTGCCCAATTTGTATATGACCATTTTTTTTCTTCTAATTTCTTTTTAATAGCATCATACTGAAATTTATCTTCTAAATCTAATATAATTTCATTAGGTAATTGTTTTCTAAGATTAAATTGATTTTTTTCACTTTCTGTTAAATCTACTAATTTCTTTTCAGAAGGCCATCTTTGTTCTGTCTTTTGGTCAATCCAAAGAACTTTCATGTCGGGAGAACATTTCAATATTTCCTTAATAACGTCTTGTCTTGTATTCATTTTCCTTTATTTCCTTTTTTAATAAATCTACTCGTTTAATTGTACTGAGTAAGAATGGTATTGGCTCTTTTCTCACATTAGTTTGTAAAAAGATATGTGTATCATCACAATCAATAAACACACCTTCTCTTTTCCTAGGATATGGATTGTCTTCTACTATTAAACAAACCGATTTTCCTTTATACTTTGTCCAATATTTACTTTTTACCATTTTTTATTTTTTCCTTTAACCATTCATAAGCATTTAAATTAAATAATATTGCAGCAACATGGTCTTCATCTTCTTCATTATGAAACCATTGCATAAAATGTCTAATTGTGCTTTGTTTAAATCTAATTAACTCTTCTTCACTATTTGCCTTTTCCCAATTTCTATAACCATATTTAGTCATTCCTCTTTCCATTAACATAGCCCATCTATATAATAAAGATTCATTATATTTTTGTTCTGCAGGTATTATTAAATCAAATCTTGGTTTATCATCTTGTAAATCTCTTCTCATTCCAGAATTATAATTTTGTCTTTTTCCAGAATCTTTAGTTACAAACTTTTTAACCATATTTTTGCCTCCTTAAATGTTTTAAATATTTTTGTTGAATGCAATACTAACCACGAATGATTATCATAGCCATTAGTACAAATAATATAAACTGGTTGTCCCATATTATGTGCATAACAAATTTCCATTATAGTACCATAAGATGTTGAACCATCAACAATTGCTAATGTAGCATCAGTATTCATAATACAATTAATATCATAATCAACAAGATACTTTGAATCATTATATGATAATTTAGTAGTTTTAAATTTATCTTCAATAGCCATTATCTTTTTTCCACCATCAATAAATGGATTTATAAATTTAACATTATATTGTTTTTCTATTTTTAATTGCCATTTTCTAATTTTACTTTTTATTAAATATGGATGTGCTAAATATAATTTCATTTTAAATTTTTCCTTCTTCCTTGTTCACTTAAATCTGTAAATTCAGTTGCCCAAGTTTTATATTTATTATAATAGCAATAAGCACAATAACCATCTTTAGTTAAAACCCTAAATTGTTTATTGCATTCTTTACATATAAATTTATTTTGTGTCATTATATTTCTTTTTCAATCCACCAAGATTGATTTTGTAATTTACCTCTTGAATTTGTATGATTAGTTAATTCTCTTTTTTTTAAATGTTCTTCTCTTAAATGTTTTCTCAATCCTTGTCTTGTCATACAAACTCTATTCTCTTCTTTGCACAATCCACATTTAAATTCTTTCATTTTTTAAATCCCAATTGTTTAATTACTAATCCTAAAAATTTACCAAATGCTTCTGCTTCAACTTCATTTTTTCCACCAATTCCATAATAATTATTATAATAATGTCCCAATTCATGAAATAATATCTCTTGAGGGGTAGAATCTTCTGCATTAATTGTAACTGTAATTATCTTTTTTTCATAATCTAAATGGCCAACATATTCATCTCCACATTTATCACAATATAATTGTCCTTTATTTACTTCTTTAATTATAAAAGTTTCTCCTAATAACTCTATTTTATTTGGAAATATTGAATTTTTCATTTTCTAACAAATACTACTGTTTTACATTTATTACAAACAAATTTAGTTCCTTTATTATTTTTATTACTACTTCTAATTATTTCTGTACATATTGGACATACAATCATTTCTTCAGTCATTTTAATTCAACCTCCTTATAATTTACTTTAACTTTATTTTTTATTTTAGTTTTAAAAGCTATTAAGAATTTAGAACAATAATTGTTTTTTAGATACCATTGTGCTTTTTCTTTTTCTTCTTTTGATAAGTAACCATTTGTTTTGCATTCTATGAATTGTATTTGATAATCAAAATCTCCTTTTGGATATGATGGAATACATGGAGCAATTATTCTCGCTCCATTTTCATCAAGTTTAATAGAAATTCTATAAGCAATAAAATCTGGAAAGCCTGTTCCAATTGCCATTGGTATTCCAGAACCTCTAAAGGTGTGTTTACATGGGATTAGTTTTCCAATTTTTATAAATTGATTTATTTCTGTAGCAATGCCTTTCGGAGTAAAATATTTTGGCTCACAATTAAATTCAACATTGCTTGACCATTTATCTACAATCCATCCTTTTTCTTGTAAGTCTTTACGAGTTCGTCTTTCAAAGTCAGCACCCATTTGTTTGTTTTTTTTACCTTGTTTAACGTAGTCTACCATTATTCAAAATTAACCTCCAATTTAGTTTCTAAACTTAATATTTTATTTTGTTTTAATATTTTTTTATGTAATTCTATTACTTGTATATAGCTTTCTTTTATTTTATCTAAACAATTTATATCTTCTACATAAAATTTTTGATTTCCCATTGAACAATAGCTTTCTATTTCTTTGTTTTCGTTCAATTTAGATATTACAGAATATCTTGTTGTTCTAAATGCTATTTTGTGCTCCATTTAAATTCCTCCATATAAGTTTTAGAACATTTTAAGCATTCATACATAGCATACTTTTTTTCTTTGTGTACTTCTACCATGTTTGGTGTTTTACAATATTTACAATCTATGATTGTTTTTCCTTTTTTAAATTCTTCAATTGTTGAATTAATCATTCCTTCTTTTTTACAAACTTCAATTAGCTTTTCTAAAGACTTTCTAACATTTTCTTTTTGGTTTAGTATATTTTTATTCATTTTTTGTTTTTTGATTTATTATATTACAGCCACATTTAATACATTTTTCTGAAGCTAAATATTCATCTGCCTGTTTACCAATAGGAATTTTATGAAACCATCTTCCAAATCCACAATTAAAGCAATTAATTTCTACTGAATAGTGCATTTCATTTTTTTCTTCTGGGAACACATCTTCACTTTTCATCTGACCTCTTAAAACCTATTAGTTTAGTATTTGGTTCATACATTTTATAACTAATTATACCATCAGTTGATTTAAAATAATCTATTTTAAATCCTAAAGTTAAATATGACTTAACACCATTTTCTATTTGTACATATTTTAAATAATCAGATTTTAAGTTACTTATTTCTTCTATTACAATATTTTGACTATCCAATAATATTTGAAAGAAAATTCTCTTACTAATCTTCTCTAGTTTATTCTCTTTTTTAGATATGGTTTTTGTCGTCATTCCTTGTCACATTCCTTTTAATTACTATAAATAATTGTTTATTTATAAATGTTTATATTGATTTTGGACCAATTATTCCCAAAAAGGCACAAACTCTGGCTTAATTCTATCTATTCCACCATCTTTTCCTGCCCATGCATCAATAATCCAGTAACCAGTCATTGCTGGAGTACCCATTTTCTTCATAAATATTGTTTGGTCACACAATGTTCCAACTTCAAAATGATGAACATTTCTATAAAACATATATAATGCTTTATGATAATGACCTTGTAAATTTATATCTGGTTTATTTCCACCAGGTAAAGAATTTAAATATTTTTGACCTTTATAAGAAATTGCATAAGCTGTTCCTCCACCCGGATGAACCATTCTAATTTTTATTCCATTATCTAATTTTAAATCTGCTTCATCATAACCAATAAAAGTAAAATTCTTTAATCTTCTTTCTAATTCTGGACCAACTTCTAATCCCATATTACTTTTACTACTAAACCAACCATCATGAGAATTAGTTGCAGTAATTCCAAACATTGGTTTATTTATTTGAGATAATTGTTCAATTCCATAATTTAATTGATTAGTTGCACCAATATGGTCTAATTCATAAACATGACCTTCTCTTCCTGACATTCCTTCGAGTATATCTCCGGGTATACAATAAAATTCTGAACCTTGTCTTTTTGAATTTGCAATTGCATGTTCTAAAATATCCGGTCTATATTTATTATGACCCATATGTAAATCAGAAATTACTGTAAATTTAACATGTTTTTGATTAAAGTCAAGACGTGTTGTTTCATATCTTTTTGGTTTAGTTTTACCTTTAGTTGATTTTAAAATAAATTCTAATTGTTCTTTATCAATTTTGTGTTTAGCTAAAATCTTTTCAAGCTCATTAATACTTTGAACTCTAACTTTTTTAGAGGATGTATGTTGATTTTGTGTGCCTTTCACTAAATCATATTCAGACATATGATTTGCTATAGTTCTTACACTACATTTAAAGTATTTTGCTGTATTATAAAGCGTATTGTTCTCTTTTATATAAAAATCAACTAATTCATCTTTAGAAATATTAATATGTTTTGCCATATGATATTTAATATATGTTTCTTTATAAACATTAAAAAAGTAACTATATAATTTTAATTAGTAGTAATTTGCTTATCATTCAAATCTAATAATTTTGTAATTATTGTATTGTATGTATCAGATTTTGTTCCAATGTTATCTAATCTTAATTTTGTTATTTCTGTAACTACAATTTTAGGATTTTGTTTATTTGTTTGTTCTTCCATTTTGTCCTCCATATTTATTTAAAATATTTTATGATTTAGTCTTAAATATCTACCTAAAGTATAAAATTTAAGAGCTTCTGACTTTTGAAAATTAGTTTTATCATCGTTTTCATGCTTTTCATTATATAGTTTTTTAAATCTATATATTATATGAGCTGTTTTAACCATTCCAATTCTCATATCTAATATATCTCTAACTGTAAGTTCTAAACCTAAAAAGTTTCTATGTGTTTTTGTCATTTTGTATTATAAAACAATTTTTTAGTTAATTTCATACCATGTCCAATTGTCATAGCTATTAATCCTATTGGCAATAGTACTAAAAAAGTAATTAAAAATCCTACCATAAATATTGGATTACAATATTCATACCATTTTGTTTGTTTTTGTTTCTTTTTCATTTTATTTGTCCTCCATTGTGAATATAATCCCCTCCTTTGGTATTAGCGTCGGAAGTTAATCCGACAATCCCATTTTATAAATGTATCATGTTCAATGATATATTGGTCACAGGGAGGGGTCAAATTTATTTTTACTTTTTCTATGACTATTATTTTGATAATTGCAATTTGTTGAATCTTTCTAAACTACTATCAACACCTTTGATTAATTCATTGATTGTTGTCTTCTTAGCTTCTATTGAATCTCTAAATGTTTTAGCATTAACTTCAGCATCAGCAGTTTCTCTGTCTACTGCAATTCTAGTATTACTTATCTTAAACTCAAACACAACTTTCTCTCTATCTAAATTCTGTAATTTATCGTTCATATCCATCTTGAATTCAGTTTCCTTCTTAGATAAATCTTCTAATGCTCTTTGACTCTTTAATACTACTTGGTCATATCTATTTGCATCCTCTACTAAGCTATCTCTTTCTCTAATTAATGAATCTTTCTTTTCTTCTAATTCAGAAATCATTGCATATCTTGATTTTGTTTCCATTTTCTTTGTTTTATTGACCTCCTTATAGTTATTTGTTTGAATATGAGCACAACGCATATCGTCGTGCATTAATATTGCTACTGGTTCATATGGTTTTGCGTCGTGGAGTGCTGTTCCTATTACTGTATCGTTTGGTCCCATATACATACTACCAGCGTATGTCATTCCTCCATTTCCACTCACTTGCCATGTTGAATTCATTATGTCTACCAGTTAGCATTCTCCAATGCTGTGTTACTATCTTCTGCTAAGTTTTTGAATAACCATGTAATTTCAAGTGGTGATATGTTTTTGGATTTAATTAAAGTAAGTATTTCTTTTCCTACATTTAATATTTCTGTTTTGTTCATTTTTATTTATCCTCCATTTTTATTATTAATTTTATTTATAATATATTTAATATATACTTATTTATAAACCTTTTGATTGATTTACTACCGACTTATTGATTGATGATTTGTTGATTTGTTGACTACACTATTATTTTTGTTTGGGTGTGATTTGTGGGCAATTAGTGTGATATTTTGAGTGTTCATTTATTTTTTTGTGTGTTTTTGTGGATATTTTTTGATAGTTGTATTTATTGTTCATTTATGTTTCATTTATTTCTTGTTGTCCCACTTGAATCCCGTAAATTTGGGTGTTTCCAGTGGAGAAACGGTGGATTTTGATATTCAAATAGTTTCATTTATTTTTCACCCCGTTAGATGTTCTTCTTGGTATCGGAATGACAAAATGATAATCAATAAATCAATGTATATCATTAGTTGTATCATCTATATATAGGGTGTTGAACACGTCTACGACCCAAATCCGGGTGAATCCACAATAATAATTGTATATATAAATAGTCAATAAATCAAACATAAATGAACAAGTGTTTTTCAATCACAATTATATTAGTTATATATACACTATATTGTAAGTTATGCTTCATTTATTGGTCATTTATTTTTTCATCAAAGAATTGTAGTCGGCGAAATGTCGGCTCAACATTGTAGATATATGGCACAAACCCCTAGGCAGATGACACAGACCATGGGGTTCTTGACACATTATTTAGTGATTAGAAATTGTGCAAGTTAACAGTAGGACTGCGCCGAAGGCGCAGATAGTGAGAATGTGACAATCCGCCGACACGGATTGTCAGAATACAAAATTTAATTTTTTATAATATATAAAAAACAATGATTCAAGGCTTATAAACCTATATATACTCAAACATATATGTTACAGTATATATGTGTTTATATACTCTAATATATTTAATATATTGTAAAGAACTAAAAAGTCTTTAGAGGTCATTTGGACGCGCCTGGGATTATAAATTCAAAACCGGCTTGAAGGTAAAGAGAAACCTTTGGAGGGGCTACCGGACCCCGTGGTATTCCGGCATTATATTCAAAACTTATGAAGCTGATAGATATATATTTTTTGGGGGCAGTATGAGGATATCTTAAAAAAATTTAAATAATTTTTTTTATAATAATATTGGATAGTAATTAAAGTAATCATAGACTATAATTTAATTTTTTATATACTATAAAAAACAATGATTCAAGGCTTATAAACCTTTTGATTATGTGTCATTACCCTTGAGTGAATGATATTGACCAAAAGGTTTATATACTCTAATATATTTAATATATTAAGTAAATAGGACCAAATAAATAAGGTCCAAAAGGAGAAAAATAAAATGACAGAAACAGAAAAATTAAATAAGGGAATGTATAACAAATTAGCAATTAGCCAATTTGAGCAAGACAGAAGAGATGAATTTGAGCAAAACTATAAAGAAGAACATATGGGCATAAGTCAAGACGTCTTTGAGGGGATGCAATAAAATGACAAAGTACTTACATATAGAACAAAGTAGAGGGACTTCATTTAGTTGGATAACTGCAACTTCTTTAAGTGCGGCAATAGAATTGGTAGAAGATAGATTTATTGGAATGAGTATTGTATTATCTCCAATGGAAGTAAAACAATTAAAGGAGGCTTTAAAATGAAAGAACAAGAAATAAAGGAAAAGTTAGACGAAATCTATAATAACGTCGAAAGAGGACACGATGCAGACGAAGTCTGCTTTCAATTAAATAAATTAGCAGAACTAATAGAGAACTCAAAGGATAAGGTTCCAGAGTTAGTATATGATAAGCCGACTAACGGCAATCAGCAAGTGGAAATAAAGGATTCTATAAAGATAACCAAGAATACGAAGGGTTATAACTATGAATTTAGATTAGTGGCTAAGGAAGGCGTTGATATGTTGTCTCAAGTCGATAATTTGAGAACTGAGTTAGAAGATAGAATTAAGCAATGGGAGAATCCACAATGAGGACAAGTACGAAATTACTTAATGCATTTATATATGCATTAATTGGATTAGGCATAGGATTTCTTATATGGGAAGTGTTAATATGATAACAGGTGAAGAGTATACAGCGTTAGAAATTAAAAAAGAGGTATTGGAACAGGTGGCAAATAGCCAAGTTCTAGTGTATTACTTAGAATGACAGACAAAGAATTTGAAGTAGGAGAACATATGTTAGAAGATGTATGTCCAGTATGTAAGAAAAAGCTAAAATTAGGAGAGATGATACTATTACTTCCAATACAAGCGGTAAGAGAAGGATATGGCAATGTACAATGTCTTTCAGTACATAGTAAATGTTATTGGATAGGAGATGAAGAAGAATGAAAGTAGTAATAAACAGATGTCATGGCGGATTTAGCTTAAGTCCCTTAGGATTGAAGAGATATGCTGAATTAAAGGGTAAGAAGTGTTATTTCTTTGATTGGAACATTAAGTCAAACGACTACAAGGAAATAACATTAGAAGATGCAGAAAGTCATCTTAGTTGGACAGCATTCACAGTTCCTAATCCATCAGAAGTGTTACCTAAAGAGCAAAGAGGGGAAGATGGAACATATAAAGACTATAATAAGGCATATAAAGAGATTAGTATAAGTGCGTATGATATGGAAAGAAATAACCCTCATTTAATCCAAGTAATTGAAGAATTAGGTATAAAGGCTAATAGTAAATGCTCTGAATTAGCGATAGTTGATATACCAGACGACGTAGAATATACAATAGATGATTATGATGGTATTGAAGTAATACATGAAAAACATAGGAGTTGGTGTTAAAATGAGTTTAAGTGATAATATTTTTATTTTAGATAAAAGATTTAATAAATTAATTGCAGTTGGA
>Ga0222667_1000514_pt1 | contig 16860 bp, 18 predicted proteins | sample AntAcemetagen657_FD_179854 | JGI IMG/M metagenome (GOLD analysis project Ga0222667, IMG submission 179854) | Saline water microbial communities from Ace Lake, Antarctica - #657 | ecosystem: Environmental > Aquatic > Non-marine Saline and Alkaline > Saline | place: Antarctica: Ace Lake... | reverse complement strand
GAAAATGGATTAATCACTTGTCAATTCCGCATAGGTGAATCAAATATAATGATTTCCTCTGATAAACCCATAAAAACAGTGGCTAAAAAAATACTTACAAAAATAAGAAGTGACATAAAAAATTATATTAAAATTCACCCTGAATTTTCTGAAAGTTTCAATCCGGTTAAGATTAAAAGAAGCGTCCCGAATATAATTAAAAAAATGGGCAAAGCTGCGCAATCAGCAAATGTGGGACCTATGGCAGCTATTGCTGGGGCTATCGCTGAAGAGCTGGGAAACAACTTAAGTGCCACCACTTCGGAATTAATCATCGAAAATGGGGGAGATATATTTATTAATGTTAAGCGCCAGATTATAATTGGTATCTGGTCTCAGAACAAAAAAATAAATAATAATTTAGGAATATTGCTTAATAAAAAAAGAGGCCGTTGCGCCATCTGCACTTCAAGTGGAACACTGGGTCACTCTTTTAGTTATGGCAAAGCAGACGCGGCAACTGTTATTGCAAAAAATGCCGCCTTGGCAGACGCATGGGCCACTAGGCTAAGTAATGAGATCAAAACCCCTAAAGATATCAAAAGAGCTATAGCGCTATTAAAAGATATACGAGGTATAATTGGTGCACTGGTAATACATAAAAAATCCATAGCTCTCTGGGGAGACATTGAACTTACACAAATTACTGGATGAAATATTTATTAGTGATATAATGGGCTATATAGAAACAGGATTAAGGATTAAGTTAGAAGCAAGAAATAGCAAAGAGCTATTAGCAAATAGCGTATAGCGTATACGAAAAACGCACAAAATAAAAAGCAAAAAAAAATAAAAAAAACAAGAAAACAAGAAACAAAGCATAAGCTGGAAGAGGGGGAAATGGGAGAAAAAGGGTATAAGAAATTAATCGTTTGGCAAAAAGCGAACGATTTGGCATATAAAATTTATCTTGCGACTAAGGCGTTTCCCGCAGAGGAGAAATATGGAATAACTTCGCAGTTGAGACGAGCGGCGTTATCAGTGCCAACTAATTTAGTCGAAGGTTCAGGCAGGCAAGGTAAAGCTGAATCAAGACAATTTGCCAACATAGCTTTAGGCTCTTTAGCGGAAACAGAGTATCTTTTGGATTTTACATTAAAATTAAAGTATTTGAAAGGAAAAGACCATAAGCCCTTACAGGATTTACGCGCGGAAGTTAGTAGGCTCCTTTGGAAATTTTACAAAAGTTTTTAACTTGCAACGTGTGACTTGTGACTTGTATCTTGTGACTTGTGTCTTGTGACTTAATTTTTAGAGTGAGCGAATGCGAACATCTTGATATAAGCAGTAAAATATATTATACAAAATAAGGAGACTACACATGGCCTTTATAATCTTAGCTGTACCATTAATCTTATTGCTCTTAATAGTTGAAATTGCTTCTATTGCCCTGCACATGACAGGTCTCAACATGAAAACAGCTAGATTTCAGGCTTTATCGGCCTTTACATCGACTGGCTTTACCACAAAGGAGTCAGAGGATGTGGTCGCGCATAAGTATAGACGTCAAATAATCATGACCTTAATGATTGTGGGCTTTATTACCTGGGCTTCTTTGGTGTCTCTATTCATCAATGCCTTCCTCACAAAACATGAGCTTCTTCCGTCCTTACTGCAAATCTCAGGCTTATTACTCATCTTTGTTGTTCTTTTATTCTTAGCCAGATACAGACCTTTTGTAAAAGGATTTAGAAAGAGAATATCAGAATATATCGAAAATAAAACAAGTTTAAAAACTAGGACTTTTGATGAAATCCTGAGATTGTCACAAGATTATGGTATTGCTGAAATAACCCTCACTAAAGACTCACCCAATATTGGTTTAAAAATAAAGGAAACTAATTTTAGAGATAGTGACATTATTATTCTTGCTATTGAAAGAGCAGAAAAAGTAATACCCGCGCCAAAAGCAACTGATACACTTCAAGAAAACGATGTTTTAATTTGCTATGGAAAACTTAAAAAAGCAAAGGAATCTGCTAAAGATGAGACTTAAAAAAGGCCACTTAAAAAAAATTACTTTTTTTCTACTCATATTTTTTGCATGTTTCTTTCTAAGCTCTTGTGCTCAAGAAGAGGTAATAACCTTACAGAAAACTCAAGCACACCAATACTCACTGGATAACGGACTCAGAATAATCCTTAATGAAGACCATCGCCATCCTGTTATTGCCATATATGCTCTCATTAATGTTGGATCAGCCAATGAAGGGAGGTATGAAGGTAGTGGGGTAAGTCATTTTATTGAGCATATGCTTTTCAAAGGCACTCCCCAATTAAAAGTAGGGGAATTTCACTCAAAAGTAAGCGGGCTTGGAGGTGAAACAAATGCTTCTACATCATTTGATTATACAGGTTTTTATATAACGGCTCCAAGTAGCGGACTCAAAGAATCATTAAAAGTTCTCAGTGATGTTATCATGAATTCTAGCTTTGAGGAGGCGGAATTCCAAAAAGAAAAAAATGTTATCTTCAGAGAAATGGATATGCATGAAGATGACCCATCTTCAGTTGTCATAAGAAATCTTTTTGCTCAGGCCTACATCAAACATCCCTATAAACATCCCGTTATAGGCTACAGAGAAACATTTAAGCAGCTAAGCAGAGATGATCTATTTAACTTTTATAAAGAAAATTATACCCCCGACAACATGGTTATATCTATCTCAGGAGATATTAATCAACAGGAGGTATTCAATCAACTCAAAGAAGACTTTAGCGACTTCAAGAGTACACCCATTGGAACCAAACCCTTAAGCACCTGTGAACCTAGACAGGTAGGAACACTAAAAGATATCTCTTACAAAGATGTTAATCTTGGATACCTAGCTCTTGGCTACAAAAGTGTTTCAATTTACTCCCCAGATTTATATGCCTTAGACGTTTTAGCAATTGCCCTAGGGGAAGGAAAATATTCTATTCTATCGAAGGATTTAAAAAGAGAAAAAAAACTTGCCTACAGCATTAATACATATAATTATACTCCTAATTGTCCCGGGCTTTTTATTATTGAGACAACTTGCGATGGAGCCAAATACGAAGAAACAATAAATGCTATCAATGAAAAATTAGCTCAAATCAAAAAAAAAGGTATCACACAAAAAGAATTAAAGAGAGCTAAAAAGATAGCTCTAAGTAATGAGATTAATGCTCTTGATACATACGAAGCTATGGCCAGAGATTTAGCTTATTCATTAATTATGAGTAATGATCTTAATTTCTCCAACACATACATAGAAAAAATTCAGAAGGTTAACAAAAAGGATGTAATCCGAGTAGCTAATAAATATTTTAAAAAAGATCAACTAACCATTTCGGCTATCTTACCAGAAGAGAATAAACCTCTTAAAAACAACACCTTAGGCTCAGCTTCCTCACAACCCATCGAAGTAAGAAAGATAAAGCTTGATAATGGCCTGCGCTTACTTATAGCTAAGGACAATACATATCCACTTGTAAACATTCAAGTTATTTTTAAAGGAGGATTACGCTATGAAGATGAATACAACAATGGTATTTCCCATCTTTTAAGCGGGCTCATAACGGATACATTCTACAACACAAAGAGTATCTCTAATCAGCTAGAGGAAAGAGGCGGCAGCATTTCAAGCTATAGTCAAAACAACAGCTTTGGAATTCAAATGCAAGTCCTTAAAACAGACGAAGCCTTCGCCCTAGATATATTAAACCATCTTCTTAACAATCTAAAAAAGATAAGTGAGAATGACATTAATTATTATAAAGATTTACAATTAGCTGCTATAAAATCTCAGGAAGATGACGTTTTCTCTAAAAGTTTTTTAGCCTTAAGAAAAAATTACTTCGTCAATCATCCTTACGGCATGAGTCATTTAGGAAGCAAAGCCATCATAGAAAAAATAGATGAGAATCAGCTTCTAAAGTTCTATTACAATATGTTAGAACCAGAGAATATAGTAATTTCTGTTTTTGGGGATATCAATGAAAAAAAGGTTGAATTAAAGTTAAAAAAAGATCTTTCTAGAATTAAGCCTCCTATAGACGATTTCAGTGTTGACTTACCTGAAGATAATCATATTAAGGAAACAAGGTTTATTAAGGAAACAACTAAGGACAAACAAGCCATAGTAATGATTGCATATCCTGCACCAAAGGCAGTAAGTGAAGATAGATATGTCTTTGATGTTCTTACTTCAACTCTTTCAGGGGGAGGCTCTAGGCTTTTTTACAATTTAAGAGATGTTCAGAATTTAGCCTATAGCGTTGGCACTTTCAGCATGATGGGTTTTGAACCAGGCTGTCTCGTTTTTTACTTATCAACAACACCCAAAAGAGCCCAAGAGGCTCAAGCTGCACTTTTAAAAGAAATATCTATACTAAAAAAGCTGGGCTTAACCCTTGATGAAATTAATAGAGCAAAACAGGAAATTATTGGGCAACACCAAATTGGGCTGCAAACAAGTCAGCAACTAGCATTCCAATGTGCCCTGGATGAATTATATGCAAATGGCTATAATAATTATTTAAAATATGATGAAGAAATAGCTCAGGTTTCACAAGAAGATGTAATGAGTGTTATTAATAAATATTTGAATACTGATGAATACTTGGTCTTAGTTTTCACTGCAGAGAATGAAGAGTAATATAAAGCATGATAAAAAAACCAAATTTTGCGGGCTCATTTTATCCTGAAGATTACACTGATTTATCTAATCTTTTAGAGTCTTTTGCCCCTGATGAACCCATACACACCAAACCTGATGCTCTGGGCCTTTTATTGCCCCACGCCGCATATTTCTGCTCTGGTAAAGTTGCCTACAGAACACTTGTAAATTATAATCTGGCAGATACGATAGTTATTCTAGGTACACATCATAGTCTTTCCGGGGAACCGTTTGCAACTTCCTGTGCTGAAGGCTGGCAAACGCCCTTTGGAGTGGCTTCTATTGATACTGAATTTGTAAAGGATATTGCTCATAAATCAAAATATGTTACTATTGATGAAAAAGCTTTTTATGAAGAACACTCCATTGAAATTCAGGTGCCTATGCTGCAATATTTAAAAAATAAATTTAATTTCATTCCCATATTAATAAGTGAAGCAGAAAAAGAGACATACATAGCCATTGCCTTAGATATCATTAAGACAGCTAAAGATTTAAATCGAAATATTACTATTATTGCCTCTGGCGACTTAACCCATTATGAATCTCAAACGCAGGCTGAATACAAAGATGCCGAGGCCATAAAAGCTATATTGCAGTTAAATCCAGAGGAACTTTTAATTATAAGAGATAAATTACACATATCTATGTGTGCCGGAGCACCGGCATACACTATGCTTTATGCCTCTAAAAAGCTAGGAGCCAAAGAAGCAAAGTTAATCATGTATAATACGAGCGCAGACACCACTAATGATTTTCACTCAGTAGTAGGTTACGCCGGAATAGGAGTTTCTTAAAATTATGCCCACGATAGATTTCATTCATCTACTTGCTGTCTTTATAATAGGCGGATTATTATTTTCGTTTGGCTTTGCATTCATCAATAGAAAAAGTCAAAAGCAGAAAGATAAGGAATCAGATTATCTTCTAGATAAAGTCAAGGGAGCCTTTAGCGACCTATCAATGAATGCTTTATCGAAATCAACTGAACAGCTCATTGAACTGGCTAAAGCCAAGCTAGAAACCGAGAGACAAATAGGATCTAAAGAACTTGATTCCAAGAAAAGTCTTATAGATCAGGAATTAAAAAACCTTAATAAACAGCTGGAAGATGTTTCTAAACTTGTCTGTGATCTCGAAAAAGACAGAGTAGATAAATTTGGTCAATTAAGTAAAGTCCTTGAAGGTGTAAGCCAGCAGAACAGGGACTTAAATGCGGTCACCACTGACTTAAAACAAGCCCTTTCAAGCACAAAAGCCAGAGGGCAGTGGGGCGAACGCATGGCCGAAGATGTCCTGCGCATGGCAGGTCTGGTTGAAAATATTAATTATCTAAAGCAAAAAACCCTCACGAATAATAATCTGCGGCCCGATTTTACCTTTCTGCTGCCTAACGAATTAAAGCTTAATATGGATGTAAAATTTCCACTTAATAATTATATGAAATACATTGAAGCCGAAGCAGAAACTGATAAAAATATGTTTTGCAGTAAGTTTCTCCAAGATGTCAAAGCCAGAGTCAAAGAAGTAACTTCTAAGGATTATATTGACCCGGAGGAAAACACAGTTGATTACGCTTTATTGTTTATTCCTAATGAACAAATATATGTTTTTATAAACGAAATGGATAGAACAATTATAGATGAGGCTATCAAAAACAGAATCATCATCTGCTCACCTGCAACTCTCTTTGCGGTCTTGGCAATCATCAGGCATGCAATTGATAACTTTGCCCTAGAGAAAACTTCAAACGAAATCTTAACATTATTAAACACATTTAAGAAACAATGGCAATTATTTATAGATAAATTCGATAAATTAGGCAGCAAAATTAAGGAGGCTCAATCGGAATATGATGTCCTGACTACAACTCGCGCGCGGCAATTAGAAAGACCCTTGAATAAAATTGAGAATTTAAGGAATCAAAAACAACTACCTTCAAAAATTAAGAAGGAAGACGATATTCAACATAATTGAGCAAATATACTTTACATAACTTTAAGGTTATGCTATAGTTAGGCTTGTGAAAAAAAAATTAGTATTTTTATCTCGAGTATTAGTCACGATTATCCTTATGTCAATATTATGGTTCTTTCTTAAGGATAACGTTAATGAACTTCTGATCACTTTAAAAGCTGCCAATAAAAACCTGCTCCTATTCGGATTTGCACTTTTCTGTCTTAATATAGTTCTTTTGGCAATCAGATTAATATATGTTCTTAAAACACAAAATATAAAATTAACTCTTAAAGAATCAGTGATTATCAATTTTATCGGTTTTTTCTTTAATAGTTTTTTACCAACAGCAGTAGGGGGAGATATAGCCAGAGGTTATTACGTCTCTGAAAAGTATAGAGATAAAAAACTCGAATGCTACACCGCCGTCATTGCCGATAGAACAATAGGCTTAATTTCAATTGCTTTTATTGCTATCATAGCTCTTTTCTTTGTAAAATCTGATCTAATTAGCTTTAAGATTCGTCTGATAATCATGTCGATTTTTACAGCATCTATATTTTTTATAATATTCTCTCTAAATAAAAAGTTGACCGCAAGGCTTGGAATACTGATTAAAATAGTTAAATTTTTTAAATTAGAAGAATCTGCTGGGCGCATATATAAAGTTTTAAACGATTTCAGGCACTTCAAAAGAGAAAGTTCATTTGTTTTCTTGGTTGCTTTTTGCGGTCAAACGCTTATGATTACCGTAGCCTTTATAATTGCCAAAAGTCTCAATATGGATTTGCCTTATGTAGTATTTTTGCTCTTTATGCCTATTGTCAGCATAGCCAGCATGATTCCTTCTTTGGGTGGAACAGGACCCAGAGAAGGAGCCTTTGTTCTTCTTTTTGGGGGCATAGCTTCCGAGGTAGAAGCTGGAGCCTTAGCTCTTATGTGGTTAACTTATTTTATATCCCTAAGTATGATCGGGGGCATTATATATTTACTCAGCGGATATCATAAATTTAGTATTTCTGAAATTGAAGAAATGGAGGTGAATTATGATAGATAAAAAACTTTTAGACATTTTAGCCTGTCCAATATGCAAAAAGAAACTAAATGAAAGCAACAATAAGCTTATCTGTGAGGCTTGCAATAGGCAATATTTAATTACAGATGACATACCTGTACTTTTAAATAACCCGGAGCAGATAACAACTGACTCAATGGAGAAATAACATGACTAAAGTACTTCTTATTCACGGACCAAATCTAAATTTATTAGGACAAAGAGAACCTGAAGTTTATGGCAAGGCTACTATTGAAGAAATAAACCAGGAAGCCATTAAAGAAGCTGAAATAGAAGGAATCTCCATAGAAATCATGCAATCAAATCATGAAGGAGAAATTGTAGATATAATAGGCAAGGCAAAAGATAACTTTGAAGGCATAATCATCAACCCCGCTGCATACACACATACCAGCGTAGCTATACGAGATGCCATATCAGCTGCTGGTATCCCCGCAATAGAGGTTCATCTTTCAAACATTTACGCCAGAGAAGAATTTAGACATACTTCTCTTATAGCACCTGTAGCCCTCGGTCAGATATCTGGCTTTGGAAAGTATAGCTATATATTAGCCGTAAAAGCAATAGCAAAAACTCTCAAGAAATAAATACCTACAAGAAATCATAATGAAATGAAGAAAAGTTTTGAATTTGCAAAACGAATACGAGCTTTAAAAAATCTCCTTTATAAAAATAATATAGAGGCAATGCTCTGCTTGAGTAGGGAGCATGTTTTTTATTTCACCGGTTATGACCAAGAAGATGCCTATTTATTGCTAACACCAAAAGAAGACTATCTATTTACAGATTCACGCTATCAAGAGGAAGTAAAAAGTCTTAAGATGAACCTCAAAAAGATTATTTCATCTAGCTCCTTAATAGATTTATCTCAAATAATAAAAAAAAATAATTTTAAAACATTGGGATTTGAAGAAGATTGTCTTAATTATCAGATGTATGCTTATATCAAAAAACAGTTAGCCGGAGTAAGAATGAAACCTGCTACTAAATATATCAAGCTGCTAACCCTGATAAAAGATGCTCGAGAAATAAAAGCTATTTCAAAGGCCTGCGACATAGTCAATATCACACTTAATCAAATAAAGAAAATTAACCTAATCGGAAAAACAGAAAAAGAGCTAGCTGCTTATCTAAAATATCATATTTCAAAATTGGGTTTCGAGACAGCAAATTACGAACCAATTGTAGCCTCTGGAAGCAGAAGCGCCTTGCCGCATGCTAAAACGACTAACTATAAACTAAAAAAGACGTCTAATTTTCTAATTGATTTAGGTGCAAAGGTTTACGGTTACAATTCAGACTTGACAAGAGTATATTCATTAAGTAAAATGAAGGCTGAGTATAAAAGGATTTATATTATAGTAAAAGAGGCTCAAGAAACTGCTATACATAGTATAAAGCCAGGAATAAAAGCGTCACTTATTGATAAAGCAGCTCGCGATGTAATCGTAAAATACGGATATGCTAAGAATTTTATTCACACCACGGGACATGGTCTCGGGCTTCATATACACGAAGCACCAACTATTAGTCCTAAAAGTGACGAGTATCTCGAATCGGGAATGGTTTTTACCGTCGAACCTGGTATATACTTAGCTGATAAATTCGGTATACGCATTGAAGATGTTGTAGTAGTAACCCAGAAAGGATATAAAGTTCTCAGCCATGATATCACCCACGCAGTTTAAAGCAGGAATTGTTATTAAATATAATAATAGACTTTATACAATTCTCAGCTATCAACATGTTAAGCCTGGCAAAGGACCCGCATATTACCGCACCAAGTTAAAGGGTCTAGACAATGATGCAGTTATTGAAAATACTTTTAGATCAGATGAGAAAATTGAAACAGCTTTTATCGATGAAAAGAAACTAACGTATTTATATTCAGATGGTGATATGTATCATTTTATGGATCAGGAATCATACGAACAGGTACCTTTAAGTAAAGACATGTGCCAAAATATTGCTGATTTCATGCCTGAAGAAACAGAAATAACTGCATCTATTGCAAATAATAAAATAATCTCAGTAAGTCTTCCTAATTTTGTAAACTTGAATGTTGCCAAAGCAGAACCAGGAGCTAGGGGAGATACTGCAAAAAGCACAGCTTCAAAAAACGTAACCGTAGAAACCGGCGCCAATATCATGGTACCTAATTTTATCAATGAAGGTGATAAAATACGCATAGATACCCGAACTAGTGAATATGCCGGAAAAGCCAAATGAGGTAAAGATATGAATCTTAAAGAAATAGAAGAAATGATAAAGCTTATGAATGAAAATAAGCTAGAGGAAATTGAAATTGAAAAAAACGGCTTGAAGGTAAGGCTCAAAAAAGAAGATAATCAGATAAAACAGGTTATCCAAGATACAGCCGTAAATTACCAGCCTGCTCAAGGCTCAAATCAGACAGCCCAAGAAGCTGCCAAAGAACAAGAGCCTTTGAGAAAATTGATTGAAATAAAAGCACCAATGGTTGGTACGTTTTACAGAGCTCCAGCCCCAGACGCAGAACCTTTTATTGAAATAGGCCAGGAGATCAAAGAAGAAGACACGCTTTGCATCATTGAAGCCATGAAGCTAATGAATGAAATTAAATGTGAAACTGCGGGCAGGGTAGTAGAAATATTAGTTGAAAGTGGTCACCCTGTAGAATTTGGTCAAACCATTATACTTTTGGAGCCGATTGCATAATTATGTTTTCAAAAATATTAGTAGCCAATCGTGGTGAAATTGCCCTTAGAATAATCAGGGCTTGCAAAGAAATGGATATCCGCACTGTAGTAGTTTATTCAGATGTTGATATCAATTCATTGCCAGTTCAACTAGCAGACGAAGCCATTTGCATAGGATCCCATGAACCCCACAACAGCTATCTCAACATACCTGCAATTATAAGTGCTGCTGAAATAACAGATGTAGAAGCAATACATCCGGGATATGGATTCCTAGCTGAAAATGCTCACTTTGCTGAAGTATGTGAATCATGTCAAATTAAGTTCATAGGACCTACTCCAGATTCAATAAGGAAAATGGGGAATAAATTAAACGCCAAAATAACCATGAAGAAAAATGACGTTCCCGTTATACCTGGAAGCCTTTTACCTATAAAAAATAAAGATGAGGCTCTAAAAGTAGCTAATCAAATTAAATATCCAGTAATCATCAAAGCTTCAGCTGGCGGTGGCGGCAAAGGCATGAGAGTTGCTCATAACGATGTTCGACTTACAAATGCCGTGGCAACAGCTCAAGCGGAGGCTGAGAAGAATTTTGGAAACCCAGAAATATATATAGAAAAATATTTTGAGCTCCCTCGGCATATAGAAATTCAAATAATGGCTGATAATCATGGAAATGTTATCCATTTAGGAGAAAGAGATTGTACTATTCAGAGACGACATCAAAAATTACTTGAAGAAGCGCCATCTCCAGCTATAAACAAAAAGATCAGAAAAAAGATGGGGGATACTGCAGTAAAAGCTACTAAGGCTGTTAACTATTCTGGCGTTGGAACAATTGAATTTCTTTTAGATGAAAAAGATAATTTCTATTTCATGGAAATGAATACCCGTATTCAAGTAGAACATACTATAACTGAAATGGTTACTGGAATCGATATTATTAAGGAGCAAATCAATATTGCAGCCGGAAAAAAACTCTCAGTTTCACAAGACAAAGTAGAAATAAGAGGTCATGCAATTGAATGCCGCATAAATGCTGAGGATTTTAGAAATGGTTTTATTCCTTCTCCTGGAAAAATAGAAGTCTATCATGCTCCTTCAGGTCCTGGAGTCAGACTAGATTCAGCAGCTTATCAAGGCTATGTAATTCCGCCTTACTACGATTCAATGATAGCCAAGCTTATTACTTATGGAAAAAATAGGCAGGAAGCTATAGCTATAATGAAAAGAGCCCTAGATGAGTATTTTATTCACCCAATAAAAACAACCGTTGATTTCCATAAAAAAGTTCTTAATAATCAAGAGTTTGTTAAGGGGCAGTATTATACAAACTTTGCCCAGAAATTGCTGGATACTACTGATTGAACACAGGATTAAGAATTAAGGATTAAGTTAGAAGCAAGAACTAAAAAACAATAATCAAACATCAAACAGTTTTTCTTGGCATAGTTTGGTTATTCGAATTTGATCATTGTTTCTGGTGACTTAATTCTTAAAGTGAGCGAATGCGAACGTCTTAATTCTTTAACGTGTCTAATAGACACATTATATGAGGAGGCTTATAGTGAAAATTTTTACTGGTATCGTAATCTTCTTTTACACATTGGTTTTTGTGGCCGTTGGTAGCCTTGTAATTGCTTTCGCACTTGGATACATTACACCCCAAACAGTTAATGAGTTGCTCATACGTATACCAACAGATCTGAACATCAGAATGATTATCATTATGATAGGAGTCGGTATTATCGTTATTTCTCTTGCAATAATGCAGCTAGCCTTTGGCTCAGGCAAGCAGGAAAAGAGTATATCCTTTGAAAATCCTAATGGTCAAGTTACTGTATCATTATCTGCTATTGAAGATTTTGTCAGAAGGCTAGGTAGGGAATTTAAAGAAATCCAAGACTTAAGACCTCTAGTGAAAGTAAAAAAGGGTAATCTAACAATTACTTGTAAGACATATCTCTTGGAAGATCTTTCCATTCCTGAAATCACACAAAAAATACAGGATACAGTGAAAAATAGAGTTAATAAGCTTTTAGGCAACGCTGAAGAAGTAAAAGTGCTTATTGATGTTATTAAAATCGTTGAAAAGGGTAAGCGCTCCAAAAATAAAAACGAAGAAGAGGAAGCAACTGTTCCCTTCCAATATAAGTCAGAAGTATAATTTTTAAACTTAATATGTAGAAAGGGTTTCATCATGGCAAAAAGAATTGGAGTTTTAACAGGAGGTGGCGACTGCCCAGGATTAAATCCCGTTATTAGAGCTGTAACCAGAAAAGCTATTAACGAAGGACTTGAAGTCATTGGCATTAAGAATGGTTGGAGTGGATTAGTTAACAACCAAACAGTAAAGTTAGACTTGAAATCTACTTCAGGAATACTTCATAGAGGAGGCACTATCTTAGGCACTTCACGCACTAATCCCTATAAAGATGTTAAACTTTTAGCAAAGGCTAAAAGGAACTTCAGGGCCCTAAAACTAACCGCTTTGGTTGCTATTGGCGGTGAAGACACTCTGGGTGTAGCCGGAAGACTCTCTAAAGATGGCTTTCCTGTTGTTGGTGTACCAAAAACTATTGATAATGATGTTCCTTTAACTGATGCAACTTTCGGTTTTGATACAGCTGTTAATATAGCCACAGAAGCCATTGATAGATTGCATACAACAGCTGAATCTCATCACCGCGTTATGGTCGTTGAAGTAATGGGACGACATGCAGGTTGGATTGCAGTTGACTCAGCTATAGCTGGTGGCGGTGATTATGCCCTCATACCGGAAATACCTATCAATACCGAAGAATTAATTGAAAGCATTAAGAGTAGAAAAAAACGCGGTAAACACTTCAGCATTATTGTAGTGGCTGAAGGAGCCAAAATGAGCGGCAAGATGATTCTTCAGGATCAGGAAATGGACGCTTTCGGCCATGTTAAATTGGGTGGCATCGGTCAACAACTGGCTGATATTATTGAAAAAGAAACTGGATATGAAACCAGGGTTACTGTTTTAGGTCATCTCTTAAGAGGTGGTTCACCAACTGCCCATGACAGAATTCTAGGTACAAAGTTTGGAGTAAAGGCTGTAGAGCTTATACTTGCCGGCAAAGCAGGCTATATGGTCAGCTTGCAAGGCAATAAAATAGGTCACGTAAAAATAGAAAGGATTCTTGGCAAACTAAAAACAGTTGATAAAGCCTATTATGATTTAGCCAAAGAATTTTTCGGTTGATATTATGAAAGATGCAATAAAAAAACATTTAGAAGAAAGCTTAATTGCTAAGGAAGATCTTCTCAAAAATCAGTTATCAGTAATTGAAGAAATTGCTCAAGTTATGACTGAAGCTGTAAATAAGGGTAAAAAGATTATTATTTTTGGTAACGGGGGAAGCGCAGCTGATGCCCAGCATATGGCAGCTGAATTAGTAGGCAGATATAAAAAAGAAAGAAAACCTATTGCCGCCATAGCGCTTAGCACAAACACTTCTAACATAACTGCCATTGCTAATGACTATGGATTTGAGAATATCTTTTTAAAACAATTACAAGCCTTAGGTCAAGAAGGTGATATCGCTCTAGGAATATCTACCAGTGGCAATTCACCTAATGTTATTAAGGCTCTAAGATGGGCCAATGAAAACGGATTAATTACTTTTGGCCTTAGTTCAAAAGATGGTGGGGAGCTTAAAACGTGCACTAATTGTTGCCTCTCTATCAATAGCAACAATACTCCCATAGTTCAAGAAGCGCATATATCCTGCATACATATTCTATGTGATATCATAGAAAGCCATTTAAATGTATAAGGATAAAATTAAGTCAACAGCCGAACTTCTTAAAGAGGTCAAGAAACTTAAGAAGCGTAAAAAAACTGTTGGCTTTACCAATGGCTGTTTTGATCTCTTGCATGCTGGACACGCCAAATACCTTCAGGATGCCAAGAAGAAGTGCGATGCTCTCATTATTGCTATAAATAGTGATAGCTCTGTAAAAAAAATAAAAGGTGAGAAGAGGCCGATCAACAGCCAAAAAGCAAGACAGATTGTTATTGCTGCTCTGGAATCAGTTGACTTTGTAGTGCTTTTCAAAGAAACAACACCACTCAAACTTATCCAAACAGTCAAACCCGACATCCTAATAAAAGGAGCTGACTGGAAGAAAAAAGATATTGTGGGAGCCAAAGAAGTATCATCTAATGGCGGCAAAATTATACGTATTAGTTTTCTAAAAGGTTACTCAACCAGCGCCATCATTAAAAAGATATCTTCTAAAATATAAATGAAAACAGCCCTTTATAGAATTATAGATGCTAATTATAACCGCTTAAAAGAAGGCTTAAGGGTTTGCGAAGATGTTATTAGGTATGCCTTCGAAGATAAAAATTTAACACGCACTTACAAAACTTTAAGACATAACGTTACGACTGCTTTTAAGCAGCTATCAATAGATGAGCAGAGCTTATTTGAATCAAGAGACTCCTTAAAAGACGTAGGTAAGGGTACGCCAGATTACGAATTAAATAAAAAAAATATTACAGATATTTTTTTAGCAAATTTACAAAGAGCTAAAGAATCTGCGAGAGTATTAGAAGATGTATCTAAACTTTTTAACAAAAAAGCGGCCTTGCAATTTAAGGATATAAGATATAAACTTTACGAACTTGAGAAAAAAACTTTTAAAAAAATTCAGTCTTTATGTAATCATAGATGAGAATTTAGATATTGCAAAACATGTTATTTCTCAAGGTGCTAACATTGTTCAATTGAGAATAAAAAATAAAAGTGACAGCTTTGTTCTTGCTATAGCTAAAAAAATAAGGAAGCTTACAAAGAAGCATAATGTTCTTTTTATAGTTAATGACCGGCTTGATATAGCTAAAATTTCAGAAGCTGATGGTGTCCACTTAGGCCAGGAAGACATTAGTGTTAAGGCTGCGCGTGCATTTCTAGGTAAAAACTACATAATCGGAACCTCAACTCATTGCGTAAAAGAGGCAAGGATAGCACTGTCCCAAAATCCTGATTATATAGCTATTGGTTCTATTTTTAAAACAACTACTAAGCCGCATTTAAAACCTTTAGGAATAGCTAGGGCTCAGAAGATTATTAACAAAACCACTATTCCTTATTTTGTTATTGGAGGCATTAACTTAAAAAATATTAGTCAGCTCATTAAATATAAAATAAATAAAATCGTTGTCTACAAAGCTATCTGCCAAGCAAAAAAACCTGGAATTACAACAAAAAAGTTTAAGGATATTTTATTAAATTATGAAAACTCTCATAGATAAAATTAAAAGTAAGCAAATCCCTGCTATAGTTAAAAAGGTTGCTAAGTCTGAAGGTTTAGACGCAAGAGAATTAGCAAATGACATCAAGAACGGGCAAACAGTTATATGTTCTAACTATAAACACGCTCCCAGTAAACCTTGTGCAGTTGGAAAAAATCTAAAAACTAAAGTAAATGTAAACATTGGCACTTCTCCTGATTTTACCTGCCTTAAAAATGAATTAAATAAACTCAGTATAAGCTTAGAATACGGAGCAGATGCTGTCATGGATTTAAGCACAGGAGGCAACTTAAGGGAGATAAGGCGCAAGATAATTAGCAAATGTCCTGTTTCAGTAGGAACTGTTCCCATATACGAAGCAGCTGTTTTGAATGCTAAAAAAAATATAAAGATTAAAGATATGAAACTTGATGATATATTTAGCTCTATCAAGCGTCAGGCAGAAGATGGAGTTGATTTCATGACACTTCATTGCGGCCTTACCCTTGAAACCTTAAGCAGATTAAAACAGGAAGGCCGATTATTAAATATTGTCAGCCGCGGAGGAGCATTCTTAACAAATTGGATGATTCATAATAATAAAGAAAATCCTCTTTACGAACATTACGATGAGCTTCTTGATATACTTCATGATTATGATATTACTATTTCACTTGGAGATGGCTTAAGGCCTGGCTGTATAGATGACGCTACAGATAGAGCCCAAATCCAAGAACTAATCTTCTTAGGCGAACTAGCTCAAAGAGCGAATAAAAGGGGCGTACAAGCCATCATAGAAGGCCCTGGACATGTACCGATAAATGAAATTAAAACCAATATGCAAATACAAAAAAAACTATGCCATGGAGCTCCATTTTATGTGCTGGGTCCCTTAGTAACTGATGCAGCTGTAGGCTATGATCATATTGCTGCCAGTATAGGATCAGCTATTGCAGCAACGTACGGAGCTGACTTTATCTGCTATCTAACTCCAGCTGAGCATTTAGGCCTTCCTTCAGAAGAAGATGTAAAAGAAGGTTTAATTGCAAGCCGCATAGCAGCCCACGCAGCTGATGTGGCCAAGGGCAACAAAAGCGCAATACAAAGAGATAAACTACTATCGCAAGCCAGAAAAAAGAGAGATTTTCCAAAGCAATTCGAATTAGCCCTTGAGCCAAACAAGGGGAAGTCTAAATATAA
>Ga0222667_1000506_pt1 | contig 17055 bp, 13 predicted proteins | sample AntAcemetagen657_FD_179854 | JGI IMG/M metagenome (GOLD analysis project Ga0222667, IMG submission 179854) | Saline water microbial communities from Ace Lake, Antarctica - #657 | ecosystem: Environmental > Aquatic > Non-marine Saline and Alkaline > Saline | place: Antarctica: Ace Lake... | reverse complement strand
TTCAGCTTTTGCGAGATCAAACTTTGTTCTTCTGGTTATAATGTCTATGCGATGTTCAACGAAATACTCAATCATCTCTTTAAGATTAAGAACCCTGGGCTGATTATTAACCAGAGCGAGCATAATAACACCAAAAGTAGTTTCTAGTTGCGTGTGCTTAAACAATTGGTTCAATATAACCTGCGGAGGATATCCTTTTTTAATATCAACTACAATTCGTATGCCCTCCTTTGAGGATTCGTCTCTTAAATCACTAACCCCCTCAACCTTTTTGCTTTGCACCAAATTGGCGATTTGTTCAACAAGGTTTGTTTTGTTAACTTGGTAAGGCAATTCTGAAACTATTATCGCCTCTCTGTCATTTTTAAAGATTTCTATAGAGGCCTTGGCCCTTAGTTTTATTCGACCGCGGCCTGTATTATAAGCAGATTTAATGCCTTCGCGCCCACATATTATTCCGCCAGTAGGAAAATCGGGGCCTTTGATAATTTTCATAATATCTTTGATGCTGGCGTCAGGATTATCAATTATGGCCATAACTGCATCAATTACTTCGCCCAAATTATGCGAAGGTATATTTGTAGCCATACCTACTGCTATTCCACTAGCGCCATTAATCAACAAGGTTGGTATTGCGGCCGGCATTACTCTGGGCTCTTTTAATGAATTATCAAAATTGGGAATAAAATCAACTGTATCCTTTTCTAGATCTCGCAAAATCTCGTTGGAAATCGACTGCATCCTGGCTTCCGTATATCTCATAGCGGCAGCGGGATCGCCATCAATGGAACCAAAGTTCCCCTGACCCTCTATCAAAGGATATCTTAAGGAAAAGTCCTGAACCATTCTGACTAAGGCGTCATATACAGCACTATCACCATGGGGATGAAAACGACCCAAGCAATCACCAACTATTCGGGCGCATTTCTTATAGGGTTTGTTGTGCCACAATGCCAAATCTTTCATTGAATATAGGATGCGCCTATGGACTGGCTTTAGGCCATCTCTAATGTCGGGCAAAGCCCTTCCAACAATAACGCTCATAGCATAATCAATGTATGAGCTTTTCATTTCATCTTCAATATAAACCGGAATTATTTTTTCGCCTTTGGTGTACATAGTTCTTCCTATTTTTTTATTATTTTAAACATCAATATTGGCTTCTTTAGCGTGTCTTTCAATAAATTCTCTGCGGGGCTCAACCACATCTCCCATTAATATTGTAAATATTTCATCTGCCTTAACTGCGTCTTCAAGGGTAACTTGAAGAAGCGTTCTTGAGGCTGGATCCATTGTTGAAACCCAAAGTTGATCTGGGTTCATTTCTCCCAAGCCTTTATATCTCTGAACAGACATGCCTTCGTGAGCAATCTTTTTAACGGCTGATATCATCTCTTTTAAGCTAAAAAGTTCTATTTCTCTGCCACTTTCGGTTATCATCATAAAAATAGGTGTTTGTGATTTTTTCTGTTTGTCCTTCGCAACATCCTTGTTTTCTTTCTCTGCTTCATACGAATTTATATCAATGTCAAATTTCTCAAGCTTTTGTTTGATGTTTAGAATATCTTCTGATTCGTAAAATTCTATTAAAGCCAATTTTTGAACCGCGTCTCCGTTTCCATTAGTATCGTTTTCTGCTATCTCAACCTTACCTTTGCTCTTTTCCTCTTTCTCCACTAGGCTTGCTAGCTCAGAGTCATTATATATAAATTGGTACTCACCATCCACTTTTACCATATAAATAGGCATTTTTTTGGTCTTTTGGTCGTATTTACTGATATAAAACGATAAATCTACTCCCTTTCTGTACATGCTGTGCGCTAAGGCATCTAACTCAAAAAGATGCGCTAAAATATCGCTAAATTGCTTGGCGGTAAAGGGCTTTTGGGCTCTTTTTTTATTTTTAAAATTATACAAAGAAGTGTTCTCCTGTCCCATATCAATTAGAATGTTATTCATTTGCTCCTCGGTATTTATATACTCTTCCCTCTTGCCTCTCTTTATCTTGTAAAGGGGTGGCTGAGCTATATACACATGCCCCTTTTCGATCAACTCTTTCATTTGTCGAAACAAGAATGTTAAGAGCAAGGTTCTTATGTGTGAACCATCTACATCAGCATCGCACATCAGAACCAGCTTACTATATCTAAGCTTTGAAATATCAAATTCTTCCCCAATGCCAACCCCAAGCGCCGTAATAATTGTTCTAATTTCATCATTATTTAGCATCTTATCCAGGCGGGCCTTTTGGACATTAAGTATTTTTCCTTTTAGTGGTAAAATGGCTTGATAGCGTCTATCTCTGGCCAGCTTAGCCGATCCTCCGGCTGAATCTCCCTCAACCAAATAAACCTCGCAGAGCGCAGCATCTTTTTCAGAACAATCAGCAAGCTTTCCGGGAAGGGCCGACATTTCCAAAGCACCTTTTCTACGGGTAAGCTCTCTGGCTTTTTTAGCTGCCGCTCTAGCTCTTGAGGCCGTAAGCGATTTATCAATCGTTTTATTGGCTATCGAAGGATTTTCTTCAAAGTATGTAGTCAAAAACTCATTTACTGTTGAGGCCACAAGGCCATCAACCTCACTGTTTCCCAATTTAGTTTTGGTTTGGCCTTCAAATTGTGGGTCTGGAATTTTTATACTTATAACTGCCGTTAATCCCTCTCTAACATCTTCGCCGGAAAGAGAGGGCGCATTGTTCTTAAAAAGATTCTTGTTTTTTGCATATTGATTAGTTGCTCTTGTTAGGGCGGACTTAAATCCGCTTAAATGTGTTCCCCCCTCAATAGTGTTAATATTATTTGCAAATGAAAATATGTTTTCAGCATAGCCGTCGTTGTACTGAAGAGCTACCTCTATTTGCATTCTTTCTATGTCTTTTTCAAAATAAACTACTTTTTTATAAATCGGATTTTTATTTTTATTAAGGTGTTCAACAAAAGAAATTATTCCGCCATTAAATTTAAAAACATTTTCTTCGTCGCTGCGCTCATCTCTTATTGCTATTTCTATTCCTTTATTTAAAAAGGCTAGTTCTCTTATTCTTTTAACCAAAGTATCATAGCTGAAAACAATCATTGGAAATATTTCTTTGTCTGGTTTAAAGGTTGTTTTGGTGCCGCTTTTAGAGCTCTTTCCTATAACCGTTAATTTGCTATCCGTGTGTCCCTTTTTATATTTCTGATGATAAACATTTCCATCTCTTCTAACCTCAACTTCACACCACTCAGAAAGGGCATTAACAACACTTACGCCAACCCCATGCAACCCCCCCGAAACCTTATAGACCCTGTGGTCAAACTTTCCCCCAGCATGCAGAGTTGTCATAACTACTTCAACTGCAGGAATTTTTTTTGTTTTATGTTTATCTACGGGAATTCCTCTTCCATTATCCGTAACAGTAACACTGTTGTTTTCATGAACGGTTATTTGTATTTTATCGCAATATCCCCCCATAGCTTCATCAATAGAGTTATCTACTACTTCATACACCAAGTGATGTAGGCCGCTAGTCGCTGTGTCTCCAATATACATGGCGGGTCTTTTTCTTACTGCCTCAACGCCCTCTAACACCTGTATATTTTGAGCTCCGTAGCTTTTGTTTTCTGCTTCTTTGGGAACTTTTTTATTTTTCTTTGTGGGCATATTATATATCTCCGAGTTTTACCTTTATATCTTTTACTAGTTCTTCTTTTGCTTTCTTATTAATAATATCTATTGCTTTTTTCTTAATTTTTTTTATTTCATATATCCAGGTTGTGTTTGTTGCATTTATATATAGTATTTCATCCTTAATTAAACTAACCCTGGTGTTTTTTACTATCTCCTTATCAACGTTTTCATTCCAGAGATTTTCTATTGTTTTATTCTTGTGGTTTATTTTTTTATTTATATTCTCTATTACTTTATTAACGGTTTTTCTTAAAATTTCTTCTTCGCTCATATTAATTGCATGGGCAAAACAATAAATATAAATTCACCATCTCTTCTTATAACCGCCGGTTTTTGGGGATCTGTTATTTCAATATCTATTTCCTCTAAATTAACTGCTTTTAATATATCCATTAAATAATTAGGGTTAAAGCCAATAGATAATTCTTTTCCCTCATACTTAATATCTACTTCGTCTCTAGCTTCCCCTAGGTCTGGGGTGCTCTTGTTTAAAATTATTTTATTTTTCATTATATCTAATTTTATTACAATTGAGTCGGGGTTTGTAAATAGCGCTACTCTTTTAATGGCTTTAAGAAATTTATTTTTATTAAGCCTTATCTTAAGTTTTATTTCTTTTGGAATAACTTTATTATATTCAGGAAACTCGCCTTCTATCAATCTGCTTGTTAATATAATTTTTCCAAACTCAAAACAAGCTTGATTTTCTGAAAACACAATCCTAACGTCTCCTTCTTGCCCCAGGTTCCTCATTAATTCCTGCGCTGTTTTCGATGGTATGATAATTTTTTTATCTATTTTTTGAGGAAAATCACCTTGAGTTTCAATTAAAGCAAGCCGCCTGCCGTCCGTTGCTATCGTTTTAATATATTTTTCTTTTAATTCTATTAATATTCCATTTAAAACATACCTTGTTTCATCTCTTGATACAGCAAAAAAACTCATCTCCAACATTTTCTTGAGTCGCCCTTGATTCATAGAAATAAACTCTTTATTCGTAAATGTCGGTAATTTAGGAAACTCTTCTTTCGCAATTCCCATTAGTTTAAAATAAGAATTTGCAGATCTAATCTCTATTATATTATTTTTTCTTACTAATATTTCAACTTCTTCTTCTGGTAATTCCTTAATAATATCAGAAAATTTCTTAGCTGGTATTGTTATTACGCCATCTTCGATTACATCAGCTTTAAATGAATAGCTTATTCCTATATCTAAATCTGTTGTTATTACTCTAACAACATCCTTCTTGGCTTCAAAGAGTAAATTTGATAGTATAGGAAGGGATGACTGATTAGAAATTATATTTTGAGTTATTTGAGTTGCTACTATTAAATCACTTTTTAGTGCTTTAAGTTCCATCATTATATTCCTTTTATCTGTTTAATAATAAATTAGTAATAGTAAAAACAACGCTGTTAGTATGTGTATACATTTGTAAATTAATTCAATATATAGACTTATATAAAATAATTACTAACAGGCAAAGCGCATTTACTAATAGTTATACAAAGAGAGAGCTAAAATAACAAAAAAACAAAACATATCAACAAATTATCAACAACTAGCCCCTCTTTAATTCAGAGGTTATTCTATCAATAACAACCCTTTTGTCTACATCTTCTGATATAAGCTTTGCAATTTTTTTATAAGCGTGGAGAACCGTAGTGTGATCCTTGCCCCCAAAAGCCTCACCTATATCAGGAAGAGAATTATCGGTAAGTTCTCGCGATAAATACATGGCAATTTGTCTTGGAAAAGCAACCGCCCGAGTTCTTTTTTTGATCTTCATATCGGATATTCTAACATCAAAATGTTCGGCAACCCGCTTTTGTATTAAATCTATAGTTATCCTTTTTTCTTGGCCGGCAGCCAGCGTTTCCTTTAAAATTTCTTGGGTAAGCGCAAGAGTAACTTCTTCGCCCACCAACAAAGCATAAGCCACAACTCTAATCAAGGCACCCTCTAGCTCTCTAATGTTGCTATCTATTTTTTCAGCTATAAAAGACGTAACGTCATCGGGCACATTTATAACCTCTCTTTCGGCTTTCTTTCTTAAAATAGCAATTCTGGTTTCAAAATCAGGAGCCTGTATGTCTGTTATAAGGCCTCCTTCAAAACGAGAAACAAGTCGTTCTTCAAGTGTTGATATTTCTTTTGGTGGCCTATCACTTGAGATAACGATTTGTTTGTGGGCCTCTCGCAGAGCGTTAAAAGTATGGAAAAATTCTTCCTGAGTGCTTTGCTTGCCCGCAATAAAGTGTATATCATCAACTAAAAGGACATCTACATTGCGATATTTTTCCCTAAACTTAACAGTTGTTCCTTTCTGAATCGCATCTATTAGTTGATTGGTAAACTTTTCACTGGATATATAAACAACCTTAGCTTGAGGGTTTTTAGATAAGATGTGATGACAAATGGCTTGCATAAGATGGGTTTTCCCTAAGCCAACGCCGCCGTACAAAAAAAGAGGATTATATGCTTGAGCTGGTCGTTCTGACACGGCGAGCGAGGCTGCGTGAGCAAAACGATTAGATGGTCCCACCACAAAGTTACTAAAGGTGTATTTGGGATTAAAAGAGTTAATGGTTGCGGCTCTTTCTTTGGAGATTGCGCTCATTATGGGGGGCCCGGAATCTACCCACACAGGCTTATTTTTATTTATGACATAAACAACATCCAGGCTTGTGTCGGCAAGAGCACCAAGGGTTTCGGATACCATGTCGCTGTAGTGTTCCTCGAGCCAGTCTTTAAAAAATTTATTAGGAACTTCAATCTGTAAAACATTATTATCTAGCGAAAGTGGCTTTGTAGGAACAAACCACACGTTAAAGCTTTGAGGGTTAAGCTTATCCTTGAGAACAGCTTTAGCTTGAGTCCAAATATCTTTTGTTAGGGCGTCTGGCATATGATTATTTTTTAATGTTTTCCACAAGTTATTAACAGGCTGTGCGTGATAATAAATTTTGTCTTTAGCGTATTATAACAAAACAAATTTTTAATACAAGAAAAATTTTATTTTTTAAATCCTAGCGGCTTGCATGAAAAGCCTATTAGTAGAGCCAAAAAAACTTGACTTAAAATAATACTATGTTATAATCGGTGCACTATGAAAAAGAATTTAAAACCCATATCTAATAAAAAACGAAAGCGCAAGCACGGCTTCAGAAAAAGAATGAAGACTGAAGACGGAAGAAAAATAATTAAGGCCAAAAGACAAAAAGGCCGAAAAAAATTAGCGGCATAAAAAACATTATAAATAGCGAGCGTTATTATTGCGCTCGTTATTTGTCTATAATATGATTAAATTAAGTCGTCTATTTCAAAAATTGCTTTTGTTGTTAATAAAATTTTATCGACGCTATTTGGTAGCGTTTAATGCTCCAAGCTGTAAATACTATCCAAGCTGCCCTCAATATGCCACACAGGCCATTTCTAAATACGGGCCGCTCAAAGGGTTGTTGATGGCCATAAAAAGGATAGCAAGGTGCAATCCTTTTTCTAGAGGCGGATACGACCCCTTAAAATAAAACAAAGGACTAAAGCATGAACGATCAAAAAAGATTTGTAATTGCCATCGTATTAATAATGGCAATCTTGGGAGTTTATTCACTAACAACCCCCCCTAAAAAAACATTAACAAATAAAACAATAGAAGCTGTTTCAAGTGTAGCATCTAGCGAGCCAAGGAGCAAGCAGCGAGCAGCAGAAAAAAAGCTAGAATCCCCCCAAAAAAACGAAGAAAAGGTAGAGATTCAAACTGCTTTTTTTAAAGCAGAAATTTCTACTGCTAGTGCAGCTATAAACAAGCTCTGGATAAAAAATGCTGCAGATGATTCTTTATCTGAAAAACCCCTGCTTGTGTCTGAAGCGAGTGGATTAAAAACACTGGAATTAATATTAATGAATTCTGATGATGAGATCCAGGCGTACAAAGTTTCTGAAAGGGCAGAAGGAGAGATTGTTTTAGTTGCTAGAACCACCAAGGGGTTGGAAATTGAAAAAAGGTATATTTTTTCTAACTCCAATTATGACATACACTTATGCGTTACTTTTCTAAATAAATCTAAAAGCGATAAAATATTTTCTTATAATTTAGCAGCAGCTACAAACTTACAGTTTTCTTCGGTATTAGATAAGCGTTTTTTAAATGTTGGAAGCTATGATGGGAAAAACCTAATTTGGATTAAGCCAAAAGATGCGACAAAGGCGGCGAAAGTGGGAGAGGTTTATGATTTTTCAAAAAATCCGAAGTGGGCAGTTCTCAGAAATACACACTCTTCTACAATTATAAAGCCCTACCAGAAAATAGGTTATGCATATTTATCATGGGAAAAAGGAGTATCTAAAGAACAAGATAACTGGTCTTTGGGAGTTGATGTTGATTCAATAGTTATAACACCGGGCGCAGAAATTATTCACGAATATTTGCTTTATGCGGGGCCCACAATGGAAGAATACTTATCTCCTCTGGGCTTGGGCGAAGCGGTAAATTATGGAAAATTAGATGTGGTTTGTAAATTACTCATTAAGGTTTTGACGTATTTTTATGATGTAACTGGTAGCTATGGCTTGTCCATCATATTCCTTGTTATTGTAATAAACATATTTACCTATCCTCTTACATACAAAAACGTTAAGTCAATGAGGAATATGCAGTCTGTTCAGCCCCACATGACAAAGCTAAGAGAGACGCACAAGGGCGACCAGAAAAGAATTCAGTCAGAAATGATGAAGCTTTATAAGGAAAACAATGTTAATCCGATGGGTGGTTGTCTGCCAATGATATTACAAATGCCTATATTTATATCGCTGTATGTAACTTTAGCGAGATCTCCGATGCTTAAAGGTTCTAACTTCTTGTGGATAAAAGACTTATCTCTTCCAGATGCTCTATTTCTGTTCCCTAAAACGTTGCCAATTCTTGGAGATAGTTTTAATTTGCTGCCGATTTTAATGATGCTAGCCATGGTGATTCAGCAGAAAATTTCGATGAGCGCAAGAAGTGCTGGCGAAAGAAGCCCCCAAGAAGAACAGCAGCAAAAAATGATGATCATGATGCCAGTTGTTTTTGGATTTATTTTTTATAGTTTGCCTTCAGGGCTGGTATTATACTGGACGGTAAACACTGCTTTGATGGCAGTGGCTCATTATTTAATTCAAAAACAACTTGAAAACAAAACAGCGGTTATTGTATAATGAATAAAATGATAAAATCAATTGACGTTGAAGGCGCAACAGTTAAGGATGCGATAAAAAAGGCCCTACTTAAATTGGGAGTTGAGCGCGATAAGGTGGAGGTTAAAGTGTTGGCCGAGGGCAATAAGGGGCTTTTTGGGATGAAGGGGTCAAGGCAGGCCAAGGTTAAGGTCTCGCTGAAGATTTCAAAATAGATGTTTCACGTGAAACAATACAAAATTAATGGGTAAAATAGTAACTGTATGTAATCAAAAGGGTGGAGTTGGCAAAACGACAACTACCATCAATTTAGCTGCCTTTCTGGCTTCCGCAGGCAAACAAACCCTTATTATTGATATGGACCCACAGGGCAATGCAACCAGTGGAATGGGGGTAAACAAGGATGCCGTCAAAGAAAGCCTCTATGATTTAATGCTTGGACGAGCAAAGCTCAACAAGGTTATCAAAAACATTCACCTACCTAATTTATTTATTTTACCCTCAAATATTGATTTAACTGGTCTCGAGGTGGAGCTTGTGGGGGCTATTGCCCGAGAATACAAGCTCAAAAAGGTTCTCGAAGAGGCAAGAGAAAAGTATGACTATATTGTTATTGATACTCCTCCGTCATTAGGCCTTTTAACCATAAATGCGCTAACTGCATGTGATATGGTGTTGGTTCCTTTGCAATGTGAATATTATGCCCTTGAAGGCTTGAGTAAGCTGTTGAATACTTTGGATCTGGTAAGGAACAATCTAAATCCTTCAATAGAAATTGCTGGCATTGTGTTAACTATGGCGGACTTCAGAACCAAATTAACTTCTGAAGTAATAGCTGAAATAAGGAATCATTTTCCTGAAAAGGTTTTCTCGTGTGTTGTACCAAGAAACGTTAAACTAAGTGAAGCTCCGGGCTTTGGTAAGCCAGTTCTTTTGTATGACAAGGATTCAGCGGGAGCCTTAAAGTATAAAGAACTAACGGACGAGTTTTTGCGAAGAGATAATAATGTAACTCATTTAAATAAAGACAATTATGATAATTTAATTCCGGAGAAAAATGATAATGCCCCAGACCCGAGAGACTAGCTCTTTTGCGATAGCATCATTGTTGCTGGGCCTAAGTTGCTTTGTGCAGTTTTTAGGAACAGAAAAAGCTGTTCTTGCTTTTTTGTTTGCTATTTTAGCATTGCGTGACATAAGGCACAACAAAAAAAAGGGGAAAAGTCTTGCCTATTTGGCAATGGCTCTTGCTGTTGTGTTTGTTTTAGTTGTTTTTTTATTTTTAAAAGCTGTTACCGTTGAATAAACTGTTAATAACTATGGAGAGCTCACATGAAGAAGAAGGCACTTGGAAGAGGAATAGAAGCCTTAATCCCAATAAAAGCTGAAGTTTCTAAGCGAACAATAAGAGAAGTTGATATTAAGATGTTGAAACCGGGCAGGTTTCAGCCTAGAATGAATTTTGACTCTTCGAGACATGAAGAGCTCGTGTCTTCTATCAGAGAGAAGGGGATAGTGCAGCCACTTATTGTGCGCCCAATAAAGGGCTCCGGTGAACAGCTGTACGAATTAATAGCTGGAGAAAGAAGGTATCGCGCGCTTAAGGAGCTGGGCCATGCTAAGGCTCCCGTTATTGTTAGGGACGTTAAGGATGAAGAGGCCCTAGAGCTTTCCTTGATTGAAAACATACAAAGGCAAGAGCTTAATGCAATTGAAGAAGCACATGCTTACGAAAGATTAATTAATGAGTTTGGTCTTTCTCAGGATGAAGTTTCTAAGGCCGTAGGTAAAAACAGATCTACAGTAGCTAATATTTTGAGGCTTCTCAAGTTGCCTTTGGCAATTCAAGACTATGTTTCACGTGGAACAATTTCTGTCGGCCACGCTAGGACGCTTCTGTCGATTGATGATAAAAGTAGGCAACTTGTTATAGCAGAAAGCGTTGCAAAAAATGGGCTATCTGTAAGGGAAGTTGAAGGACTGGTAAAAAAGCCGGGTCGCGTTGCGCACACAGACAAAAAGTTAAAAGCAATTGATCCGTATTTGAAAGATGCAGAAGATAATCTTCAAGCGATCCTTGGTACAAAAGTATCAATCGATAAACGAAAAAAAAGAGGTAAAATTACAATTGATTTTTATAGCGATAAGGATTTAAATCGTCTTTTGAAGATACTAACGAAGTAGTTACATGAGTTACATTAATAATATTTTTTTGTACCCAATGTACCCTCCCACAATCCACGATGTATCCGCAATGAACATTTCATATTATACCATATAATGTATTTTCAATTAAAAATAATATAGAAAAATATCGACAGCTATTGACAAACATAGACAGCATAGCGTATACTACACTTGTGCAACTTTACACGCTATATATTATAATAGAAAAGCAATAAAACGCTATGAAAGTATTAAGACGATATCACACAAAAGATGCCGCCAATTTTTTGGGCATTTCCAAGAAGACTCTTTTTCGCTATGAAACGAGAGGTGCCTTTCCTTTGGCCGCGAGAAACGCGATTAATGGCTGGCGGGAATACACCGACGATGATTTAAAGAATTTAAAACGCCTAAGAAAAATAATGCGTGTTAATAACTCTATAAATAAATGTGTAGAAAATAAAATAAATTATACATCAAAGGAAAACTTTTTTGATGCTATAAGTCGCATCGCATTGGAGATGGGTTTTTATGCGCCGCTTTTGGAGAAAGATTATTATATGACGCTTATTCTTTCGCGCATAAATGAGCTTTCGAAAAATCTGATTTTTAAGGGCGGAACGTGTCTTAACAAAATTTATTATTCTTATTACCGATTAAGTGAGAATTTGCATTTCAGTATGTATTTGCCTGAATGTGCGGCTAGCCGGGGCAGCAGGTATAAACGCGCGCAGGCTGTAGAAAATAATATTGAAAAGTTTGCGAAACAGTTTGATATGCGCGTTGAAGGCCCTAAAAACGCGGGGCTCAATGCGTCCCGCCAGGTTTATTTTTTCGTTTATGATTCGGCTATGGTTCCAAGAGAACAAAAAATTAAATTTGAAATTGAATATAAGCTCAACCCCGTTGATAAAACTGAAATACGAACCGTCCAACATAAATTTTTACATACTTTTACCGGAGAACCGCTGCTTGATGGCGGAAAGGTTAATTGCCTCTCGCTTAATGAAATCGTCAGCGAAAAACTTCACACGGCAGTCTTTAGCCCGGCTATTGCTCTCCATGATTTTTACGATCTTGATTTTATGCTTCGCGACGGTTTCGACCTGACTAACAAAGAAGTTATAAAGTTATTTAAAAAGAAACTTGAAGAAGATTTCCCTGCCGGCAGTGCGGATATCGACTTAAGAAAATATAAGGTTAACCTCGGCCGGCCGGATTCTGAAATTGAAAATATGTTATCGCGCGTTGAAACTGAATTATTTGATATATTAAATCCGAACGAGCGTAAAAACTTTGATCTTAATCTTGCGTTGAACCGGATTAATAAGGCCGTGGAGAAAATGTTCTCATGAAAAAATATCCGTGTATTTTATGCGGTTTAAAATATATTAGCGGTAATTTTTTATACCGGCTAACTGATGTAGAAATAAGAAAAACAGGCAAACCTTAATTTAAGGAGGCAGGTAATGAAAAGGTTATTTTTTGTAATTGGCTTAGTGGTATTGTTTTTGAGTTTAAGTCACCAAACGGAAGCGGATAATTTAGAGGCAATATTGGACACTGCAGACGGAAGCAGCTCTTTCTCGGTAAAGGATTCAGGCGATGTAGAAGTCTCCCACATTGATTCAAATGGCAACATCCAGGCAGACGGCACGATAACAACGGCAACCGGGTTTACAGACCAGAGTGCGCTAAGTTATTTGGGAACTAGGATTATTAATTACTCCACCACTTCAGATTTTACTATAGAACCGCGAGTTACAACTTATGATTTATTGCTGCAGCCTTCGGGTACCGGCGAGGTTGGTATCGGAACCGCGGCTCCGGACACTAAACTTCATGTAGTTGAAGCCGCCGACAACAACATTGCTAAGTTTGTAAATTCAACAAATTCCCGCACCAGTTACTTTAATAATTGGGCAGATTTATATATTGATTTTGATTCTTCTCTTTATGCGGCTAAAGTTAAAATTTTAGAAGGCACAGGGGCAACTTATTATACTATCTTACAGGGAGGTGACCAGGCGGCAGATTTGACATATACCCTACCCATTAATGATGGAGACGCCAGCCAGATGCTGACAACTGACGGAAGCGGTGTTCTGTCCTGGACTACTGCCGCTGGCTCAGGCGACATAACAGATGTATATGATTGTTCAAGCGGTGACGCCAATACTTTAACTATAGGGGAATCAGAATATTTAATTGGAGGAGCAGTTGATGGCTCAACAGACCCCTATATTTCATTGCCGCAAGGCGCAGATGTAAGTTCGGTAACAGGAGAAGGCCGTATAGCCTGGGATACTGATAATGATAAATTGTATGTCGGTACTGGTGCTGCCGCTCTTGAAATTGGCTCAGGCACTATAGGCGGCTCGGGAACCGCAGGTATTATTCCTTACTTGTCAGCCTCAACCACACTAGCGGACTCTGAGCTCAAACGTGTTAGCGCGGGGATATATGAGTTGGGAAGCTGGAGCGTTCTTTGTACTGAAGGCACTAACGCCTATTTGAAGTTGTACGGCGGCACCAATGGTGACGGCGCCAACATGGTGCTTTTTGGTTCTACCGAAGGCAGCACTCCAAACGAAGCAGAAATAAATGCAACTGGCGGTGTTGACATTAATGCGAATGTTGATGTTAGTGGGACCTTGAAAATCGGTGCTTATACCTTACCCAACACTGATGGCACTAACACGCAGGTATTACAAACAAACGGCTCAGGCGCGGTAACTTGGGCGGCTGGTGGAGGGAGCTCACCATTAACCACAAAGGGAGATTTATATACATATGGTGCAGCGGACGCAAGATTAGCTGTAGGAACTAATGATTATGTTTTAACAGCTGATAGCACTGAGACGACTGGTATGAAATGGGCTGCCGCTGGAGGAGGCGTAGGCGGCTCAGGAACCGCTGATTACATTCCTGTCTGGTCAGATTCTGGCACCCTAACGAACTCTGAAATCAAAGATGTTGGAGCAGGGAAATATCAGATATTTGACTATGGTGTTTTTTACAAAGATGATGCCACCGGCTACATGAAGTTCTCTGGCGGCAGCGGCGAGAACCAGGGTGGAACCCTGGTCCTTTTTGGTGAAACCGAAGCCGGCACTCCCGGCGAAGTAGAAATAAACATAGGTGGCTCCGGCATTGTTGATATAAATGGAAATGTTGATATTAGCGGGACTACAACCCTGGGAAGTAATTTAACCTTGAAGGGTAGTGACATCAATAGGGATGTGACTAATTCTTCAGTATCTCTTATGGCAGGCACTACCTGGGAGACAGGATGTATGTTTCAAGGTGGAGGCGATGACGTGACTACTGGGGATGTGGCCTACGGCAGTGGGCAAGTGATGATAAAGAACAATACCGCAAAGTTCAGAATTAGAGACCGCCAGGACTATACCGATATCGCCTGTTTCTTCGGTAGTGGCGGAATAAATTTTGGCGCGAATGCCGATCCGGGAGCGGGAACACTGCGGCTTCTTCCGGGAAGCGCTGCGGGATCAACGGTCGAGGGGAATATTTACGCAAATTCTACTGACCACAACCTTTACTATTATAATGGCAGTGGTTGGGATGATTTAACTGCCGGCGCGGGCTCAGGCGATATTACAGATGTATATGATTGTTCAACTGGTGACGCCAATACTTTAACTATAGGTGAATCAGAATATTTAATTGGAGGAGCAGTTGATGGCACAACAGACCCCTATATTTCATTGCCGCAAGGCGCAGATGTAAGTTCGGTAACAGGAGAAGGCCGTATATCCTGGGATACTGATAATGATAAATTGTATGTCGGCACTGGCGCTGCTGCTCTTGAAATCGGTGGCGGCACTATAGGCGGCTCGGGAACCGCAGGTATTATTCCTTACTTGTCAGCCTCAACCACCTTAGCGGACTCTGAGCTCGAACGTGTTGGCGTGGGAATATTTGAAGTAGGAGGCAACAGTATACTTTGCACTGAAAATACAACTGGCATATTGCAAATGTACGGAGGCGGCAACGGCAACGGCGGATACATAAAGATTTATGGTGGGAGTCATGTAACCAAGCCTTATCAGGTAGAAATAAGTGGACCCGCTACTGGTAAGGTTAATATCGTTGCTGGAGATTTAATAGCGAACAATGGCATAAGAATAGGCGCGGACGCAGCTAACAATGAAATAGATGATTCAACCAACGGAGATGGCTCAACTACACTGTATATTGGGAACGCCACAATTACTCACTCCTTTACCGGTTGGCATTATTATGAGTTGGGTGATAAGGATTTAGAGGTTGGAGAGATTGTAAAATTAGAAGACGGTAAAATCTACAGGACAACGGATGAGATGGATAAAAAGGCAATAGGCATATACTGGGGCATTACAGACCACGAGTCCTCAATGGGAACAGGAGAAAAGCTCCCGTCGGGTGAGTATGCTTATTCTGTTGCCTGTGTTGGAGATAGCTATGAAGTGCACGATAAGAAGCCCCTGACCGGAGCCTGGGTATGTGATGAAGGAGGAGAGGTTGAAGAAGGAGATCTATTAACCTCTGCCAGCAAAGCCGGTTTTTTAAAGAAACAACAGGATGACCTTATTCATAATTACACAATCGCGAAAGCCAGAGAAAATGTTGGCTTTAATAAGAACGGAGAGAACAACAAAGCATATGTTTATCTACTGCAATAATGGCGTTGTTGCATAGTAATAAAAAAGCTAATGTTTTCAATCTTTGTAATTAGGAATTAATCGCTGTAATCAGAGAGCACTGCCTCTTTTTAGACTTTTTCAGCGCTCTCTTTATAAATAAGAGGAGGAAGAGACTGTTTAGGAAACTTTTTACCCTTATAGTTATATTAGTAGCAACCTCTTTTATTACAGGCCTTGCGTATGCTGCCGGTATCACTATCCCTTTAGGTTTTACGCTTAACACTAACACCAGCACTCTTAATGTGCCGGGAAACGTTACTAATGCCGGAACTCTGCAGGTAAGCTCAGGCGCCATTACTCTTACCGGCGACTGGTCAAACTCAGGCACTTTCACCCAGGGTACATCTACTGTTACTCTTAATGGCACCAGCCAATCTATATCAGGAACCACTACCTTCTATGGTTTAAGCAAAACCGTAACCACAGCTGCTACTTTAACCTTTGAAGCCACTAAAACCCAAACCGTCTCAAACAGTCTTACTCTAAACGGCGCGTCCCTAAATCTACTATCTATAGTAAGCTCTATTGCTGATACTCAAGCTGCTTTAACTCTTCAGGGCGGCGGCTCCCAAAGCTTATCATATCTGGATGTTAAAGATAACAACGCCTCAGGCGGAGATACCCTGGCAGCCGGTGTAACTTCTACTAATTCCGGAAACAATGACAACTGGACTTTTAAAATTATCTCAGTCACCTTGCTCAATGCAGGTGGTACGGAAGATTACACAACTTGGGCAATAGGCACAGATAGAGCCGTAGACACCGTTTATTTAATGACTACAGCTAACTGCGTTTTAGTTAAAAACGACGGCAATGTAGCGGAAGATTTTAGCATTGAAGGCACGGGCAGCAGCTGGACGCTGGCCACCACTAACGCGGAAAACCAGTGTGTGCTTATGGGGCTCTTTAATGGTGACACCGCTCCAGTTGAGGGAGCTTTTTCTGCAACCTATGACATTATTGACGGAAGCACCAGATGGGCAACAACATCGGCAGGCAACGGAATTTACGAGGGTGCTAATGACGGTGACAATGTAGCAGTCAACGCGGGAGAAAAATTATATATTTATCTTGAGACTCCCCTTACGGTTACTTCGGGACTGCAGGAAACGATTACCGTAACTATTGGCGCTCGTGAGCACGAATAATTTTTAAGGCATTTATATCTAATAAAAAGGAGGTGATAAAAACAGCGGTTAGATATAGGCCTTGTTGAGATAGAAGCAAATAAACAAAACACACTCTGTCCGATGTTTCGCTTCGGACAGGAGGATTAAAAAAAAGAAAAAGGAGAAATTAAAAGTGAGAAAGATTGTAGGTTTATTAATGATTT
>Ga0222667_1000505_pt1 | contig 17066 bp, 13 predicted proteins | sample AntAcemetagen657_FD_179854 | JGI IMG/M metagenome (GOLD analysis project Ga0222667, IMG submission 179854) | Saline water microbial communities from Ace Lake, Antarctica - #657 | ecosystem: Environmental > Aquatic > Non-marine Saline and Alkaline > Saline | place: Antarctica: Ace Lake... | reverse complement strand
GTTCTATCTTGCCAAGTGTTGGCTTGAAAGTACTCTATATATTGATTAATCTTGCTTCGGATCATAAATCGGGGCGTGCCCTCATCAGTTATTTCCAGGAAATATCTTTTTGTTTGTTGTTTAGATTCAATCGCAATATATGCATCGGGGCGTTTGTAGGGCAGGTAGTAGTGAGAGACTAGATCTGTTTTGGTGTAGAAGTGTAGTTTGGTTTTATTGGTTTGAGCTTGTTTATCTAGTAAGAAGTAGAGATCAGCAACTAGTAGGCAGTGATTGATTAGTTTGTCTGATCTAGTTTTCTCTCGGTAGACTCGTTTGAGTAGCTTTTCGTTGATGTTTGGTTGGATAAGTAGAATGGCTCGACTTTTGGTAGCTAGATGATAGATTGCTGGCTTAGTGTTAGCTAGTAGCTTGGTGGAGTATTTTCGTCCGATGATGTTTCTAGTAGTGAGGTCTTTGAGCCAGGTGTTGATTCGTCTGGGGTCTTTGTGATTGAGAAGTTTTTGGATCTGGATTCTATTGAGGAAACGGAAACGATAAAGTAGCAAGAGGATGTTAAGTTGTTTAGGTGTAGTTTGTTCCATAGGGTTGTTTGACTATGGGCAGTTGTTAGAGTCTTGTGAGTGACTAGTGTGAGTAAGTATATCATTCCCCCTTATTTATAAGGGAATAGGGGTAAAAGAAAAAATAAGAAAGACCGTAATATCAATCTAAATACAAATCAAATTGTCCTAGCAGGCTGGAGCAGAAAATAGAAACAAAGACAGTAAGGATAAGGTGATCAAAAAGATGTAAAATGTGATTGTTCACATAAACAGTAGTTAGGCAACATTGATTATTGTTATTTATAATTGTTTTGCTCAGCTAGTGGGTTTGGTTTTACTGTTGATCCCAACACCAACCATATTGTTGAGGTTGGTCAGGCTGAGACTCGATGGGGCACAAACGATGACGGTTCTAGTTGGTTTGATCAACAGCCTGAATACGACAACACTCCCCGCTATACCACTGCTGAAGATATCCGGCCGGTGACAGAGCAGTTTATGAAAGATCATCAGGATATCCTTGGCGTTGATATCTCTCAGATGACCTATGAGTTTGAAGGCACCAAACCGGGCAACTTCTTTGTAAGATGGGTCGATTATGAGAATCCCCACACTGAGGAATACGAGCAGTGTGGGGATGTGGACCATAGTCTTGAGACTGCTTATCAGCGCAGTGATGGTGTCTGGTGTGCTTCGATTAAAAACACCCGCTACTCAACGGTTAGTCTAACTATTACCCAAGGCGGACAGGTGATTGATTATAACAATGACGGCTGGGAGATAGAGAAGCTCTAGATTCTTTAACAGTTCTCCAAAAAGCGGCCACAGGGTGTCAGGGCTCGTCTTTTCTGGTTGTTGCAAACAGAAAATTGAAGAAAAAGCGTCGGCATTCCGGTACAAACTTATTGTTAATGTTTTCTATTATAATCAACTATAATAGAGATAATTTTTTCTGTGTCAGTAAAGATGAGTAGAATTCCTAGAAATATGAGATCAGCTGGATTGTTTGACCAAGAAAATAACAACGATACCTTCGAAAAAATAAGGTGTGAACGTTGTTCGGCTCTCTGCGAGGGATATTACACACTTAGTAGCCTGACTAAAGGCTTATGGGTGAAATGCAAGAAATGTGGAACTCACGCCACTACTTATCAAGCGGAGCTAAATATTGCTTGGAAGCCTTCAAAAGCATTCACCAAAGAGGTGGGTAAAGAGGAAGCTTTTCGCATTGCATCAGAACTTCAGCAAAATAAGGGCAAATTAAGGTCAGTTATCTCTGTTTCTATCCCTGGCATAGCTAATAGCAAGCCGACTTCTAAAGAGACTCAACTCAAACCAACTCCCCATAAGCTATTATTTTGTGATGCAGGTACTAAAAACAACGGGCAAAAAGGACGACAACAAACAATAGTGGTTGTTTGTGACGAAAAAGGGACTGTTCTTATGGAAAAGTGGATAGGTGACTATTCTAATAATGAAGGAGAAATACTGGGCATTATTGCTTGTTTAAAAGATTTTTCTGAAGACAAGCCGATTGAAGTCAGAACTGATAGCAAGATTGCGGCTAATTGGACTGTTAGAGGTTGGAGTAAATATCATGAGAAGCAACTTCGCAAAGCAAAATTAACTGACCGTCATAAAAAATTCATTAGTTTGGCTTACGAGCTCCATCTTAAAACTAAGTCCACAATAACCTGGATATCGAGAGATGAGAATTTGGCTGGTCATTATATTGAGGAAAAACACAGTATTTAGCCTAATACATGGCTTTTTGATTGCTTTTATTTTCACTATTTGGTATACTTTCATTATTAAGTGAAAATATACATATGAGTGAAAACACACTAATCAACCAGCTTCCAAATAACCTACCCGAGGGATTGTCTCTTGAAGGACTGGGTGTACCCGCTATGGGTTCTGTAGGGCCAGATTTCCAAGGAACTCTTAAGGTTCAGGATAGAGAGTTTCCAGTAGCTATTGAAGTGAAAAACGCAGGAGGAACAGCTACCTTTAGGGAAGCTGCCCGCCAGATAAAGGCGTATTCCAGCCAAGGTGAAGCTATCCCCTTTGTTGCTGGTCAGTTTTTTGGAGAAAAAACTAGACAAGTTGCTAAAGAAGAAGGTGTTGGGATCATGGACTTAGCTGGCAATTTTTACTTTAAAAAGGATGATATTTTAATCGAGAAAATAGTTAATAAAAATCCGTTTTCTAAAAAAGCCGTTCTTAAGAATCTTTTTGCTCCTATTTCCAGCAGGATAACCAGAGTATTGCTTGTACAACCTAGGAAGGTTTGGCTTCTGAGCGAGCTGGCTGATGAAGCTAAAGTTAGTTTAGGACAGACACACAAAACCGTTGACCGTATGATCGAAGAGGAACTGGTTGAATGGAGTGAGAATAATAAACTGGTTCTCAAAGATCCTGCTCGACTATTGAAAGCGTGGGAGGATACTTATCCTTCATATGAGTCACAAAAGTTTACTTTCTACAGCTTTGAACAAGATCAATCTGTGGTGATGAATTCTCTATTAAAGAAGGCAAAAGATATTTCTTTTGCTCTATCATTTTTTAGTGGAGCTGATTTAGTAGCGCCCTTTATTCGAGGAGTTAATAAAGTACAGCTTTATGTTCGAAACCAGGCTGATGTTGAGCGCTTAAAAGGACTCCTTGAGTTACAGGAAGTTAAAAGCGGGGCCAATGTCGAAATATATATTCCTTATGATGAAGGGGTATTTTATAAGGCTCTGAAAGTTGATGCTTCTACTCAAGTTGATGTCCCTGTTGTTTCTAATGTTCAACTGTATATGGATTTGTTTAATAATCCAGCTCGGGGCAAAGAACAGGCTGAGCATCTAAGGGAATTAAAGTTAGGTTTCTGAACATATGGCACAAACGAAAGACGATCGAACTAAAACAACTTTTATATCAAATATTGCTGATGTTTCCCTATCACACTTGATTGAGTTGATGATAGCTTTGGGCGAGTATCGAGGTGGTCTTGTTCTTGTTGGCGGTTGGGTGCCTTACTTATTGTTAAAACAACATCAGCCTTCAAGTATCGACTTTCAACATATTGGGTCCAAAGACATTGATATTGCCGTCAACCCCAAGGTTGTTGATGAGTCTGGTTATGCTTCAATTTTGGAAATACTGAAACAACGAGGCTATAAGCCAAAATTAGATGTAAACGGTAACGTTGTTCAGCATTCATTTGTGAAAAATGTGACCACGAGTAAGGGTGAAGAGCAAATCCAGATTGACTTTTTGGGACCCGAATATGGTGGAACTAAAAAGAATAAACGCCACCAGCGAATTCAAGATGATTTTTTGGTTAGGAAAGCACGAGGGGCTGACGTGGTGTTTGATCACGCAATAGATGTCACTTTGGAAGGGAAACTACCTGATGGAGTTGAAGGTAGAACAACTATCAAGATGGCAAATATTGTCGGGATTATGACAATGAAAGGGATAGTGGTTGGTTCCCGCTATAAGCAAAAGGATGCTTACGATATTCACAGTTTGGTTTTGTATTACAAGTCTGGACCGTTTGCTGTAGCAGAGGAAATTAGACCATTTATTGACCATGGGTTAGTTAAAGAAGCGATTGAGTCTATTCATGAAAAGTTTAGATCTCGCGAAGCAGAAGGTCCTAGCTGGGTGGCAGACTTTATGGAAGCCGCCGATGAGCTTGGGGAACAGATTAGGACACAAGCCTATCTTCAGATCCAGCGCTTCCTAACAGCTTTGTATGAACCACCGCAGCCTCCAGCAGAGAAAGAACAAGAAGTACTAGAAGATATTCCTGTTTTGGATGTTGATCCTGGAGTCGGTGGTACAGGCGGTCCGTCTGGTCACTTTGTCCATTTCCATGCTATTAATATTGGTGAAAAAGTAGCCATTGACTGTCACTGGGGAATTCGTGGCTTTAGTTATGAGTGGCGTTCTCCAAACGTGTTTATGCTCCAGCCCGGAGAAAAAAAGAAACTGGAATATAAAATATCTGATGAGAGCATTTTCCATAATCCAGTTCCTGAGTTAAACATTTTCTTCGAATATAAAAATAACAAAGGTGTGAATTTCTTTACCCGCCAAGAGTTGGCATTGGAGAAAGTGCCCTCTGGAGCTTTTTATAACATACATAAAGTTGGCCGATTCCATCCGGCCTTGATATTGAAAGACTCAAAGATTAGAAGTATTAGTGAACCTTATACTCCCCAAGGCAATTTCACAACAGAAGTTATTATTGAAGTTGAGATTAATGGGAAGCTAAAGAAAATAAAGATTGGACTGGAACCTGGATTACCAGGAGTCTTTGGATTCATGAAGGATAAATTTTTTAAAGATGATGAACAGGTTAAAGCTGCTCTTTCTGAACTGGCACAAAGAAAAGTTAGAAATATGCTAAAGGAAGATTGTCTACAGGATTACATTTTTTCGAGGGATGATATACCCGACAAGCAGAAATCTGGTTTTGAAGCGTATGTTGCCCTTAGAGACTCTCTAGATGAATAAACAAACAGTAACTCTAATTCCATCGTCACTGTACAATATCTTGTACCCAGACAAGATATTGATTACTCGTAGTGAGTTAAATCTCATAAAAGTCTTGAGATAGAACAATATTGAGGTAGATATAGAGACAAATGGTCGAGATGCTGTTGATTACGTAGTAGAGAAAGGTATCAAAGAGTTTATTGAACATCCGTTAACTTTGTTTGTAGCGGGGATCCCGATAAGTCTAGTTATCAATCTTTACTCAAGTCACTTGTACGACGTCTTCTCAGGCTCAACAAAGAACGCTGAACTTGTGGTACAAAAACAGGAAAATGGCGTAACCGTTTCGTATTCTCAGAAAGGTGAAAAGATATCCAAACAACAACTAGAAACAATTTTCGATAAATCCAGAGAACTTTTTTTCGTCGAAGATTATAAAGGTGTAAAGCCCAGCTCGCCCAATCCTGGCAAATATCCGCACCCAATTTACTTAGAACACACAAATAAAATTGTTGGTTGGGGGAATGTTTCTCTGGGTAAACAAGGATTAATGTTGAATGATGGAACCATTACTGACGATCAAACTCAACAATTGATAGATGACGACATCCTTAAAGGGTTAAGCATTACTGGTGTGGTCAAAAAATCTAAATGTTCAATTTGTAAAGGGAACTACCTTAACTGTGCTCATATTAGTGGAGAAACATACGACGGGGTTAAGTGCATCAATAATATTTCTGGTATTGAGTTGGTGAATGTCAATTTAGTTAGAGAACCAGTTAATCCAAAGGCTCTATTAAACCTAAGCAAAAAACAATAATGACTAACCACGATATAGAAGACCTACTTGAATCAAAAAGTGAAACTCCAAACCTTGATTACAAGGAGGCTTTAATTTGGGATAGAAGTCATAGAGACGGAAAACTTGGAGTAACCAAAGATATTCTTGCAATGGCAAACACTCAAGATGGCGGGAGAATAATTTTTGGTGTCAAAGATGGTGACTTCGAATTTGTAGGGTTAAGCGATGAATCATACGATTTATTTGATACAACACCAGTAAATCAATTTTTACATAACTATGCCGATCCAGCCTTCACTTGTTCCGTGATTAAACAGGAGATTGAGGGTAAAAAAGTTGTTGTAATAGATGTTCCTGAATTCTCCGAAGTGCCTATCATTTGTAAACAGTCGGCAAATTCAAGTAGCAATACTGAGGTTCTTAAAAAGGGAGCTGTTTATATTCGAACCAAGAATTGTACCAGTGAACCAATTAGTACGGCAGATGAAATGCGCAGTATATTGGCAATCGGTCTAATAAGAAAGAGCGATGAACTCTTGGGACTCATACAAAAATTGATTACTGGAAAACCACTCCAAGAAACTGCTGAGGCTAAACATTCCTACGAAGAGGAAATTACGGCGGCTAGAGATTTCTTTGACACAAATTTGACTAGTGATGCTGGTTTTTGGGAACTAGTAGCGTATCCAACTATCTACAATTCAGAACTGATACAGAATTCAGTAGAAGCCGGAAACATTGTAGAGCAATCAATCGTGCGCTTGCGTGGATGGGATTTGCCACATGTTGATAGTCATGGGAATGAGTCAAACTTCAACAAAGGTAAACAATCTTTTACTGCTTCTGATAGAGTCCAGGTTCAAGAGGCTTGGAGAATGCATAAAAGTGGGCTGTTTGTTTGGAAAGATTATTTTAAGGAAGATTTGAGAGACTTTGAATCAGAGGACGGCAAAAAACTGTTGTTTTTTGTAAGTGCTATTTATTCGCTAACAGAGATTATGCTTTTCTTGAAAAGAGTTTACGCAGAAAAACTTGAAGTAGATACAATTCATGTTGAGTTAATATTAAGTGGCTGTAGAGGAAGGATGTTGGGAGAAGGACAACCAGGCTTGTTACATAGAGGGTATATTTGCAATGAAGACCATATAAAAGTCAAAAGAGACATCAAAACAGTAGACCTGATGGCTTCGTTTGAGGGAATAGCCAGAGAATTTATAGGAGAGATATTTATGCTTTTTAACTGGAACGACCCTGCCGAGCATATGTTGGAAGACTGGCAAAAGAAACTACTAGGACATGGAGGTCTTTGATAAGACAAAAGTATTGACATCTCCTATCCCAATGTCAATAAAACTGCCGAAAAGTTGACATTTACTATCAATATTGTAGAAACCTCCCCACTTCCTTCACCGTCCACTCGGGATATTCCAGCTCGCTAACCCAGTCTGTTTTTCCGTTCATACCATCGTTCGCTAAAGTCATCTTATAATTCAGTTCGTTTCGTTGCACTTTCAATCTGAGAACTGAAGAAGAGTATAGAATAGGAGCATGACCCTCAATTAGTTATGGGGTAACAGCAACTTGCGTACAATAAGTGGAAACACCGTAATATCAATCTAAATACAAATTTAAAGAATGATAAGTTGGAGGCATCCTTACATGAACTCCAAGATTTGGGATTGATGCAAACGGGATAAATTACCACAGAATCAAGGCGTCGAGAATTTATTATTGGTGAAGGAGATCGCTTTCGTTTAACTCCAGGCGTAAGAGAGAAGGTCTTCAAAGATATTCTCAAAATGGATCCACCAATTGCCCCATTTAGTATGCCTTAGTCAATCTATCAGGGCAAAATATTGCTAGATTTTCTTTTTGATTTATAAAACTTTTTCTTAGCCACATAACCACCTCGATACTGCACCTGCTTTTTCTCCACATACTTAATCGCATAGTGTTCTCTTGAGCTAGCAATTACCTCATTCACTCTCTCACTATTTTCACCAATCGTAGTCAGAGTGGTGTTGCCAGAAAATGGCTCTTCAGGATTAAGAGCTCCCAATCTCATATAGAACCGAAATGAGGGCAAGCTAGCAATCTCACCCTTTTCTACATACGGCTGGAACTGAGGTAAGATGAGCTTCTCATCCTCTGGATTAGCAGTTCTAAAACAAATTACCGTACCTGTATTAGCCAGAGTCACATTAATTAGTGACTTGTCCTCAATTTGAGAAGTAGTCTGATGAGCCAGTATTGCTCCCAACTTGTACTTTCTAGCCTCAGATAGAATTTGTGCAAACGCAGGCGTAGCAAAGTTCTGAAACTCATCTACATACAGATAGAAGTCTTTGCGATCTTTCATGGCCATTCTAGCTCGCTTGAGCGCCGCTAACTGGATCTTGGCCATGATCACTACGCCAAATACCTCAGAATTATCTTCACCAATTTTGCCCTTAGAAACATTGCACAGAAGAATTTTCCCCTCGTTCATAATCTGGTCAAAGTTAATTGTAGATTTATCTTGTTCTAGGATTCTCTTGGCAGTAGGAGAAAACAAAAACCTCCCAATCTTGTTAGTAATTGGTGAGATCATCTTCACTTTTTGATAGTCACCAGCCTTGGCAAACTCATATTTCCAGAAGTCCAAGAGATTTTCATCTTTGAGGTTTCTCACTACCGACTTTCTAAACCCAGTATTAATTAGTAGCTTGTAGATGGTAAACAAGGTAGCGTTTGGCACAGTAAAGGCAGTGTGAATGGTGTTTCTAAGAATGTACTCCATTCTGGGGCCAGAATATTTCTCGGTATAGATCTTGTGAAACAAAGAGATGATACTCTCAGCGATAAACTCCTTCTCACGGATTGCATCCTCTCCTTTTAGTCCTGGGGTTAGTTCTAGTAAGTTAATCCCAGTGGGATAACCAATATCATCAGGATTAAAGTAAATTACGTCTTTAATTCTATTTTTGGGAATAATATGCAAGACATCTTCAACTAGATCTCCATGTGGGTCAATTAAGCATAATCCCTTGCCATTCTCGATATCTTGCTTGATCATCGACAGGAGCATGGTAGTCTTGCCAGTTCCAGTTGCCCCCAAGATATACATATGGCGCCTACGCTCATCCTGAGTTAGACCAATCTTAGTCGTATCTCCTCCATAGTGATTTTCAGCGAATACTATATCCAAGTTTTTGGTTCTCTTGAGGGATACTGGGGCTGGTAGTTGTTTGCTGTGGGCTTTGACAATGTCTTCCGTCTTAGTAGTTCTAGTAAATGGGAAGTGATAGATATCTCCAATCTCTGAAGCTGACAGGATTGACTTGCCCAGAGGCCTAAGTAGGCGTTTGGTAAATAGGAATCTTTTGAGGTTCTTTACTAGTTCCACTCTCCACTTGAGAGTTTTAACTAGTGATTGATAGTTAGAGTTATTAAATGATGATAGAGCTGAGACAAAACCCTTCTCCTTGTTATATAGATTTGAGTGTTTATCGCCCAATACTAGTAATCGCATTGAAGTAGTAAAGAGTTGTTGATCTAGCTTGTCTTTAACTAGTCTCTCCATTTCTTCCTGATAGGGGTTACTGGTTTTTTGCTGAGTGTGGTTGGCAGATAAAGATAAAAAAGGCCCTTCTTTGCCGTCCGTAAAGAGAAATACTAATAAACCCACGGGGAAGAGTAAGATCTGCAAAGCAATTTTAGTGATTTGTCTCACTGCTGTTAGCCATGGATATTTCTGATCTCTGTCATTAATGTTCACCACCAAGTCATTCCTGGAGTAGATAAGCTTTGAAACCCTACCAATATCAGGCACACGGCGTTTGTTGGTTGGTGAAACAACTAACTGGAAAGCAATTAACTCATTCTCAGCCAACTTAGTCATGCTCCCTGTCATGTAGGCAATCGGGTCATGTTTATCGAGTGATTCTTGCTTTTTAAGAGGCAATACAAAGTGATTAGAAAGCTTGAACTCACTAATTCGATGAGGCCTTGTTTTTAAGTCAGTTGGCAAGTAATCTTCAGCCTTTTTGACTACTATGCCCGGCAAGTATGACAAAAGACTCTTCTCAACCAACTCAACATCACGCTTATCAACTCGAGCTAGATATTTAATCCCATCTTCTTTGGTGGAAACAATTTCAAAAGCGTAGTTTTTGGAGACATTAAAGAATCTGTAGATCCTAGGCACTTGTCTGGCTAGACCATGGATCATGTTAAACAGTTGCTCGGTGGTAAAAGGGCTTTGTTCAGTAACTCTCAGTGGATTAACTTCTAAAATTACCTGGGGTTGACTCATTAGCCTTCTAACTAAGAGAATCTTACTCACTAGATACACAAAGATAGCTAATCCAATAACAACGGCCAATATTTCAAGAAATGGGAACAAAACAAAGAAATCTAAACTAGATAAATATTGAGCAGGAGATTTAAGTTGTATTAATAGCTCGTTAAGAGTAAACATAGCCTACCTTTAGTCGGGCAGGTAGTTGACTTGGATGCAGTATATCTTAAGGTGTTAAAAAACACCAGCACTTGACTAAAATAAACTTGACATAACTATCCATAATTAGTATACTATCCGTAGTATGGATATATAATTAAAGACTGATTATGACAAAAGAAAAACCGATTAAGAAACCAGATAACAATCCAAAAAGAAATATTTCTATACTATCAATTGAAGACAGACTTCATGCTTTTGCCAATATTATTATTGAGCGTATTTTAGAAGATCAACGTCAAGGGGCTTTAAAATACAAAAGTGATGGCAATGGATAAACTATGAGCAATCACCTGCCTAAACCAGAAAATGCAGTAGCAGCTATTAGAATATCATCTGTTAAACAAGGGCTTCAGGGAGATTCACCAGAACATCAAAAAGAACAAATAGAGCGTTATGCAATTTCTCATAACCTTAATATAAAGAAATTCTTCATTTTTATGGAGTCAGCCTCCAAAGAAGAGCAACCTGTCCAAGAAGCAATTGATTACTGCACCAAAAAATCAAATAATATCCAAGTTTTTGTTATCAAGTCTATTGACCGATTCACTCGTGGTGGCTCATATCTGTACGACCATCTTAAAATTCAATTAGAAGGCAATGGAGTTCGTTTAGTAGATATTTATGGCATTATTAGTGACAAGAAAGTTAATACTCTAGAACATCTTGGAGTTGAGTACGATTGGAGCAAATATAGTCCAACTAAAAAGACTGAAATCTTAGAAGCAGAACGAGCCAAAGATGAAATGCGCGATATTATGACTCGCATGATTGGAGCTGAGATTCGCTATGTACGCATGGGCTATCGTGTTCGACAAGCCCCCTTTGGTTATCAGAATAAAAAGGTGGAAACTCCTCACGGTAAACGAGTTATCTTAAAACCTCATCCACGAGAGTCTAGGTGGATTATTCGCATGTTCGAGTTGAGACTCCAAGGTAATCTTAATGATAAAGAAATCGTTGAGACAATTAATAGCCTAGGGTTTAAAACCAGAACATTTAATAAACGTGATCCTAACGATAGGACTAGGGTTATTGGTAAAAATGGAGGTAAACTCTTGTCTGATAAACAATTTTGGCGACTTATTAAAAATCCCGTTTATGCTGGGATCAACACTGAGAAATGGACTGAGGGCAATCCCGTTAAAGGTAGGTTTGATGGCTTAGTGTCTATCAAAATATTCAATAAAGCTAATAGAGGTAAGATTACGATTGAAGATAAAAATGGTGAAATAAGTATTTTCAAGAAAAAACCTCCCAGTCATTTGTTGAACAAGCAGGTTAAAAACCCTAAATTTCCTTATAAAAGACATATTATGTGTCCAAAGTGTAGTAAACCCCTTTATGGTAGTGCTTCACGCGGTAAATCAGGCAAGTATTATCCCGCTTATCACTGCAATAAGCGGGGGCATTATTTCCGGGTAGCTCTCAAAGACTTTAATGAAGTTGTAAAAAAATTTGTGATTAGCTTGGATATCACACCTGAGTATGCTGAAAAGCTAAAACAGCACACTCTTAAGCTGTGGAAAGAAAAGTTAAAAACTATTGAAAATGATTCTCAGCAACTAGATAACAAAATTTCGGCTCTAAAAGTTACTGCAGAGGGTACTGTAAACAAGATTAGAAAGTTAAGCTCAGATGTGGCTATTAGATATATAGAAGAAGATCTGATTGAGGTTGAAAATGAAATTCAACAATTAGAAGAGCAGCAGAAAAAAACTCCAAAAAAACTCATCGATATGGACATTGTTATGGATAACATCAAATATTTTCTGGAACACCTTGAAGAATTATTGCTATATCAATCTAAACCACTTAAAAAAGCAGAGTATTTTAGTCTACTTTTTGAACAACCACCCACCTATGCAGAACTAGTGTCTGGAACACCAAAATTAGCCCCTATCTTCGCACTAAAGTCTACTTTGGATGATACTAACATACCAGATGGTGACCCCACCGGGAGTTGAACCCGGGTTACCAGGATGAGAACCTGGCGTCCTAACCACTAGACGATGGGGCCTAGTTTGGTGATTTTACCTTGAAATGGGTTTGACAAGCAAGGCTAATTGGATTAAAATACACGTTCACAGTAAAGAAAAGAGCCTGCCTATCCTCATTTTTTGAATCTGGTGATTACACTGATGTATTCGTGTATGCCTCAGGAATCTTTTATTGACTTTGAACCATTATTTATATATTCTGAAAAATGAACAACAAAAAAGCACATATAACCCAACCGGGTTACCAGGCTTTAATCGATGAACTTAAGAACTTAGAAGAAGTTAAAATTCCCGAGGCTATTGAGCGTGTAGCCAAGGCTAGGGGCTTAGGTGACTTGTCTGAAAACTTTGAGTACCATGATGCTCGTGATGCTCATGCTACCATTGCTGACCGCATTATCGACCTTAAAGACATCATTAAACGATCTGTCATCATTAAAAAGAGGGCAGTTAAGGGTGTTGATATGGGTAAACAGGTTAAAGTAGCCGTTAATGGCTCTGAACATGTTTTTAACATCGTTGGTGAATGGGAAGCTAATCCTGCTGAAAAGAAAATCAGTAATGAATCTCCTCTAGGCGTGGCCCTTTTGGGTAAAAACGTTGGTGACGCAGTAGAAGTTGATGCTCCTGCTGGTAAAATCACCTACACAATCAAGGAAATTAACTAACCTAACTGGAATACCTTGGCTAGCTTGGGTAAAATGACCCCATGGCTACTCCTTTATCCGAACTCAAAAAAATCAGACGAGAAAAACTGGATAAGCTCAAAAAACTGGGTATTGACCCGTTTGCCTTTACTTTCGACAAAAATCTTACAATATATCAATGTCTAGAAAAGAAGGGTAAACAGGTCAAGACCGCAGGGCGTCTCATGGCCATGCGTGGCCATGGAGCTCTTTCCTTTGCCGATCTGACCGATCAAACAGGAAAAGTTCAGTTAATTTTTCGTAAAGATGGCTTGAAAAAGCTAGAACGAGAAGTTCTTTCATTGCTGGATCTTGGCGACATAATTGGTGTTACTGGTAAATCGACTACTAGTAAGAGTGGTGAACCTAGCATCGAGGTTGATTCCTTGACTATGTTGACCAAATCACTTCGTCCTTTACCTGGTCAGTGGCAAGGACTTAAGAATGTTGAAGAGAGATATCGACAGCGCTATGTTGATCTACTCTTAAATTCTGAAGTTCGTAAAGTTTTTGACACTCGCACTAAACTTTTAACTTACTTCAGAAAATACCTCGACTCTAAAGGTTTTATTGAAGTTGAGACCCCTATTCTTCAGCCTCTCTATGGTGGTGCTACAGCTAAACCATTCAAGACTCATCACAACTCTCTTGATGCTGAGTTTTACTTGCGCATTGCGAATGAGCTTTACTTAAAGCGCTTGATTGTTGGTGGTTACGAGCGTGTTTATGAAGTCAGTAAAGATTTTCGTAACGAAGGTATTGATCGTCAGCATAATCCCGAATTTACTCAGATTGAGTTTTACATGGCCTATGCCGACTACAACGACTTAATGGAAATTTCCGAGGACATGCTTTCTGGAGCAGTCAAAGAAGTTACTGGTGGTTACAAGATCAAGACTCAAGGAAAAGAAATTGACTTCACTCCCGGTTGGGAAAAAGTCACCTACCGTGACTTGATTCTCCGCCATACTCAGATCGACACCGATCAAGTTAAATTAGAGTCTGACTTGAGAGAAGAAATTAAGGTCAAGAAGCTCAAGGTTAATCTCAAAGGAATAGCAGGTTACGCCAATGTTCTTGATCAACTCTACAAAGAGTACTGTCGTCCTAAAGTTACCGGTCCCACATTATTAATCGACCATCCATATGAATCTCGTCCTCTAGCTAAGAGAAAACCAGATGAACCAGAAAAAGTGGCTAGTGTTGCTCTTTTAATTGCTGGTTTTGAGGTATTCAATGCTTACTCAGAGCTTAACAATCCTATCGATCAGAAAGCTCGTTGGGAAGAAGAAAAGAAACTAGCCAAAGAAGGTTTTGAAGAAGCTCAAGTTATGGACGAAGACTATATCCGTGCTCTTGAGTACGGCATGCCTCCCACTGCTGGTTGGGGTATGGGTATTGATCGTTTTACCGCCATTGTTACCGACAGCGCTAGCATCAAAGATGTTATTATCTTCCCTACTCTTAAACCAGAAAGACAAAAGAAATCATGAATCGTTCAGAAGCTTTAGAACTAGTTAATTCCTGGACAAAAAACAAAAACCTAGTTAAACACATGCTGGCTGTTGAAGCCCAGATGAAAGCTTTGGCTAAACACTTTAAAGAAGATGAAGAACTCTGGGGCTTAGTTGGTTTACTTCATGATGCTGATTACGAACAATTTAAAGATCAGCCAAATAAACACCCTTCTCGTATTCTAGACGAACTTAAAAAAAAGGAACTCGACCCTGTCATTATTGAGGCCATTGCTTCTCATGCTTGGGGATCTAAAGAAGGAGCTCTTCAACCCAAGTCTTTACTCGAGTGGTCCCTATACTCTTCCGATGATCTCTCTGGTTTAATCATTGCCTGTGCCTTGGTTCATCCCAACAAAAAACTTTCTACCGTTACTACTGAATCAGTTTTAAAGAAATTTAAGTCCACCAGTTTTGCTCGTGGAGCTGACCGTGACAGGATTAGTTTTTGTAAGCCAAAACTTAATCTTCCTCTAGAAGAATTCATTTCCATTTGTCTTCCTGCTCTTCAATCTATTTCCTCTGATCTTGGTCTGTAAAAACCCCTTTTTTGGGATACAATAGTGCTCAGTATGCTAGACATCACATATATTAGAGAGAACAGTAAAACAGTTAAGAAAGCTTGTAAAGACAAGAACCTTAATCCAGACGTAGTTGATAACTTGCTCACCATTGATGAGAAGAGACGTGAGCTCGTCGGACAGGTTCAAGAAATACGTACCCAACGCAACACTCTTTCTAAACAACTTCAGACAGAACGTGACGAAAAAATACTTAAACAAGCAGGAGAAGTTAAACAACAACTCCAAGACATAGAGCCTCAACTACGTCAGACAGAAAAAGCCTTCAAAGAACTCATGCTACAGATTCCTAACGTACCCTTAGAAGATGTTCCTGTTGGTTCTGATGATTCCAAAAACAAGGTAATCAAGACCTGGGGAGACAAACCTAAAATTGATAAACCTAAAGATCACGTTGAACTATCTAAACTAAATGACCTAATCGAGTTTGAGAGGGGATCAAAAGTTTCTGGATATCGAGGTTACTTTTTAAAGAACGAAGCCGTTCTTCTTCAACAAGCCCTGATGAACTATGCTCTGCAAAAGTTTGTTCGTAAAGGTTACACCCCCATTATTCCTCCAGTCATAGACAAGCGTGCCGCTTTTATTAACTCTGGCCATTTCCCTTGGGGAGAAGCCGAGACCTATCGTCTTCAGTCTGACGAGAATGATCCTGAAAACGACTACTTCTTGGCTGGTACTTCTGAGGTACCTCTAGTTTCTCTTTATGCTGACGAAACCTTAAATCTTAAAAACTTTCCTATCAAGTTAGTCGGCATCTCTCCTTGCTATCGTCGTGAGATCGGTAACTACGGTAAAGACACTAAAGGGGTATATCGTGTTCACGAGTTCTACAAGATCGAGCAAGTCATTATTTGTAAGAATGATCTTGAAGAGTCAAAAAAGATGCAGGAAGAAATGCTTGAGTGCAGTGAAGAGATCCTTCAGGATCTTAATCTTCACTATCGCGTCATGCTTATGTGCACCGGTGACCTGGGTGAACCACAAGCTAAGAAATATGACATTGAAACCTGGATGCCTGGTCGAGGAGAGTATGGAGAAACCGCCTCTGACTCCATCATGCTGGATTTCCAGTCTCGTCGTGCCAACATCAAGTATCAAGACAAAGATGGTGAGACCAAATTTGTTCACACCCTCAACAACACTGTTGTTCCTTCCCCTCGTCTTCTCATTGCCATCTTAGAAAACTACCAACAAGCTGACGGCTCCATCAAGGTTCCTGAAGTTTTGGTTCCTTTTGTCGGTAAAGATGTTATTGGTGGTGAAAAATAAATCTAATAGTTCTCTAGTATTTTTTCTTTTGTTCTTGGCGTTGGGATTATCCGCTTTCCTCTACTATCTTCTTTCTTCTTCTAATATTATTTCTCCCGTTTCTCGTCAAACCCTTAATCTTGCTCCTAAACTAGAAGACAAAATTACCCTCATGCCTCCTCTAGACTTCACCCAGATGGAGTCTGTGAGCAGTCTAGACAACATTCCTCGCTACTTAGTCTACAATGCTGACACTCTTCAGGTTTATGCCGCTAAAAATTATGATGTTTCTTTTGCTCCAGCCTCATTCACCAAACTGCTCACTGCCCAAACAACTCTTGATCTAGTCTCTTCAGAGCAGCTTCTTACCACTACTGCGTCTTCGATTGATCGTGTCCCTACTGTTTTAGGACTGAAGATAGGGGAGCAGTTCACCGCTTCAGAGTTGATTAGAGCCAGTATTGCTACTTCTGCCAATGATGCTGCCTCAACTCTGGCCGAGGGTACTGCTAATCTGTTCAACTTAAGATTGAATGATTTTCTCTACCTCATGAACACCAAGGCCGAGCTGTTGAGTATGACAAATAGCCACTTTTCCACACCAGACGGCTTAGATGACGACAATCAGTACTCAACTCTTATTGATATTTCTAAGCTTATCCACAATGTACAAAAAAATTACCCTGAAATTACTTATG
>Ga0222667_1000503_pt1 | contig 17122 bp, 25 predicted proteins | sample AntAcemetagen657_FD_179854 | JGI IMG/M metagenome (GOLD analysis project Ga0222667, IMG submission 179854) | Saline water microbial communities from Ace Lake, Antarctica - #657 | ecosystem: Environmental > Aquatic > Non-marine Saline and Alkaline > Saline | place: Antarctica: Ace Lake... | reverse complement strand
TGCTTATGCTGCTTATGCTGCTGCTGCTGATGCTTATGCTGCTGCTGCTGCTGCTGCTGATGCTGCTTATGCTGCTGCTTATGCTGCTGCTGCTGCTGCTGCTGATGCAAAAAAGAAAATGCAAATTAAAATACTTAAATATGGCATTAAATTACTAAAGGAGAGTGAATAATCATGGAAGTAAAAACACACATTTGTAAAAGATGCGGGTATGGAAAAATGCCTGATGTATGGTTGTCAAGATTACTTAATGGCTCTATTCCTAAGCAATGCCCTAAATGTCATTCGGTATTGTGGAATAAGCTGAGAAAGAAAAAAAGGAGTGTAAAATGATTAAAAATGGGGGCATATTCTGTGAACGCATGAGAAAGCGCAACAAGATACCTTTAATACAAAAACTACTTAACTTAGGTATATTGACATGGATTTGCTATAACCTTTATCAAATATGGGTATTACATGGCTCGTATAGGATATTAATTAATGCTTTTCCAGCTTTGGGGAGATAATATGGAAAGCGAATATGATGGTGGAACAGTTATGAAAGAATGTCCTGATTGTGGACAGTATTGCAAAATACCAGACTATTATTATACGGAATTTGAACGATTTAATTTTGTGGGATGTTACGCAAATAGTTATTGCAAGCGGTGTAAAAAGAAAGTCAAACTTGAAGTAATATTTATTTAACATAGGAGATAGATTATGGTAATACTAGATGTTTATAAAATAGAGGTAATTGGATTGGGGTCTTCATACTTAGAAAGAGATATTAAAAATATACCCGATATGCTAGAAGACCTTGAAGTAGGTGGGGGATACGAAATAACAAAAATGCGTATTGCTGAAAAAGATTATAATAAATTACCTGAATTTCAAGGATTTTAATAAAAACATAGGAGATAGATAATGGATAGACCTGAGGTAAGAAATGAGTAAAGCAAGTAATAAACATTGCCCATTTTATATGGATGATTGCAAAGATTGTGGGTATTATGATAACGATAACAATTTTTGTGAATACGATACTAACTTAACCTACCAACAGAATGTAGATAGTAGAAAAGAACAACTAAAGGAGAATAAATAATGCCAAACAAATACGAAAAGGTTGCAGAAGCAGGTAAAATAATGCCAAATAAATATCAAGCACTAGCAGAACCGTTCAAATTAATGGATAAAGCAATAGAGGACTTTAATAAATCAACGGATAGTATGTTCAGTGAAATAACTTATGTCTCGAGATTAGAGCAGGAAATCACACAACTCAAGGATATTGTAAAAGGTTATCGCTTTGAAACTGCTACTCTAAAAGAGGAGAATTTCCAGCTTAAAGAGGAATTAGAAACAGCAGATGATATATTAACTATGCAAAGAAAAGAAATAGAGATTTCACGCTTACCATTAAATGAGAGACTTGAACAGGAATATATAACAAGGCGGGAACAAGAGGATAAACAAAAAAAGGAGGTATTATGATTTGCATAGATATAGAAACAAGTCCCATAGCACTAAAAGACCTACCACCAGAGAACAAAGCATATTTGGAAGAGAAGTCAAAGAATAAGAGAAGTGGCAAGATAATTGACGGCGAGAGTTATGGTCAAGGCGCAATAGGGAAGTTTGAGCTAAATAAGATAATCTGCTGTTGTATCAAGAAAGACGATGAGAAGATTATCAATAGTTATGTAGGAGATGAGAAAGAACTTATTAAGGAAGTGTTTGAGCAATTAGTCGGGCAAGACCACGTAATAACATTCAACGGCAATAGTTTTGACCTCCCTATGCTCAAGATGAGAGGACTTATTCATGGATTACATACTACAATGCCATTCGGGATTAAGAGCTGGTCAGAACACTACATAGACGTTAGATACCAACTTACAGATAAGTATGGAATTGGAGACCTATCATATTGGAGCAGAGTATTCAATATTAAGCCGCCTCAATGGGGAGAAGATATGGATAAAAGCGACCTTAGTAAATATCCAATAGAAGATGTTGCTAAAGCATGCAGAGATGATGTCCGTTGTACGGCAGAATTGTATAATAAGTTAAATAATAAACTAAAAGGAGAATAAATAATGAAAATTAAGGAGATTGTATCGCAGTCAAGAAGGGATTTTACAGCAATATATGAATGTGAGCATTGCGGAGATACATACGAGGGAAGCGGTTACGATGATGCTAATTTTCATCAGAATGTAATTCCTAGTTACGTATGTAAGAAATGCGGAAAGAAAGCAGACAAGAATTACAGAGCAATGGCAACAAAATATCCAGACAGTTATCATATATAATAAAAAGGAGAATAAACCATGAAAATCAAAGATGTCCGAGAAGTAGAAGCAACCGCAAAGGGATTGGTTGTAGTAGGTAAAGTAGCAAAGATATTTGACGGCAAAGTAGTACAGGGAACTGATAAAAATGGCAAGGCATACAAGACTGTTTATACATCAATATCGTTAAAAGATGATACAGGAGATATTTATGTCAGCTTTGCTAATGTTGACGATGATTTTTTGGCTTTAGAGGGGGAAATAATTTCTTGTATATCCTGTAGTATCAACGAATATGTAGATAAACAAGGAGTTACACAACGCAGTTTAAGGGCTAGTAGTTATTCCGCAGATGTAATTCCTGAAACAAGCCAGCCAGAATTGCCAGAAATTCAAATTGAAGACCCTGCACATCCTGTATTGCCAAAGACAGTGCCTGTAAAAGAAGAAAGTCCCGCAGTGAATAAACCAGCAGAGGAAGCTAAACAAGTAGAACCTAGCACATGGGATTTGAAGGACTTGAAAATTATCCGTCAGCATTGCGAAACAGATGCAACTAGCCTAGTAGTTAAGTATTTCAAGGGAACACTTGACGAGGCAATAGCACAGGTTATCATAGCAAGTAATATACTTGTAAGTAGCGTATATCAAGGACTTAAATTTCCTATTAATAACAAACAAGCTGATATTCCACATAACGAAAAACAAGCCGACTTACTCAAAGGCATTAAGGCTGGGTCAGATAAGAAAGTTCATGAATCAGAATTAGACCAGCTTGATGTTAAAGCACTGGAATACAAGAAACAACTCTACACATTAAGTGGCGATGATATTGAATATGGTTGGATTTTAAAAGAATATGATATAGACCAGCCACATGACATTAAAGACCCAGAAAAGAAAGCTGAACTTGTTAGTAAACTTGCTAATAAAGTTATAAAACTTCAGAAAGGGGAATAATGAAAAAGACATTTTCTGATGATGTAAAACAAGCGGTCTTATTTGCTTATAATGGCTATTGTGCCCATAAAGGGTGCGTAAAAAAGGCAACTTCTGTGCATCATCGTGTGCCAAAAACCATATATAATACAAAGAAATATCCTATTTTTATCCATTCTGTATTAAATGCTATTCCACTATGTAATTTTCACCATGAACACCGCTCTGAATGGAATACAAGTGATACTTTATGCGAATTATACGAGAAGTTTTTACAGGAACTTAGAGATGATGTATCGTTTTAATAAAACAGGGAGGGGGTAATATGAATCAAAAAGATATAGTATATAACATAGTAAAAGAAGCTGGTGGTCTTGGGATAAGAACAGAGCAAATTGGCATACAGGCAATGCACAAAGGCGTGAGTTGCTCCTCAAGATATCTCCGTTGGCTACAGGAAGATAGCAAGATATTTGGAACAAGAGAAGACGAAAACCGTACATTTACTTGGAGAGTTTGCGAGAAAAAGCTACCACGTTACGATTCCAAAACAGGTGTAATATATTATGACCCTAAAAAAGGCAGACCTATTATAAAAATAAAAAAGCCAAAACAACAGAGCTTTTTGAATCCAGTTCATCAGGAAATAATAGATAACATAACGCTTAAACCGCTCACAAAAGAATACATGAGAACTCATAGTCAGGATATAAAGGAAATATTGGCGTGAAGAAGATAATACTTGATTTATGTGGAGGAACTGGAGCATGGAGCAAGCCATATAAGGACAATGGTTATGATGTGAGGCAGATTACTCTACCTGATTACGATGTTAGAACTTATATCCCGCCTGATAGGGTTTATGGCATATTAGCCGCTCCGCCTTGCACAGAATTTTCATTTGCAAAGCATTTTCATGGTAAAGGGAAATATAATCACGATTTTAGAGCTGGGCTTGAGATTGTTTCTGCTTGTATGAGAATAATTCTAACGGTAAAACCTATATTTTGGGCACTTGAAAATCCGATGGGATATTTAAAGAAATGGCTTAAAACCCCACGATTCATATTTGAACCTTACTTTTACGGCGATAAATACCAAAAGAGGACTTGTTTATGGGGTGATTTTGAAATTCCAGAGCCTCAAACTACAGAAAAGCCGAAAGGATTAATTAAGTTCAGTATGTTAAAAAGCAAAGACATACATCCTGAATACTACGGAAAATTAACAAGGCAGAAAAGACGAGCAATTACACCAGCAGGATTTGCAAGAGCATTTTATGAGGCTAACCAGTGATAACAAAGATATTCCCATATACGCTTATAGTGCTTGATATATGCGCAGCCATAGTCTATTTTTGCCACAAGGATATAAGGCTTGGAATTTACTGGATATCGGCTTCAATTTTAACTATGCGTGTGGTGTGGTGATGAATAAAGGAGAGATATTGTGGATAAAACAAAAGAATATATCTTGATGTGTGAGAAGGCGGTTGAGATACAGAAATCTTATAAAAATAAAATCGATATGGATGGAAATATAGATAAAGAGTGGAACGTAGGAGACGTGCTTTTCCGCTATGGTGAAGTAGAAGTTTCAAGTAATGAAGGAGAATATGGTCTACCAGATAGACAAGATGGTGAGGTTTGGCTACCACGTCAAGACCAGTTGCAGGAAATGAGAAGCTGGGATAAGCGTATGACTATAAGAGAAACATTGGAAACCTTTTCAGTTTTTATAGGATTTGAAAGAGCAGAATATTATGATAAGTTCACTTCAATGGAACAACTATGGCTCGCATTTGTAATGAAAGAAAAATATAACAAGCAATGGAATGGTAAAGACTGGAAAATCTATGAACAAACTACTTGACAAACCAAAATTAAAAGAAGATCAATAGAGGGGGTAAGAAATGAAGATTGAAGAGAAATTTGAAGATGCTTTATATGGGGAAATGTATGGATTGATATATTTTTTCATAGAGGAAATGTCGGGTTGTAGAGGTGAGGAGGAAATAAGGAAAATATGTAGGAAGATTTATAAGAATCGCAAGAAACTAGGCTTATTCACAAAACAGGATATTGAGATTGATGAGGAATTTATAATGCACATATTACTTAACGCACTAGCAAAACTTCAAAATGAACATTTTCAACAAATGATACTAGCGAGAAGTTCGTCAAGAATGTGTGGGAAAAATTATCAAGTAGCAGATTTTTTAGCAAAAGCCATAGCAGATAAAAAGCCAATTAAATTTAAGGAGGGATAGGGGATGGAAGTATATTGTAAAAATTGTAAATATCTTGATGGGTATTTTTATAAAGGTACAAAAAGTCATATTGTTTGTAATTATCCACGCTCCCTTTCAGATAGATATATATTTGAAAATTTAGGGTGTTATCATTATAAGCGAAAATGGTGGAAATTTTGGATAAAAAAATGAACAAATCTCCAGAACGAGACTTTAGAGATGTATTGCGAAAAATTGCTCCTCTATATGGGTGTGAACTAATTAAAATTCCTGATATGGTTTTCAAAAAAGGCGAGAAGATAAAAGAATATAAGAGACCATGTGATGATTTGCTTATTACAAGTCATGGGAACTATATGATTGAGGCAAAGTATGGGAATAACCCTCTTTTGCCACATCAGAAAGCCACTATGCTAAAGGTTAACGCAATCAATCAAAGTTTTTTCGTAGTTAGAAAAATAAAATATAAAGCAGTTCGTGTAATGTATCATATTGAACAGAATGGAGAGAAGATATTTAAGACAGGTGATATCCAAAAGATATTCAAATTCTTCCAAGACCCAACAGAGCATTACTCACAATGTATAATGATGGATAGTATGCTACCTAGTAAAAAGAGAAAATTGCGAAAGGTGAGAGTATGAAAATTGAACGGATATGGAGCATGCCAAACAAATGGACTTTTACAATCAAACCAATAAAAGACCTATTAGAAAAACACAATGTTGAGAAAGGTTGGGTTGACCCGTTTGCTGGTATGAATAGTCCTGCTGAATTTACTAATGATTTAAACCCAAAAGCTAATGCTAAATTTCATATGAAAGCACTAGACTTTGTTAAGCAACTTGAAGGAAAATACGAGGGGATATTATTTGACCCACCATATTCAGGAAGGCAAGTGAAAGAATGTTATAATGACTTACATATTAATGTTCAGAGAGATGATACAAACGCATTTTTCTATTGGAGTGTTAAGAGAGCCATAGCAGATAAAATAAAAATAGGTGGAACTGCTATAAGTTTTGGCTGGAATAGTGGTGGATTTGGGAAGAAGTTAGGCTTTGATATAATAGAAATTTTACTTATTGCACACGGAGGTTCTCACAACGATACCATTGTTACGATAGAGAAAAAAACACAATCACAGGGAGTATTAAATATATGAAGCCATTAGAATATATATTTACGATTATATTAATAGGCACACTACTATTATTATTTGTACCGTTATGTGTGTATGGGTTGATTATGGCTGTTGTGGATAAATTAAGGGGGTGATTAGAGTATTCTGATTGCTTTCTTGAAGATACTCAGCTTTGGAATGTCTCCCGGGCGAGGGGCAATCTTCCCCTTAAGTTCAATTCCAGCCTCTTTCCAACCAATGAAGCAATATTCACTACAAAAAAGTTCTTTCATGTCTGCTGATACTCTACCTATCATCTGTTTAAATAGAGATTTATAGTCATACGGAATTCCAACTTGTAATAAAGCCCACTCCCCAATACGGTCTCTATTAGCATTGTATTCGTCTTTGAGGGGTGACCACCACACCTTACCGCTAAAGTTCATTAAACGACGTGATAGCAACCTTAAAACTATACCAGAGCCTAAAGCCTCAAGTAAAAACCGTCTATCTTTTAAATCATTGTATTGGTCAATTTTTAGAACTAAACTTGCGTGATTCACATTACCCTTAGAAAATTTCCTTATCAACCAACCAACAATGCTCCTGCTTTGCCAGAGAATTGCATCCCCAGTCTTAAACGCATGCCTAACTTGCATATACATTTTCAGTTTGTCCTTCACAATAACCCCTTTTTCTTTAGGAGTTCATAAGTCTCAAGAAAAAACTCAATTAATAAAGCTTCTACTGACCCATCTTTGAATTTAGGTTTATATTTCTTGGCTTCTTTAATAACAATAGATACCAAATCTATGGAATTATGTTTCATTTTTTCATAAACCCCCAGACAAGCAACCCAACACAAAGAGAACTTAAAAAAGTAACCATAATTGTGCCCCAAGCTGGTAATCTGCTCATCATTTTAGTTTCAAAATCAGTTAACCTTTTATAAATGGAGTGTAAGTGATTATCTTTAATATCAATCATAAAACCACGAATATGTCCTATCTCTGCATCAATAGTAGCCAATCTTTCTAATGTTGTTTTCTTCCCACCGTTTGCCATGATCACTTATCCCTTTCAAGTTGTTTGATTTTATCTTCCACTATTTTTAATCTCTTATTAAATTGTTTCATTGTTAGTCCATCTTTGTGTTTTTGTATAGTTATTGCTCTTTGTTCTGGCGTTTTCATGCGTGTCATCTTTGCGTATGAGCAAGTTAAGGTCAAAGAGATACATATTCCTATAACTATCCCAAAAACTATGTATAATGGATTCTTATTGTTCATGTTTATTTCTCCTTATTTATTTATAGTTTTTAATCCTACCAATGTCAAAAGATTGCCAAACCAACCCGAATCTTTCTTGCTGGAATATGTATAAGTAATTGCTCCGTCTTTATCTATTGTCTTAGTAATAGCCATAGGTTTATTGCTCTCTACTTTTACGCCTGTTGGTGTTATATCCATTGAACCTGTGTATGTGGCACAACCTGTAAGAGATAGAGTTATTATCACTATTACAAACGATATAAATATAAATGCTATTATTCTTTTCATAATTTACTCCAATCCAAGTAGTGAAATTCCATAGAAATGTATTGTTGTATCTGAACTTTCTATAAATGCCCTTATGCAAGTATCAGAACTCTCTCCAGAAACGTCAGCTGAATAATTAAAACTGTAATATGTCGAATTATAAACATCACTATCACTCAAAACACCTTCGGTCAACGATGTTCCCGTTCCTGTTCGTGTGAGTGAGACACTCGTTGGTTCTTTATTACTTAGTATCATAGCTTTTACATTAGCAGAATCTAACCCTATTTGATAATAAGATGTATATAGCTCCATATTCCCCCCCCCCGTTGCAACCGCTTGTCCAAAAACATTATCAAGATAGAAAGTATTTGACGCATCTGCATTGACTGGTGTAATTATAATGCTATCTATCACATCTTTGTTTGCATCTGTTACTCCCGAAACATCCACTGTTACTTTTTGCCAAACACCTGTGTCTGTTACATCTGGAGTAGATTCAGTTGTTGTTCCCCCACTATCATGTATGCCTGCTTTTATATTACTTCCCGTTCTATCAGCAGAATAAATATAGAATACCCAATCATCTTTACCTGATAAATCTACTGTTGGGTCAACTGTTCTTGTGAGTGTATCATTAAGACTGTCTGTTATTACCGCTACGCCTTTAAGAGAATAATCACCTTGTGTCTTTATTGTGGATTCGGAGTAGCATTCAAGGTGAGGATATTCAGTTACTGGAGGAGTAAAATTAGAAGTCCATCTTGCTATGCCTTTTGAAATTCTTATTTCGTCTATATGCCCCTTAAAATACCAATTGCCCCCAGGGGCGGGGTAAAGCCCTATTGTAATTCCCGCACCCCCACAGTCATATGTATAGCCCGTGCAATCACAAGTTGCTACTTCAACACCACCAAGATACATTTTAATAGTATTTCCATTTCTTACGAGTGCTAAATGCGTCCAGGTTGTATCAGAAAGAGCAGTATCTGAAGTCATATCTAAAGCCCAAATTCCGCTTGCATTACTCACTAATTCTGATTTTCCATTAGAAGTGAGACGAATAATCCAACCAGTATCACCTGAACAAGCGCACACTGTGCCAGCAAATGTTGTTTGGTCTCCATCTCTTCTAATCCAAAAATCAATAGTAAAATCGTCTGTTCCCAAATCAAAATCGGCGTGGTCAACCATACTTAGATAATCACTATTCCCATCAAGCAATAACGAAGCAGTACCGAATACTTTTTGAGCAGTATCTAATTGTGCTGTTCCATTAAAAGTAATTGAATGTCCGCTATCAGAATCATCTATTGTGGAAGTTGCTTCATCAGCACCATTAAGATGGAGAAGTAGCTTGGTATAATCATCTGCTTTATCACTACTCACATAAGCCGCTTGGGCTAATTCCGAAGTCGAATATTCCATCATATCAAGCGTTGTCGTTGCTCCAGCTGTTGTGTCCTGATAATAATAATCCCCTGTAGCGTCATATAAATAAGTATCACTCAAAGCCGTGTCTATGCCCTCATTTTCCACATCAAAAGGATTGTTATATCCGTCTATCATATATTCAAAATTATTCTGTCTGAAAGCTAGGATTTGTATAGCTTTCCAAAGTTCTATTGTGCCTACATAAAGTTTGAGTTGTGCTTCTGCGATTTTACCATCATCGTCTGGGTCATAGGTAGACTTGAGCATATCGCCTGCACCGCCACCACTATTATCTACATAGTATTTAGTTGCTAAGTCGCTGTCTACTGTTGGTTCATCTGAACTTGTTACCTTATATCCGTTTAAATCTATATTTGCGGTCATTGTGCCTAAAGTTGTATCAGTTCCTTGTGTGTGTAATGCCGCTTTCTGTCCTACATCCAGCGTTGAATCGGCTACAATAGCATCAAGTAAGGTTTTGTTAGTGTGTGTATGTAAATCAGCCTTTTGTCCACTATCTAGCGTAGAATCAGCCGTTATAGCGTCTAATAGTGCCTTATTGGTATGAGTATGAAGTTCGGCTTTCTGACCCACATCAAGGCAACTATCTGCGGCTATTGCATCTAATAAAGTCTGATTTGTATGGGTGTGTTTTTTAGTAACTGCATCTTCTATATCTGCACCTGCGGAAGTAATATCAGATAAAACATTTACTGTATCAGTCTTTTTGACAAATGTTGCTTCAAAGGTTGCATCTAGGTCTGTGTCTGTATTTTGTGTGTGTTTAACTAAAGTGTTAGCTACTATCTCATTCCATTTTGTACCGCTAAGCAATCCTGCATAATCTGTTGTAGCTTGTGGTAGAATAAGGTCAGGAGAACTACCATCAGAATTTATTGCATAGGTTGTATCGTCTCTAGTTCCTTCGCTAAGTGCCGTTGACACGTTGGTATTCTTCGCATTATTGGCAACAATCTCCTCCCACTTCGCCTTAGTAAGCATACCTGCTGTTGTGGATGTAGCGGCTGGTAAAGTAACATCATCAGCCCCGCCATCGCTTGTTATTGCTACGGTATTTACTCCCACTGTGCCAACTTCTAACTCTGTGGGTACATTGGTATTCTTCGCACTATTAGCCGTTACTGCTGTTGTGGTAGAAATATCAACTGTTTTAGTTGCCTCGCCATCTCTTTCTAAACTTAACTGAACATCATTTCCACTGATAGAAAACACATCAATAGTCTGATTATCTGTATTGGTTACTTTGTCGGTATTTAAATTAATTGCAGTTCTATTTTCCTGTAAAGCAATCTCTACATCTGTGGCTGTGATTATTCCGCTATCATCAGCAATAGGAACATCTGCCGCACTAACTTGGTCAGCCCCAGTTCCCCAATCAAGCATAGTATCATGGACTTTATCTGCACCTATTGTTAATTCAGTAGCACCTGAAACATCTCCTGTATGAGTTGCGTTAGTAACCTTATCGGTATTTAAGTCTATGGCTGCCTTCTGCCCTACATCTAAATAACTATCTGCTGTTGCCGCATCTAGTTCCGCTTTATATGCGTCTGAGAAGTCGTTATGAGATAGTTTATAAGTTGAGCCGTCTGGTATGTCATCTAAAGTATCTATGTCTATATCAAAGTAATTCTGGTCTGCATGGTCTCCCCAGCCATAAGCAGTATTCCAGTTAGGAGTATCTGCTTGGTCTGCCTTGTCATTAAGCAATGCGTCTGCCTCTGCTTGTGTATATTTATCTTCCCAAATAGCACTATCTGCATTAACTTCAGCAGCAGCAGCTTCCCAAATACCCGTATCTGTTAGATTAACCTTTAAGTCTAGTAGAGCATCCGCCTCGCTTGTTGTATATTTATCTAAATCGGTTATGTCGCTCTCTGTGTGTTGGTGTAGGTCGCTGTCCGCAAGAGAGACTTTATCCAGCAATAAAGTATCCACTTCGGACTGACTATATTTATCAAGGTCGGTTATATCCGCTTCTACATGCTGGTGTAAAGCACTGTCAGCAAGTGCTACTTTGTCAGCTAATAAACTATTGGATTCGGTCTCAGTGTAATAACGATTATCAAGCTGTCCTGCGTCAAGTTCTGTCTCTGTATAATACCTATCATCGTGAGCATGAGGAGTATCTGCTTTGTCTAATAATAAGGCATCACTTTCGCTTTCAGTATAGTATCTATCGTCATGTGCGTGTGGTGTGTCTGCCTTATCAAGTAAGAGAGCGTCTGCTTCAGATTCGGTATAATAAAGATTATTATGGTCGTGGGGAGTGTCGGCTTTGTCTAGTAAAAGTGCATCTGCTTCCGCTTGTGTATATTTATCAGCCCAGACTAATGAATCTGCATCAACTTTGTCTGATGTTGCCTGCCAAATCGGTGAATCTAAGACTACTAAATCATAATGCCCTTTTTCTGCGTCAGTCGGGACTGCATATCCACTTGCTATAATTATATTAGGTTGTTCTGCTGACCCATCATCATCAATAGGAGAGGTAGTAGTTATTAATTCTACGCCTGTTTCCCCTGCTGATACATCGGTCATAGTTGCAAATACATTGCTCGCAGAAGGGCTATTTGCTCCTGTCATAGCTGCTTTTTCGTCTGTGCTAGGTATTCTTGCGTCATTTCCCTCACAAGCCGTATTGGCTGTCGTGCCAAAATCTACTTCAAGAGTAGAATCTCCACCGGATAATCCGTCTCCTGCCATAGATGAGACACCATGTCTTGTAATAGCATCAAAGAAAATAACATCGCCAGACCTTAATATATAGCGCCCTGCCATAGCAATACCTGAAGCAAACAGAACAAGCAATAATCCAAGAATTATTTTATCTCTAAATTTCATAATAAAAATCCACATCCAAATCTGACCCTGGGGATGTATCGGATCCGCAGGACTTTATTTTTAAACTAATTTTATCAGTCTCTATAAAACTTAATGGGGTACCTAAAGTATTCATTTCTGATACTGCTCCGCTTGTTAATGTCGCAATCTGTCCTGTTGCAACGTCATTTTTATAAACCTCTACTTGTATGTCAGCATCGGCAACCTCTCCAATACTTAGAAATAGTTTAGTAAGAGAAATGGTATCTGGCGAATACCAAATAGCAAAAACATCCTCATCTAATAAGAAATTATTGTATTGTTTTGTCTTGCAGTATTTACCGGTTAATCCCGAACTAGCCACAGATGTAAAATTAATACTTCCAATATTACCATTAAGTATTTCTTCAATTTGTCTGCATAAATCAGCCATTTGTGGATCACTAAAGTTATATCTATTTATAAATTCCTGTCCGTCTGGCATTTTATTCCTCTTGACATATTATAAATGGTTTGGTATTGTTTAGGTGTGAAAGCAAAACATATCTTTTTTATCATATTAGCGCTATTTTGTGCGTTGCCTACTATATGTTTTATCTTAAATATCATATTGATTCCTCTTGTCGCTGTGCTTGGAGCGATCACATTTTAATTTCATAAATGTTTCCGTCTCATTATTTTTGTGGCTTCTAGTTTTCTTCTTCCTTTTAGTCGTTTATACATTCTAATAAATTCCATTTCATCTTCTTTTTTTATTCCCCAATTTCTTATATATTTTTCTATTTTTTCAGCTTCCGCATCTGTAATTCTAATTTTTCTTAGTCTATAAACCTTACCTGCGAGCAATCTATCCTTGTCTATAATTAACTTCTTTTCCCATTCGTTACGCAATTCCTTAGACACTAGCTTGTTGTTTAAGATAGTGTTTACTGTCTCATTATATTTATCTACTCTTTCCGCAGGTTTATTGAGTGTTCCTAAATATCTATACAAATTATCTTTTTGTCCATAAAGAGAATACATCTTTTGTAGGATTTTTTGTTCTCTTTTATCTGCTTCTGTCAGAGCAGGTCTTATTCCAACAAGTGCTTCAATCGCAGACATAAAAGTATCTACCCCTTTTCTCCTTGATTGCTTAAATACACTAAATGATATAGGTTGTATTTTTTCTATTTCATATTGAGCAATTTTTGTTACTTTCTTTAAAAATGGGTCTGTTATTTCTACAATTCTATCGCCTTTCCAATCATATAATGCCCTACCTTGCATAATCATAGATAAATCAGTAATTGTTCCAAAAGTAGTTGCTTTCATTCCACCTATTCTTTTTATGCTCTCGCCTATCGCCTTATCTGGTCTTCCTCTTGCTAAATTAAAATATATATTAAAATAATCTTTATCATAAGTCAGTAAATCAATCATAATCTTGCGACCTTTAGTATCAACCTTGCCAGTATCTATCTTGAATAAATCTCTAACATCATCTAATGTTTCTGGTTTCTTTGGCGATTTCCCAGTGAATATTAAAGTGCCAACAGTGGCAAGAATAGATGATATAATAAGAGAATTGACTATATTAAACCTTGAACGCCCTGCACCAAAAGTTCCTTTTCTCCCCCATTGAATACCAGCTTTTGCCATTGTTCTATAGTTACCCTCTGCAAATCCAGGAGCCATAAAGAAAAACCTCAATGCTGTTGTAACTGTGCCACTTCTACCAAAAAGTCTTTCATTCATCATTCCATAAAAATTCTGTTGTTCTTTTATAATATCTATCTTTTCTGAACTTAATAATCTTCTACCCAATGATTTTTCTTTTTCTGCTACAAAGTCAAGATATTTAGAATATTTTAACTTTGGAATATATTTACTAAACATCCACTTTACAAATTCAGAAGGAAGTCTCGCCGCAGTTCCACCTATCCGTAACCAACCACCTAATTGATTACCTTTGATAATTTTATCAAAACCCCTAGAAAGCATTGTTTGTGCATCCGATTCAATGCTAAATCTATGTCCACCACCATGTTCTAAATAATCTTTATATTCAGGAGTTCTAAATATAGGGTCATTTGTTCTAAATCCAGTAGTTGCACCTTTTAAAGCTGTTTTCTTATATGCAAATCCCAAATAGCCACTATCAGCTACAGATTGTTTTGAGACAACACCCAAGTGAAATGCACTTCCTATAAACTTAATACTTCTTAATACATTATTGACTAATCTTAAAGCATTAAGTCCTGGAACTTGTGATATTTTATTAGCAGAGATTAAATTATTTATAAGTTTTGCTAATTCAGGTTCAAGTCGTAGGTCTTTAAAAACAGGATCATTGACTTTTTCCCAGTTCGTGGGTGCAGTTTCTTTTGGAGCAATATAAATTCCTTCTCCAGTTCTTAATAATTCGCCTTTCATCCAATTCATTGCTTCAAGTTTTGCTATCGCTAAATATTCACGTTTTAAGTTCTCAACTGGATTTTTATCTTTTAACTCAAGTCCGTATGCTTTTGCATGAGCAACTGTAGGTATTATTTTCTGTTTAGTGAATTTCTCCGTTGATCGCCAATAATCAAGAAATCTGGTAACAGCTTTAGGGTTTTTATACACTCCATAAAAATAATCCTCAACATAATGAATATCGTCTCCTGCAACTTTTTGTAAAAATTTATAATTAAAATCAGCTATTTCATCTATTGCTCGTCTTATTTGCGGAGCTTTTAATTCTTTAGGAAGCGATGCAAATGCTTTTATTTGCAATCTTCTCGCATCGCCTTGAAGTCCATGCCCTCTTGAAATCATTACGTTTTCTAGGTCTTTGCTTGAATATTTACCAAACCATTTTCCAAGTTCATTTATATTACTATCAACTGCTTCTAATTGCTTGGAACTAAACTCTATCTCTTTAGCTTCTGGCTTATGAATACCTCTTATAACTCTTGCATAGGTTTCTTTTCCTAAATGTCGTTCTACTGCTTTTGATGGTTCAAATATATTTATTAGGGTTTTAGGTATGATTTTTGCTGATTTTCCTAAAGCCCTACCAGTCTCTACGACTTTTCTTGCAAGAGGTTTTACTTCTTCTGCTACAAATTTATCTATTCCTATGTCAACTCCTGCGTGTACTTCAAATTTTGGTTCGGGTTTTTTCTTTACAGGGAGCTCTACTTTCTCTACCCCAGCTTTGTTGTATATGTCTGTGAGTTTGGCTTTGGTTTTGATGTTTTCTTTAACAAAATCATCATAATCAATATATTCATCCAATAATTTAGATTTAGGTACATCGCTTTTACCTTTGAAAATATATTCTATTGCAGAATGTTGAATATAATAAGCAGGTTTATTTTCAAAAACACCTCTTCCGTAAGATACAGAATAATCATCTTTTAATTTTAATCCCTTTCCTTCCCAAGCATAAATTGGAAATAGTTCTTTAATTTTTTCCTTGCCGACAATATTTATAAATTTATTGTAAGAAATTTCTTTAGCATAATCTACTAAATCGTCTATTTTTTCAGCAGTGCTTTCTACACAACTTGTACAATAATCAAATTCTTCTTTATCTGCTTTTGACCAATTTATATTTTTTACTTGATGCTTTTTTTCTACTTCATCCCATAATTTTTTACTTATATCTTTATCTTGCCCCTTAACAAACTCCTCCACACTCTTCCCCTCTGCTTTAGCCTTTATTGCTTCTTGGGATATGGTAGGTGTTGGCTTTTTAATATCCAAATCAAGTATTTCGGATGTGTATTTTTTGCCACCACTCTTTGATATAGTAACGATTCCATCATATCCAGCTTTTTTTATAGCCTTTGTTAGTTCAGTACCTACTTTTCCACCAAATTGCTTACTTACAACATTTTTCCAATTACTCTTTTCGCCATATCCTCCGCCAAAATCAACTATAAGAGGATTATCAAACTGCTTTTCTCCTGTTTCAAAATTAGGCAAGTCTTTTACGTTTTTAGCTTTTCCAACCGTCATATACCTACCAGCAGGTTCAACATTTTGCCCAAATCTTGCTCCTCTATCAGGAGATTTTTCTAGATTTCTTATGTACGAAAACTTAAAAGATTTACCTTTCTCTGGTATTATGCTTTCAGAACTAACAACACCCTTAGCAATCCCTGTTGGCTTTACTTGTGGGGTTGGCTTTGGGGTGGGTTTAGCTCTCCTAACTACCTGTACATCGTCACCATGTAATATTTCAATAGTTTTCAATTTGCCACTAATTATTTCGCCATGTGTTATTGCGCTATCAAGAACAATAAATCCCCTATCCCTTCCAAGTTTAGTAGTTTGTCCTTTATTGGCTATTTCTGCGACAACCCCTTGTAATCTACCATTTTCCCAAATTTCATCACCAATTTGTAATTTATTGTTTTCTACTTCTAATCTATCTTTGAAAGTATCCCATTCCTCTTTTGTGCTTTCTGCTGTAATTCGTTTCACGCCCGTAGATATTATCTCTCCACTTTTAACACCCTTAGCAATCCCTGTTGGCTTTACTTGTGGGGATGGCTTGACAATAGGTGCTTTTACTGGTGCTACTTGTGGGGTTGGTTCTACTGCTGGCGTTATGGCAGTAGGTTCAATAGGTGCTTTTGGTGTGGTTTTCTGCATTAGCATACCAGCACCAGCACGAGCTACACCCGGAATAGAGAAAGCTATTCCCTCAATTAGCATTTGCTCTGGTTTTGGAATAGAAGCT
>Ga0222667_1000502_pt1 | contig 17137 bp, 31 predicted proteins | sample AntAcemetagen657_FD_179854 | JGI IMG/M metagenome (GOLD analysis project Ga0222667, IMG submission 179854) | Saline water microbial communities from Ace Lake, Antarctica - #657 | ecosystem: Environmental > Aquatic > Non-marine Saline and Alkaline > Saline | place: Antarctica: Ace Lake... | reverse complement strand
GTGTCTGGTCTCTTGGTTTTTGGTATAGCTTGGCGTCCCTCTCGTCCTTCTCTGCTTGCGTCAGCTCTTTGCCCCCTGCCTTCTGGAGATACACGCCGAACTTGGAGCAGAAAGAGGGCAGGGATATATAGAGGGCGTCTGTATTTGACAAGTACCACTTGAACGCCTTCTCGACAGTCGGCAAACCATACTCCCCACAAAGTTCTTTTATCGCCTTGAGGTTGCTCTTTAAGGGGGCGCCGCCCATCTTCTGTTTCCAAAGGACAAAGACCATCACGTTGTAGTTGGCAGTAGGATAGAGACATTTTGGCACAGTCGCGGAAGAGGCAACCGCTTCGCAGTTAGGAATCAGATTCGGAGGCTTTGAAGAATCAGATTCAGAAGCTTCTTCTGTGACTGAGCGAAGCGAAGGAACAGGTTCTTTCTTAATCTTTGACGTATTATTATTTTTGTATGTAGTCTCTGTAAGAGGAAATCCCGCATGCGTGATTTGGTTATCACCGTTTGGTGATATGGAATTAACGCACTTACTCTCAAGACTTGCTAGAAATACCTCTTCGTTTAGCCGCACATGCACAGTTGGATTGCCAGCGAACTTAAATACTTTGGATTCAACGAGTTTAGCATCTAACAAGATTTTAATTGCCTTGTCGTATTGGCGCGGCCCAATGCGGCACTCGTCATTCCACGAGCATCTAGTTTTTGCTAACCAAAACTTATTATCGTGTGTTACTCTTAGCTTGGATTTGCCATTCTTGTTGGGCAAGTGCCAGAATACAATTTGGCTTAGAAGTATCCCGGCAATCAAGTCCCCGGCAATATCAATATAAATTCTTTTTACATCAATAGTATCTCTTGATGCGCTTTCCCAATGATAGAATTCTTGTTTGTTCATTCTGCGCTCCAGTTTTCATTGATTTTATTACCCATTAGATTTGGGTCAAATGGATACTTGAGTTTCATGGCATCTTCAATTGGCGTTGTGCCAGAAGTAGAGTCGTAATCGAATAGGCCTTCTTTTTCTATAACCGAATCATGCTCACCAAGAGGGATATGACGATTATAGAGGGGGTGCATGCCTTCTAAAACATAATGAAGCATCCATTCCGACTCGCATTTATCTATTTTTCTGTTATGTTCTTTGCGCGACATAGCCCGACCGCAGTCTGTCTCGCGAGGAACTTCCTCTACAATTTCGCATGCAAAAGAATCGTCCCCGTATTCATAAAAATCAAGTTGCAGTTTTTTGTTGTAGTGAGAGCCATGCCGAAGCTGCATGTAATGTTCCTTAATCCTTTTTGCGGGCCTGTTGCTCTTGCCAACATAAATCATCCCGTTTTTCATGCAGACGATTTGATAGATTCCGGGGGATGGCGGCTTTTTCTTCTTAAACATAATAATCACGCCTTAACAAAAAGCTCCGCCACAACCTCGTAGAAAGACAGAATACCATAGGAAGGTAATCCCGCAGACGAAGCGTGACGGAGCCATGATTTTTGTTAGGTATTTGATAGTATCCTGCTTTCTGCCTCCCTTATACCATAAACTTTTTCAAATGTCAAGGAAAATCGCAAACTTTCTTTTCCTTATATGAATTTCATATAGCCTACAACCCATCCAAAATGTCCCTCATTTCCTTTTCCACTATACTCGCAAGCTTCTTCATGCAGTTCTTACAAGAGACCAAGGAAATCTTAATGCCCTGCCTTATAAACTTCCATTCGTCATGCTCAAGGTCATCACAGGAGCACCTGTTTCCATCAAAAATGTGAGTCTTGCCGCCTCGCTTCGGATCACGCTTCAAAAAGTATGTAATATTAACCTCCTCCGTTTTTATAGTAATCTTCAGTAGATTGTACGATTCCACAAATCTTGCACTCTACCTCACGCAAGGACTTCCTACTCCAATGATGGGCATGGGGCAAAGTTGTATCGCACACGCTGGAGTCAGACTTACACCGCGAACAGTAATTGGACTCGCAGAATTGCATACACATAAGGCATTTGTATTTTGGCTTCATCAATGTTTCTCCAATATGTTACGCTCGGAGGCAAGCGGCGGATTGCGGAAGAGCCTCTCCTTCATCCTTTGCCTTCTCTCTCGTTCAGCTATGCACTCCTCGCACACGCCATCTACCAGCAAGTCAGACTCATCTACTACTTGGCGGCAACGGGGACAGATCAATTGTTTGGCTTCCGTCTTCATTTAGTTTCCTTCCTCGTTTCCCGAATCGCGCTCAAGTACATCATACGCATCTGCCAGATCGTCCACCTTCTCTAAGACGGCCATTATGTTTGTAATGGCGCAAACATCTTTTTCGGTCATGTAGTTGCGAAGCCGAATTTTCATACCACTTAACGCTCTTATCATTGCCTTCATATTCCCTCCCTACAACAGATTGCATTTTGCCACAAACTCGTTGACTGTTTTCAACATACAGACGGCGTTGATTATTGCCTTGTTCTCTTTTTCGGTGAGCTTGCCTCTTACCTTAAGCAACTCTGTCAATACTTTAATCATTTCCTTCATATTCCCTCCTTATAATATCTGGCTCTTCGCCACGTACCGCATCCCTTTGCTTTCGGACTTTATAGTAGCAACATCGCCTACCACTTGAACCTTGAACTCGCTGAATCCTGCCGACATAACATTCCTTAACTCCATAAGAGTTGCAGAGAACTTTGCTACTGAATTTTGAATCCATTGCGTCTTTTCAAGCAATATGGGGGAGGGTTTGTCATAGTGCCATGCTGGGCAATAAACGAACTCTGCCGAAATTCGACCACGTGCATCTGTTTTGAAAGTGACTATTGGCTTTTTTCTCCTCCATTCGTATGCCGTCCAAGCGGCAGTAAAAACCATAATAGCCTTAAAATCTGTCTTGTCAATCTTTATCGTAGGTATGGACGAGGACGGATTAGAAAGCAAGTCATTCCTCGTTTCTGACGAATTAAAAAACCCACTATTTGTTTGTGTGGTGTATAGCCATCCCCCAGATTGATAGCAAAGCATTCTGGAATTGTCCTTGTAGTAGAAGGACATTACCCCGCTCCCCGGCAAGCATTTCATTGGGAAGGATGGAATGCAAAACCCATATTCTCTTAACATAGGAAATCTTGTATGAGTCAATCCAACCCCGCTGGAAGCTATAGCGAATGATTGCGTCCATCCCGGCGCGCCCTCGAAGTATAGCTTATCGGTTCTCCAGTCTTTCACTCCACGCCTCGCCTTTAATAACCTACTGAATATCTTTGGCATATCTGCGGGAGTATCAACGCCATCCTCTGAAATGTCGTCAAACTCCTGTGCTTCTTGAGCTTGTACAGCAGGAGAGCGACCCTCTAAGTGATACAGGTGCCACAAGCTGCCAGAAGAAGTTCTATCGTCTATAGTAAAGTCAACACCAGATGTCTTATGTTTTGCAATTGCTGGCCAAAAGCTGAACGTCCTATCATCGTCTGGCCCATCGTATTTAGCGGAATACGATAGCATTGACCCGCCATAAAGCGTGGCCGTGAAGATGGCGTTGCCGTTCTTGAACATAACCGAGATTCTCCTGTCCTTGCAGAACCTTCTGAGTATGTTCCAGAACTGGCTGACTTCAGTAGCTGGTATGGTCATTGTCTTCATTGATGTGTTCCTTTCTGATTAGAATGTAGCGTCGGTTCCAGTGGATGTATAGGTTATTGCATTGCTAGGTGAAGAAACGTATGGCTCCCAAGAAGCTGCTACTGGTATTGGTTGGTTGGCCAACTGAGCTTGTTCTTCTTCTTTTCGTTGCTTCAACATTGCTGTGCAATAATCGCACAAAGTTTCTTTTCCTTTCCTTACGATTTTCCTTCCGCATTGGAGGCAAATGAACGCGAACTCATCTATACAATCGTAGCACCAATATTTAGGATGCTCGTCCTTTCGGTCTAGATATACTTCTGCGCTACGGCCATCAGGGCCGATAGACTCATGGCAACGAGCGCACTTCAGCCACTCGTTTTGTTCTCCGTCCGTAGTTTGCAGACAGAAGGCGGAGTCAATCAGCTTGTGCGAATTGGAAAGAAGGAATTCGTAATTCCCCTTACTTATACACTTGCCGAAGGTAAACGTATCCATATAAGACCAGACGCCATTCTCGTTATGCACTTTTGCTGTGTAACGCTTTTTGTTGGATAGAGCTATGCATCCTCCCGATGGAAACGACTGACTATCTCTTGTGATTATTCCAAGACCAGCCGCCCATTTCTTTATGACGTCAATATGCCAACCGCTGTTAGGATAAATCCTATCAAGAACTCTGTCGCCCTCAACAGTATTCCACAACAACGCCCTTGCCTTTGTGGTTTTGTCCTTGAATAAGAGCATTGAAATGACATCCTCGTTCTCTTCCACGAACTCCGTGTATTTAGAATCTTTGCCTGTCATACAGGAATGTGCTCCCCACTCAACCTTGTAAGCCTCAACGATACCCTCTCCTTGAACCACGTCGAAGCTCACGTTAGCCCGCCTCACTTCCGCAATGTAAGCGTCAGTAAGCACCTGTATGGCTAACGAGTATTTCTTCGGGTCATATCCCAAATGGCGGGTCATTAGACGGCCAAGCGTGGTGCAGATAGGGCGGCCTTGCGGGGAAGTGAAGACGATGGACTCTTGGTCAGACTTCGATATGCCTATCTCCATCTTAGGCTTACTTCCAATTGACTTCGCTACTTCGAACAGAAGTTCTCGCAGCTTTCTGTCGGTCAAGCTTTTGAATACTTTGCCTAGCACGTCTTGCAGGTTTGGTATTTTGTCAATCATGGCTTTTCTCCTTATATGAATTTCATATTACTCCGTCGGGTACGTTCCAGTTCGTCTTATGCTTTCGTTCATTTCCATCTGCGCTTTCGCATCCTCGCTTAACACTTTCGGCCACCATTCGCCCTCTTGGACGGAAAGCTCCCCGCACTCAGGGCACGACCCGTTCCTTACAACCCTGTAACACACAGGACACCAGCCGGGGCAAGACTCAGGAGCAGGAGGTGCTCCCAGCTTCTTTCTTCGCTCTCTCGCGTCCCTCTCTGTTGACCATTTATCATACTCGCTACTCACATTCGAGCCGCCTCTTTCGTAATTAAAATTTCCTTGATTGTAGTTGAAGCCTCCAACATTCTGCCCGTAACTCCACACCTGACTTACTGTCTTGACGTGAGGCATATGCTCCTCTTTGAAGTTCTTATGAAACTCAACAAACCTTTCGATTTGCCTCTCGTAAGTTTCAATCACAAACCACGGTCTTGCTCCGTGCTCGTTCTCATATCCTATCCCTACGTTAAACGCCTTGCATCCTCTGTCTTGCATCTTGGATATGTCGGACATTGTTCCCCAGCCCTCTTCAAATCCTACCGACTCTAACTTCTTGGTTAGTTCGATGTCTTTGAAGCTATAGCATACAACATCCTCTCCCTTCCTGTCGAACTCCACTATCCAGTTGTACTGGAAGTCAACGTCGAACAAGTCGGCCGTAGAAGACCCTGATTCCTCGTCCATAGTGAACAGGATATCCACGTTAATTCCTAGAGCAGGGAGGACGTGGAGTATGGTATAAACCCCAAGCCTATCGTCAAGATAGGGAGAGAAGAATAGTGTCTTATCAAGTTTGACTTGCCCCGACCACTTAATTCCGCTTGGGTTCACGGTGTCCAAGTGAGCCACGGCCAACAGCTTAGAGCCGTTGTCTTGGAAGTAAGCAACCCTATTCTTCTTCCGTAGCACTTGCATCCCAGCCCCGATATGTTTGGGCTTCATTTGACAAACGCTATCGAGGCGGTCTTTATCAATTAACGTCATAACTTCTCCTTTACCAGTATTTAATTACGAAATGTTGCGCTACGAAAATAAATAGCAACACGGACGCCGCCCAAAATAAAAATATGACAACGGCAATAATTTCTCTGACATTTTCGTCTTTCATTTCTTTCTCCTTATGTTTTTCTTAGTCTTTTTTCTTTTTTTGTGTCCGCCATAGGCGGATGATTGGTCTATGCAATGGACGTATTTGCCCATAGACAAGTAAATTAACATAAACTCTCCTTATATGAAATTCATATATCAAAATCAGACGAAGGTACAGGGTTATAAACCTGCGTTGCAAGGTCATTGTGTTGACCCTGAGTTTTAGTTCAAACTAACCTTCGATAAGGTGGTAGTGGATTATTCTACCGATGTAATCCTCTCCGCTAACCGAACTCCTACGACGGCTATCCGTCGGCGCAAGTCGGCAGCGTTGGCCTGAAGGTCTTGGATGACATCTTTCTCACCTTCAATCCGAGCGTCGGCAATGTCAATGCCGATTTCCGCCAATTCAACCCGATACCCCGCTCGCTTCTTCAACAGCTGAACTGTCGAGATCAAGCGTTTCCCCTCTGGTTTCGCGTTGGGGCTATCACTGCGATAATTGATACTCATGTTTTTCACCTCCCCCCGTTCTTTTCGATCAGACTGAAATGGTGGCCCATCAGGGATTCACGCCCCGATTTCCAAGTTGAGAACTTGGCGTCCGAGCAGGATTTCCCGCCATAATCCTGCCTTTAATTAGACGAATGAGCCATAAAAATTCATAATTCCGTTTCTATAATCCTGAATACTTGGTGCATATCTCCGTAGCCGCTTCCGTTTATTGTCGCCGCATCTTCTCCGGGCATAAGCACTCTTGTCGGTATGGCAAGCTCTTTTTTGGCTTGTTCATCACGCCAGCCATTGTCAATAGGGAACCACTCATCTCTTGCCTTGTTTGCTTCGTCGCAAGCCTTTAACACAAGCGGCTGGGTTTTTATGGCTATGGCAACAAACGAATCATCCACCAGCGTAGAATCTCCTTCATACCAACAACGTAATAGAACATAAACTTTCATCTGCGTTCTCCTTATATGAATTTCATATAGACTAACGGAATAATCCAAAATAATCAGCACACGGACGGATTGGCTCGGTTTCTTCCGATGTATCTGAGTCGGCTTTTATATATTTTGGCCTACAAATCTTTCTAATATCCTTCCATTCTTCAGATTCTACAGCGTCGGTATTGGCCATAGTATCAATCGCAACTGGTGTTGCATCCACAGCCACGTCTCCTATCATCTTGAACCGCTTGACTTTCTTCTTGCCGTGGGATTCCCATTCCTCAGAGAATTGCCAGCCCAGCTTCTTTAGGTCATATATCCTCTGTCCGAGGGATATGCACTCGAACCTTTGCAGGGCTTCAAGCGGAGTCAAAGAGTTTCCCGCAACGAGCAAATAGTCTCTAATGTCAGAATTCTGGCTCATAGCATCATTCCTTTCGGTTAGTATTCCTCGGCCACGATTCCCTCGTTTTCAAACGCAACCAATATCTCGGAAGCAACTAATTCTACGATTTCTCCGTCGTAAGACTCTTCAATTACCAGCGCGATAGCCCTTTCAGAAGTGTCGGCTATAACAATAAAGCGAGTGGCACTTTGCCAGTCCTCGACTTCCCAAAGCCTCATTCCTTCCGCTTGGACATACTTATCGTGCGGAATGAACGGAACCTTGACTTCCTCTGCTTCCGGCACAAGCTCAGGAGGCGGGGAAGTTGAAAACGGAATCAGTTCATCCTCTTTCCTGACGAAAGCCTTCTTAGCTACGATTGTCGCTGGCATAACTCCTCCTTATATGAATTTCATATTACAGCAGACCGAAAACGTGGTGTCCGACAACTTTCACATTCTTGAGTTCGCTTGCCCAAGACGGATGGCATAACTCAGGATTGTAGTAGTGGTTGATATGAGCGATAGGCACGAACATCTGGTTCTGTATCTGAACAGCAAAAAGCATACAATCAGCCCATTCATCCATACTTGTTCTCCGCCACTTAGCCACATCCCTCATCATTCTGGCTTCGGAGGGATGGCTATTGAAGCAGGAGAACTGCTTGCGTTGCTTCACCACTTGGACGGGCGTCAGCTTGCGCTCAACCGACCTAACGACAATAACGCTGGCGACCATCCGCTTTCCGTATAGAGGTTCGCCTATGGCTTCCTTGGCAATGCACCAAGCTAGTATGAATTCTAAGAGCATATCATTTCCCCTTCTTTTGTTCTGCCACTAACTTTTTGGCAAATACCACAGCATTCAAAAATTCCCAATCATTGTATCCTTCATCTTTCCCCATATAGAGGATGGCTTCTATGGCCTCTATCAGCTTGGCTTTAATGGCTGGAGTGATTCTCTTGGACTTAAGCTTGACGGGGCGGCGATACTTATAGAGGCTCCCGCACCTCTGAGACCCGACAGTCCGTCCTATGGCAATGGAATCAGTCCATTCGGAACCTTGAGCGCCATTATGTTGATCTCCTGATTGGATAATCTCGGCGTCCTTTAACTCTCTCCATCCATTGTTCGAGATTCCATCAACCAGCTCTTGCGCCAGAACAATCTCCTCCCATTGGCTCCATTTGGGGAAGAGTTTTTTGTAGCCAATAGCAACCAAATCATTCAGAGCGTCGAACAGGGCAGCGCCAGTATGAGGAGGAGTTTTGGTTTGGCTTAATGAGGCGACACGATAGTATTGAAGGCCGTCAGTTTCCTCGCACCCCTGCTCATAGCCGACTCCGCTGACTGCTATCTCTACCGGAACTCCATTAACCATAGAGAACATGTCCCCTTCTTGTACTATCTCTCCTTCTGCCAACGGGCGATAGACAGGCTGAGTGTCAGGCTGAGTGTCAGGCTGAGTGAGCCGACGAAAGTATTGGCAAGGGTTATATCCTTGTGTATCGCCAACGCCGCTGATTGCTGGATGATTTGGAATGCTTCCTGTTTCTCCGCTTCTGTTAAACCTATCCCCTTCCAGTATCAATTCTCCTTCACGCAATGGTCTATATTCAGGCATGACGAGCCTCCTTTCATTTAACATTCCAGCTTACAAAACTAGCTCCTGCTCCTATAAGTGCTCCAGCAATAAAACATTGAAGCCCTTGTATTCCGGGCATAACAAGAGCGGCAGTGAGCAAGCTAATTCCAAAAGCAAGCATTATCCATCCAAGTGTCGTTAGCATCATGATTCTCCTTTGGTTGTTATATGACTTTCATATAAGAAATTGGGCAGGGTTTTCTCGGCTACGTCGGGACTCAGGCCAGAACGTAGATTAGGGGATGCAACGCCTGAAACCTTGCATCCCCTTATAACCCCGCGGGAACCGTGCCAGCGTTGCTGGCCTTAATTCATTCTCAATTCGCGAATAGAGAATCTACGCCTTCTTTTCGGTGTAGTATCCCGCCATTGCGTTGACCTTTACTACCTTGCCACCAATCGTGACTTCCGTGTCCTTCCAGCCACCGGACAGGGCGATAAGCGACATCTTGGCTGTGAGTCGCGGCTCAATGATGGGCAGGGTGATTACGAGCTGTTTTGAGCCATTCTTGCCAACAAGTTCTACCTTCATAATAATCTCCATCAGTTACGGAATTGACCATTGTAGTGTTTCGATACGATATACCAGTGCCGACCATTCCTCACCACTTGATGATTGGCCCTATCCCACAAGGGCATAGTGCCTAAATGCAGAATGGCATCTATCCTGCACATAAAAAACATCCTCACCTCCCTTCATTTGTTTATATGAATTTCATATAAGGACTATGCTGGCCTTTTTTGCGCCAATCATAGGGTTTGGACATAGCACACGCAGGGTTAGAACGGGACAGAGATAGGCCAAGCTTCCGGTGCTTATCCCGGCGCAATAGACAGGCATAGTGATTTGGGTCTCTATTCTGCTTGCGGATAGTCAGTCCGGGGTCATCTACTTTTATACATTGAGCCATAATAACTCCTTTCGGTTAATAGAATCAGGGACAAAATTGTGGCAGTTTTATAGGATTACTGCCGAACCTATAGAGGCAATCTTTACCCGATTTAACGTGAGCATAACTAGCATAAAGCTGTAACGATTATGACGTTTCCCGTATTCAGGCGTGAGATTGCTTGAAATGGTTTATGCTTATATGAATTTCATATAAGTCATTGATAGCAAGAAGCTACAGGCTCCGGCTGGTTGAGGATATTAAGTGGGACTTGAATCGGCTACAATTCTTTACAGTCCTATTGTCAGAACAAGAGCGAGTCTTGCAATTCTGGCAAGCTTATATGACTTTCATATAGTCTGAGTAGTCCTATATTATCATCAGACAAGCACACTCTAACTGCTATCTCAGATTGACCTCCCGCCAAGAAGCTTTCCTCATTAGTGCGGATTTCTCCCGCATTCATCGGTGCAACTTCAGAGCGATATTCATTCTGGGGTTTGACACATTACGCCATAAGCGCAGGTCTATTCACGGAGTCACGCCTGACCCCGCCAAACATGGTTAGTGTTCAGATATTCACCTATCCGCAATTTTACCACGGGCTATGTAGTTCTTGTAGGGTTATTCCATGAATTGCATTTTCGCCCATCATGGACGCCATACAAGGCGAACATAGACTTATCTTTAATAGAGAGGAACGGCAAGCGTTTATTGAACAAGCTTTTTATATGAATTTCATATAAGCTTGCAAGTGCTGGTCGGATTCACCATCATCCCAGCCATACAACTCGCCTATCTCTATCAAAAACTAATAACAGTATAACATATAAAGGCTTGCTTGTCAAGTCAAATACTTGATTATCAAGCCTTTACAACTTCCATTGTTCGTCCTTATATGAAACTCATATAGTGTTTGAACACGGAAGCCAGTTATTCAAATAAGGTTTAACGCTTATTCAACTAACTGATAAGAGTATATCACAAATAGTCCATCTTGTCAAGTCATAAGTCATTCATCCATAAGGACTTGCGTCATTCATTCAATATAGCCTGTCTTAGCGAAAAGACGGCCATTCATTAATCGGGCGGGGCATTCAAAACATTCATTCAGTAAGTGTGCCAGTCATTCAATAGGCTATATGAAAACTCATATAAGGGAAAACGGCGGGGAAATACGGGCAATAAAAAAGCCTTATGGGTTTGACTTCCCATAAGGCTTTTAAAGAGTTTTAATGGATTGTAAAGCTAACTATCGTTATTTAATTCCGAATTGCTTCTTCACCAGCGCAATAACTGCTAATGCTACAGCGCGTTGCGTTGCTTTGTCTTTACCGCCAGTGCGAATTATAACCTTGCCAATTAATTCGGCAATGTCCGCTGGCGTTGCAACCTGTTCAGCTTCTATCTCTTCTAATGCCGCGTTGCTGGGCTCGCCGGATTGTTCCGCGATATCGCGTTTCGCGATCTCTTCTGGCGTTTCTTTTACTGACGGCGCTTTCCCCTTGTCATGTTTTTTGACGTCGGGGAAACGCGTCCGCTTGATGTACGCAACGGCGTTACTCATACGCTCCCGCTCGCGCTTGTTTTTTTCATCCCATGATAAGGCGCGCCCAGTAGTGCGGTCACTGACTGGCACACTCTTAAGCCAAGCATGAAACGTGTCGAAGTCTTCCCTATTCTTAATACCCTTAACAAAGTCTTCTGGCAACCTGTCAGATAACCTTGTTTCCACCAGTGTTTTACCAGTGCCGTAAAACGGAGGCACGAGAGACTTCACACTGTCTTCTTTATTGATTATCTTTTTATCAGCCATAATAATACCATCCTTTATGGCCCTACAATCCATTAACACAACACACTGCAAGCTATAAGTGCCTATGCTTTTAAACCGCTTGCCCGTATTGTCTTTATGTCAAAAAACTTGTTTCAACTGTCAATAGTGTAGCACACTGACAGATTGTGTCAACAAGTATTTTCAACTATTTTCGTGCCGTATATGAATAGTCATATAAGCGCAAAGCAAAGCAAGCGAGCAAGCAAAGCAAGCAAGGCACAATCCGCCCCGCTTTGTCTTGTCTGCCTATTGTCTACCTTTTGTCATACCCTGAGTTCGCTTGTCTTACAGTATCCGCATGACCGCATGACCACGTTTGCGTCTTGTGCCCATAGCTGCACCACGGGGAACCCCCAAGCCCCACGCCCGCCCCCACCTACACAGAGGAAAAGGGGGACTATCCGCTCTCGGCGTTGCTATATTATATTATTATATCCGCTCAGGGCGGTTGCATAAAATATTTTGTATCCGCTCCCGCCGTTGGGTAAAAATATTTGAGGGTCTCTGTCACCAATAATAGGCAAAAAAGGTGACATGCGTCATCGCAGGATGCTTCGACAAGGAGAAGAGGCTTCTGAATGGTTCTCCTACGGTATATAGTGACTATATAGGATTTGGATTGCCCCGCCGACCCAAAACTTGATGAGCAGCTCTATGCGAACTTGTACTACAGGGATGCTTGGTTCTACTTCTGCGCTGTATAGTGAACTATGGACTTCTGGTTGTCCCGCCCAAAAACGTGCCATTTGTAACAAATTTGTTATAGTTGTCTTATCGATAAGATAGACGGCAGGAAGATTTATTACGATTTTCCTTGACAAATCGGGGGAAGTATGGTATAAAGGGGGTATATCAAAAGATAATAGAATGTAGCAGAAACTAGCAGGAATCTGGGAGGAAGAGCATGAAAGATACAAAGGAGGACGGGAAAGGAATCGTAGCCTCTATCTATTTCGACCCTTTGGTCTGGAGCAAGCTGAACGAACAGGTAATATCCATGCAGCGGTCAAGGTCGTGGATAGTCAATTTCATACTTAGAGAGCCGCTTGGTATTCCTCAAGAACAACCCAAATTAACTATTGCCAATCCATGAAAACCAAAATTTACTTCCTAAGTGACGAATCCAGCCGAATCTTCTATATCGGAAAAACATCCGGTAGTTTATCGAAAAGACTGGGCGAGCATTTGAGAGATTCGAGAGACGGGAAAGTTGGCCCCCGTTTTGATTGGATAAGGTCTATGTTGTCGCGTGGTCTTCTCCCAACCACATCCCTTGTGGGAGAAGTTGATGGAAATGGCTGCAGAGAGGAAATAGGCTGGATTAAGTATTTCAGGGATGAAGGAATCAATTTGTTGAATCGAAGTAACGGGGGAGAGGGCGGACTTTCCCAAGGTGCTTGCCATGACAATGTGATGGTAACTGTTTGGGTGAAAAAAGACGTAGTTAAGGAGCTTGACCGAAGGGCAACGGAAGCAGGAACTAGCAGGTCGCGGTTTGCTGAAAACATCCTTAGAGAAAGGCTCGGCCTGCCTTTTGCTAAATTATAATCGTTAGGGGGTGACAAATGAAACGATACGATGTAGTTATCAATGATGATAGGTTAGTGCATGAGATAGATGAGACTGCCTTGGCCCATAAGATGAAGCCTGAAGACTTGATAGTCCTGCTTATGCAGAAGGCTATGGCTCCTTGGAGCAAGGAAGTGAAGAAGCTCGAAGACGGGGAACTTTAGGCCAACAAGGAGACAGCACAATGGAATATCGTAAAAAGTCTGTAGTAATCGAAGCAACTCAATGGTTCAAGAACGGGGATCACCCAAAAGATGATGTTATGCGCCCTTTTGAAGATACTGGCAAAGTGCCAACAGAACCCCGCGAAGGTGCAATTGTGCGTTACTATCGCCGCCCCGAACATAAGTATTCGGGAGATACCGTATGTCGGCATTGTGGAAAAATATTACACCTTCACGGATGGATTGATACGTTAAAAGGCGGGCACAATGTTTGTCCCGGAGATTGGATTATTACAGGAGTTGAGGGGGAGCATTATCCCTGCAAGCCGAGTATTTTCAAAAAGACCTACGAAGCTGTAGTATAAGCCAACCTAACTCAAATGGCAGAGTTCTTGATTTGTAATCAAGCGGTTCTAGGTTCAAGCCCTAGGGTTGGCTCCATTCACGTTAATATACAGAAAGGTAGATTATGGCAAACAGATTCTTGATTGGCACGTTCCCGCTTGGTATTGAAAGCGTCGATCTCTTCGGTATAGCCAATAATAGTAGTGGCTACCTCAATCTCAACCCTGATGGCGGGAGCAAACCGTTCATAGAGGTGGGACTAATAAGCGATACGTGGAATTTCACTGTCTCTATTTTGTTGCATGAGACGCTAGAGTTCTTGATGATGCGCGCTTTTGTGGCTTATAGAAACATAGGCGAAATATTTTCGTCGATGGAAGACCGTTTGTTTGTTTTTTCCCATCGGCAACTCGATAATATATGCGATAGACAAGCGCTGTTCATAGCATCGGCTTTGCCTGAGCTAGCAACAGCATGGAAGAACCAAAAGAAAGGAAAAAAGAAATGCCCGACAAACTAACAGAAGCCCTGTCCGTGTTCGACCAGTCCAATTCCCTTGTTCGGTACGCCATTAACGAGACTTCTTTTACGATGCCCGACGGGGCTGAGTTCCCTATGATAGAAAGGATACTCAAGGGGTTCAAGATAGTAGGCGACGCTACTAAGTTCTGGCGGGGCGACCTTCTGGTCTATGCCCAGCGCAACTTCGGGGAGATGTACTCGCAACTCGTTGATGACTCCGACTATGCCTTCCAGACGCTTAAGGATGAGATGTGGGTTTCTAACAACATAGCTCCATCTACTCGACGCGGCGAGCTGTCGTGGTCGCACCACAGGGAAGTGGCCGCCCTGCCTAAACCCGATCAAGTCAAGTGGCTGGCTATGGCAGTAGAGAAGAGTCTTTCTGCCAGTTCTCTGCGGGCTTTGATTAAAGACAAGAAGCCCAAGGAAACCGACATCATCCCGAAAGCCGCAGCGTTTGAGAGTGCTCTGAAAGCCATCCTCAAGAACTCCTTGGACTCCGAGTTCTTCAATGAGAAGTTCTTTCACGAAAGGCTGGAGGACGGGGCGAACATAGACAAGCCCTCGCTGGCTATCACAAGGGCGGCTATTATGGCGGCAGACGTATTAAAGGCTTATGAGAAGGGCAAGTAATAGTGAAGGGCAAGTTCAATGCCAAGTGGTATTTCTCAGTCGTCAAACCAACTCCTCCTCCATCAAAGGCGGAGCTGGTTAAGATCAAGGCGTCGCTATGCCTTGACGCTGACCATCCGTTGCCTCGTTGTCCCGGCAAGAACTTCAAGCTAGTGAGAAAGCTGGAGAGGGGCGGAGACTTCACGCACTCAGGCAACAGGCGCAAGCATATATGCGATGTGTGTAGGTGCAAGCGGATAGCTGGAAAAGGAACAAAGCATTACGGGGTTGGTTATTGTTTTTGGCATGATACGGATTGTGGGAGGAGGGTGGCTAAAACTATGGCAGTAGCATTACAACAGGGGTATCCTCTGAACCCGATTAAATATCAGAGTGACAATGAATACATAGACGCTATCAGAAAGATGTCCGAGAACGCTCAGGGTAGGCTGGATATGGGCGAAGAGATAATCTTGCTCAGGACGCATCTTCAGGAGATGGAGAAGCTATGGAAGACTGACGGAGCGGAGAAGCTGCTTATGAGCACTAAGAGTGGCCCAGCCAAGATGACGGACGATATAAAGATAACGCTACTCGTCAAGCTGGCTGAAGCAATCTCCAAGTTGTCCCGCGACACATTCGCAGTAACAGAGTCCGACTACTTGCACGTTGACACTGTGAAAGTATGGCTCTACACGATCTGGCAGTTAATCGTCAGAAACATACAGCGTACCGTCGTCGGGGAGTTGGACATAAACAACTTGCAACAGGCGATGCAGGATGAGTTTAAGAAGGTTCCATTTCCCAAAGTAGGAAGGAAGGCAAAATGAAATGCAATCGTAAGACTTGCCAATACTCCATAGACAATACTTCGGCAGTACTCAAGCGCGGATTCCCAGACATCAAAGGCTCCTGCGCTGATTGCAAAAGTTTCTTTAAGAGCTGGGAACATGATTACTGGGCGAATCCTATAAAGTTTCCGAGGAGAGCAATGATTAAGGAGGAGCAGCTATGAAGATTCTGATTCTGATGTCATCTAAAGGAAGCCCTGATAATGACGCGCATCGTGTTGACGCTGGGGTCACTTACGTGCAATATATCGACCCCTCAATTAACAAACCAGAGGACATGTCCTTAGTCAAATGGGACGTTGCTATCATTGACAGGAACCTGAAACTGAGCGAGAAGGATGCTGCAAAGTGGATTCAGGCTTTGAACGTTTATTGCTCTATGGTAGTGCAATTGCATTAAAGTAGTAGACATAAGTAAAATTATTATGCGACGTTATATAACCCATTGCAAACCAACGCTTCAAGCCATTTCGGACAAAATAGTTTACGATTTTGCTTGACAATTATTTAGAATATGTTAGTATCATCGGAAGACACCAAGACGCTACGGCGAATGCTTCCATAGGGCGTGTGTTGACTTTAACTGTGCTTAAGTCTTTCAGAAGCCTTGCATCGCCTTGCGATGCTGGCCTCTGCTTTGAGAGGCCAAACCTAAGAGCTGCTTTTTTTCTTGGTTTTTTTATTTCATTGCGTGGAAGAACTTTCAATCGGAGGAATAAATGAGAGCCATTGTAATAGACGATGATTACTTACCTGATATAGACGCTGTAGTTTCTTCTTTGAAAAAAGAAAATCTCCTTAACCAGAAAAAAGACAGAGACAGCGTTCGTCGCAAATTAGCATTAAAAAAGTATGACATGTCGCTTGAAGACTACGACAAACTGTTCGCATTTCAGGGTGGTGTATGTGCAATATGCGGCAAACCGGAACCTATTCAGCGGTGTGTTTCAGAACAAGCAAGACTCTGCGTAGATCATTGCCATAAAACAGGAATGGTAAGGGGGCTGTTGTGTCGGAGATGTAATACAGCAATAGGGATGATGGGCGATGACATAGCCGCACTTGCAAAAGCAATATCTTATTTAGAAGGATTCAAAACTAATGGCTACTGACGCTGCGAATCTGAATATAGCAAGTTACTTAGAACGAAGGATGGGCGACAATGTAGAGGAGCATCCATTCTGGTACTTCGAACCGTTCGACGTTAAGAAGAGACCTGAGTGGGTGGAAGAGATAGCCCGCAAAGACGGTATTGATTTACATTCTACAGAACTTGCTGAACTCATTGGCGACACTCCGCATCCTTTCCAGACTGGCTATCTTCTTTCTACTGCTCGTTGTCGGACTCTCCTTGCTGGAACTAAGGTAGGAAAGAGTTACGGCGTGATGATGGATTTGGGGATTCAGGTATCAGGCGAGAAGCCTATATCAATGAGGTTTGAAA
>Ga0222667_1000500_pt1 | contig 17268 bp, 21 predicted proteins | sample AntAcemetagen657_FD_179854 | JGI IMG/M metagenome (GOLD analysis project Ga0222667, IMG submission 179854) | Saline water microbial communities from Ace Lake, Antarctica - #657 | ecosystem: Environmental > Aquatic > Non-marine Saline and Alkaline > Saline | place: Antarctica: Ace Lake... | reverse complement strand
TCAATACAAAAATATTCTTTTGCCCAATATGTTCCTTGCCAAGTCCAATCGTGTCCAACATAAACCATATCATCTGGGCAAACATCCATCTTAATCTTAGCAGTAGTCCTACCAGATAAGTAAAGTTGTCTAACTTGGTCTTCTGTAAGAGCTGAAGAGAATAGCATTGCGTCAGAGATAGAGCCGTCCCAATTCTCACTATTAGTAAAATCTCCCCTTTGTCCAATAGCCAAATTGGAGGGATTTAGAACAGAATTATCAGTATGAGCTAAAGTTTCTACTGATACACCATCAACATAAAAATACATTAAATCAGTATCTAAATCTCTAACTCCTGCTATATGATGCCAAGAATTATTTGCTAACCCTGATAAATCATAATAAATAGCACAATACCCACTATCATCATCACCTGTATCAACGACAAAGCCAAATTCAGAACTACCAGCAAAAAGTCCCAATCTAAAAAAATCTTCATTAACACCAGTTTTCCAACCATCAATAATATCAGCATCAGCTGCAGCTCCCCAATCAGCTGCAGTAGCCCAAACAGAAACAGACAGGCTACTTAAACCAGTGATAGGAGTTAATTGGATACCATCAGTAGTTCCATTAAAAGTCATTGCCTGATTAGGAACACCATTTTGGTCAGAAGCATAGACAGGAGTATTAGCAGAAGTTCCATTGTTTCCATTACCACTAAGGTCTTGGAATATATCTGTATCATATAGGTCTGACTCTGCTAAAGACCAATAACCCACTAATCCACCACCTGAACTTGGAGCTGAAACACTTGCTCCCATAGGTTCTTCAACAGGTAGAGGAGTCCAATTTCTATATATCCCAATACCACCAAGTATTACAATAAGAAGAGTACCTACAATAGCAGAGGTCTTAGGGTTTTTAATTATCTTGTCTAGTATATTCATATTTTATATTATTTAGTTAGTCGGACAAGTTACTGTTTGAGCAGTTAAAGTTCCATCTAAAGCTGTTATTTCTGTACAACCAGCTCCATCAATATCTTCTAAAATTATTTCTCCACCTAGACCAGCTCCACCACTATCAATAAATAATGTTGAAGTAGCAGTATCATTATGTATATGCAATAAACTTGCTGGGGTAGTAGTTCCTATTCCAATCATATCATTCGTAGCATCTACATATAATAAATCTGTATCTACCATTAAATAACCACTTACTTCTATTCCCTCAGAATTAACACCACCAGAACTATCTGCTAAGGCTTTAACTGTCAAAACTGAATTACTATCTATTGAAAATGTTATTGACATCTCATCTCCAGCGGTTGGTGTAGCTGAAACTGACATATTCATAGCTGTAACTGCTCCAGCATCTGCTTCAAATTCAATCGGTCCAGTATTTAAAGTAGCTCCGACATCTATCTCATCAGAAGTATTTATCTTAAATAAGTTTATATAAGAACTATCAGCGTTATTTAATGCTCTTAGCCAAGTATCATTAGCCATTGAAATTGTAGAACTAGCATTGATTGCTCCTGTTACTAAAAGAGTTGAGAGTGTTGAAGCCCCAGTTACACTTAAAGTAGTATCAAGAGTAGTAGCTTCGTCAACATTGAATGTGCCAAGTATAGTTGTCATTGAACCTGACTTAGATACATTAAGTGTCCCAGTTGTATTTTGTATATTTAATCCGACAAGGTCTATATCTCCCTCAGAAGTTATATTTCCTGTACTTGCCGTTATAGTAGCCATACCTCCAACATCTAAGTTGCCAGCAATATTAGCTGTACTATCAAAAGTTACGGCTTCATCAACATTAAAAGTTCCTAATATAGTAGTCATTGAGCCAGATTTACTAACATTTAAAGTTCCTGTAGTGTTTTGTAAGTTTAAACCGACTAAATCTAAATCGCCCTGTGTAGCAATATTACCAGTTGCTAAAGTTACTGTGGCCATACCGCCAATATCAAAACTTGTAGCTCCAAAGTCATAGATAAGGCTTCCACCTAAAGTCATACCGATATTGTCAGATCCTATGCGGTATAGTCCTGAATTAGAATCACTCATCCAACTATAAGCTGGGGCTGATACTGTGCCGTCATCCAATAACAACGGGGAGGTTGTAGTTGCGGTTACTGTTAGGGTATCTGTGATTGTTGATGACGCTTTTATAGTGCTTACAACCAATTCGTGAATTGGTATCGCTTCGCTTCCTAAATCCCAAGAGGAATTTAACATTAAAACATCAGTTCCATCCAATCTCATTAGTGGTGATGTGTTAATGCCTGAACCCATATCAGCGGAAGCAATGCCTACTATAAATAGCAAACCAAAAACACCAAAAATACCACTAATTAAAATATTTTTCAATTTCATATTATTTTATATTAATAATTAATGAACTATCTCAATTTCAGCTACTTGCGAAGCTGTTGGTGATTGAAAGTATAATGTCTTACTATTAAAATACACATTGTCTAATGACTTTGTTGCCCCTGCTGGAATTGTTAAATAAACAGTTCCGCTTTTATTCTCTTCATAAGATAACTTTAATGTTGCCCCAGGGTCTCTCAATTTAATCAATAGTTTTGTAGTGCTTGTAGCAATCGCAAATTCATATTCTGTATCAGCAGTTGTCATTGTAACATTATGTATCTCTGGGTCTTGTCTGTCGTTTAAATATACTTGGTCTTTTAAATAAACCCTCGCATATAATTGACCAGAAAAAACTAAACAAGCAGTTATAATAATAATCGCCAAAATTGTATTTACTTTTTTAAACATAATTTTAAATATTAATTAATAAGTTTTAAGCCCCCCGAAATAAAACGAGGGGCGTAAAAATATTATTTCTTTTTACCTTTACCTTTTCCTTTTACCTTTACTGGCTTGTCTTTTGGCTTTTCAACTTCTTTTGGTTCTTTGATTACTTCTGATTTTTCAACTACTTCTTTGTCTTTTCCTTTGCCCTCTAACACTCCATTTTTAACCAATCGCAAAGCAATATTTTCTCCTAAATCAACAGTATCTCCGATTTCATAAACATTGCCATCGTGTTTTAAGCGTGATTTCACTTTATACATTGACATAATTTTTATATTAAATTAATTAATCTTAATCGCTAATCACATACTCAACATATAATACTAACTTACCAGCGGTTAATGCTTGAGTTGCTACAGTAGCTGTCAATTCTCTTTCAGCAGTTGTTTTTATCATTGTAGCGTCTCTTGCAATTCCCATATCAATCTGTGCTAAAGAGTTGCCGTCTAATGCAAAGTTGTTTGGTAAACATTGGTGCATTCCTGCATCCCAAATATTACCAGAGCCACTAACTGCCAATGCATCTATTAAATCATTTGCTCCATTAACTTTTAAGGCAATAGTTCCAGCGTCTGAACTTGCAGTTGTAAATGTAGTAACTACATCATACCAAGCCCGAGTAACAATCGCGTTATCTGGTAGATAAACTCCTAATCCGTGAGCGGCAACAGTTTTATTTGAAACTGCTGAACTATCGTTTCCAGCTGTATCAAATGTTGCTACTGCTATTTTAGGAACAGTCAAGCCGTCCTTTTTAACAACAGTGCCTCTCTTCACGAAAAAATCTATGCCAGATACACGCTTATATAACTTATTGAATATCATATAGGTATATTTAGTTTATTAAGTTGAAAGGCGGAGCGGTTAAACTCCGCCTTTATAATTCTAAGCGACTGCGTCTGCAATTAAATAAGCAGCATCTACAGTTACAACCTGTTGGTCGTAATAATGGTCTCCTACTCTGACATAAGTTCCTTTTCTATCCTCTTCATCTGAACCTCTTAATCTCTCTGTCTTAATTTTCTTCCAAGTATAAGCAAAACCGAATGTTATCATCTTAGCAGCGGTCTTTGGATTGATATATAGTAACCAAGCGTGCTTTCCCCAGATATAAGCCATATCATCTGTCTGTCCCTCTGTTGCTGAATTATAACCAGCTCCACCGATTAAAACGTGTTCTACATCAAATAATGATTTCAATAAATCGATTGTTATAACTCCTTTTTGACTATACTTTACTCTGTCAAGTAAATCAGGATGATTCTTTAGAGAATTAAATGTTTGCTGACCTAATACTAATGTATTTGGTTTAACAAAAATCTTGCCGTGGACAGATTCAATACCTGTCATAATATCATCGAATGGGTCTGAATTTGCATAATCGCTCCATTGGTCTGTTCCTGATAAAGTAGTGCTATTTGTCAAATTAGATACATTTGCCATATAACTTGCCAAAGCGTATTCTCTTGAAACCTGTAACATATCAGTTGCGTTTTCAGTAGCATCAACCATTGGAGTAGTTGGAGTTATTGCATTATCTCTGTCTTCATCTGCTACAAATTGCTTTAATGCGTGGTCTTCACAGAAATAAGTTGTGCCAGTTGTTACTTTCAATGTAACTTCTTTTGAATTAGCTCCGACTGCACGTAATACTTCGTTAATTCTAAATCTCCCTTTGTCATAGACAAAATGTTTTCCACTCTGCTTTTTTACTTGAAGCATTGGGAAAATCTTATCAGCAATATATTCGCTATTTTGATAAGCTACTGCTACATTTGTCAACATTGGGTCGACTCCTAAGTACATATTAGCCATATTAATAATGTTAGTAAATTAAATAAAAATACTTATGCTGACAATGTAAATCGTGTTAGCATAATTTCAATGATATCTCCAGCAGCACCTGCGGCTTCTAACGCTACACCAATAACTACATCTTTGTCGGTTGTAGTTGTAACGGCTTTACCAGCAGAATCAGAAGTTAAATTAGCACCAACTAAGATTGCAGCACTAGCAATAACTTTACTTGTGCCTAAAAATCTAATTGTGCCTTCTTCACCAGAAGCAGGGGTATTCTGCATTACACCTAATAAAAGGTCAGTTGCACCCTCTCCTAGTTCAGCATCACCACTTGAATCCATTTGAGCAATATAAAACTGCTTTGTAGCAAAGGTTTCACTGGTGGTTTTGCATAATTCGAATGACCGTGTTGATTGACTCATAATATTAATTGATTAATTGATTAAATTTTCATATCCTTTTCGTATTCCTTTGCTAGTTCTACATTTTCACTAAATACTGATTTTAATGCATCTGAATACTTCAAACTTTTATCTCCAGTCATTTTAGTTTTAACAAGTTTATCGATTTTATTTGAAGTATCATCTTCTGAACCAGCGTCTCCAATTTCACCAAAAATCTGAACTTTTGGAAGTTCGGATAAAAGCTCTTTGAATTTAGCCACTTGTCCCTCATTAAGAGACATCATAAAGTTAACTACTTTATCTTGGCTTTTTGGTAAAATCTTGCCTTCGCTATTTGATTCAGAAAATACATAAGTTTTAACTACTTCCTTTGTTTCCATTTCTGTTAATTTCAATAATGCTTCTACTCCTTTATCTGCTTTATCTTGTAAAAGTTTTACTTCACTTGCTGACATCTTGCCCTCGTCATCTTTATCATCATCCTCATCCTTGTCATCTTTGTCTTTATCCTTGTCCTCATCTTTGTCGTCTTTATCTTCGTCCTTGTCTTCGTCCTTATCCTTGTCCTTATCCTCGTCTTTGTCATCATCTTTGTCGTCGTCTTTGTCTTCTACTTCTAAAATATCTTTATATTTCTCGTTATCTTCATCTGTCAATTCATCTTTATTTTCAACTAAAAACTTTTTTTCTTCATCGCTTAAATCAGCGACTTCCTTTTCTAATATTTCTTTTAAAGTCATATCGTTGTTATTAAATTGATTAAATATACATTTCTCTGACAGAACGATTGCTTGCAATTCCTTAAAATAAGGATAGTTAGTCAATGCTCCGCCAGTTAAAACGTTTTTATATACTTTGTGGGTTTGTGGGTCTTCGTATTTCCAATGTATTTCTGGACTGAAATATTTATATGCTTTTTCCTTAAGCATTTGCAGACCTATGTCAGTCCATTCTACAATAGCCCAAAGACCATCGCTCCCTTTATTTATAAGTTTTTTAAACCAGCCAACTGCTGGTAATTCTTCGCCCATCTTAGCGTGTCCCTTTGTGATTGGCACTCCTTTTCTTAATTTAAAATTATTAGCGAATTGTTTAATATCATCCTTAGTAACTTTCATATCTCCATAATCATTATGCTTCCATTTTCCAACTGGGATGATTTGAATTTCCATTTTCTCTTTAACATCTGCTTCTGCAAAAGATATTGGGAATGTAAAAAACATCTCATCTGTTTTTAATTTATTTATTTTTTTATTCATAAATTTATTAATTATAAAGCCCCCACCGAAGTAGAGGCTAATTATCCCTAAGCAGTTCAACAACCTTAGAGATAGAATTCTACTTCTCCAAAACGTTGAACTGTTTTTTAATATACTTTTATTATAACACTTTTTAAATATTAAACAATTATTTTAGAAACTTCGCAGCATCAGATGTCTTTTTAATTATAGGAACTTTTGGTTGTAGCAACTTATTCACCTCGCCATCAAATTTATCTGTTAGGCTTTTAGGAGCACCTGTAATTCTAGGTAATTCCTTTTCGTCTTTCATAATCTCAATCCACACTCCACGACAACCTGAATGAAAAATATCGTTCTTAGTAAATGGGTCATTCTTTTCAAAAACCCTGCCGTCAATACTTAAACAATAATTACAAGTTCTATCGTCCAAAACCTCTGACCTTTGCATTGCATAAATTAAATTACTATATCTTTTCTGAACCAATCGTCTGCCCTGATTTAAGTTTCCAGCTATAACTATTCCCGCAGTGTTTCTTGTTAGTTCTTTAATTTTATCACTCATTACTAATTCAATCATTGCTAGGGTTGCTATTACTGATAATCCTTTTCCCAATCCATTGACCGCAGTTTTTTTACTCTCATAAACCAATCTGTCGAAGTGGTCTTGTGCTATCATATCAGCTTGTAGATTTATTCTTTGAGTTGCTTCATTTGAAACTGGCGGAGCTTGTACTCTCATTTCTTTTGCTACATTTACTTTACCAAAGTTATAAATCTTTTTCAATGTCATTGCTATCAGCGTTGCGTATAGTGCTTTATTTTTCAATGATAACTTTTTCAATTCTGTTCTATCTTTATTTCTTAACGCTCTTTCAAAATCTTTAATATATTTTTCCTTTGACTCTTCTAATAATTCTGTTGAATTTTCTATAAGCTCCTTTTTGTATTTATCAAGATTATTTCTGATTGATTGCCAATGAACTTTTTGTTCTGTGAATGTCAAGGGTCTCCAAGATTTAAAATCTTCCTTAATTACCTCTTTAAACTTTTTTTTTTCACTCCCTGATATATCTTCTTCGCTCTCTTCTCTTTTTGGTAAATTCATTGTATCTCTTAAATGGTCTTCCAATGTATCATCAACAGTTAATGTCCCTGATTGAACTAATCTTTGAATTGAAGTAGTCAATGCGTTATGGTCTATAACACCTATCTTTGAATAATTTATTTTAGGATAATTTTTAACATCAAAATTCAAATCAACTAATTGTTTAATTGCATATTTATTTATTGTATCTGCGACTTGCTTTGCAGTAGCTTCTAATGAAAGGTAAAACAATGATGACTGGTCTTGTGATAATGCTCTACTGCCGACTGATGTTGCTCCGAGTTCTAAAAATTGAGCTAATACAGATAAAACAATTTCTCTATTGTGATGTTGTATTGCATCTTTAGGACTTTTTGTAGTCCCGCCTTTCATATCCATAAATTCAATCTCATAACCATCCGGTTTAATAACATAAGCCTTTTCGTTCGTTCTTATATTTCTTAAAATCTCTTCAGCTTTTGTTTCTTCAACACTCGTCGCACCCTCTGGTAAACTTGCCATAGGAACACCTAAACCCTGACGCTCGAAAGCGACTGCCTCAATTTTATAAAAGTTTTCTTTATAATACCAATGTTTATAACAAACTCGTAATATAGAATTTCCCCACCAATTATCGCCCTCTTTTTCATTACAAAATATAATAAGTTTTTCAATAGGTATTCCAACTTGCTCACCGTCAACCTTGCTCCAAGTAATACCGTCTTGTTTATCTGGTGTCTGCCAACTATAAACTCCTTTTGGCAAACGAGGCGCTAACTTTTTATACATAAACATTTCTTTACCGTTCCATTCTCCCATTTCAAAAATCTTTTCAAATAACATAACTCCCAATGGCAACATTAATAATGCTTGGCGTAAAAAGTCATTCCAAGTAATAGTCATATTTTCAAACAAATTAAACCTGACAAATTCTGCTATCTTTTTGTCTTGCTCATCATCACTCGCTGGCTCTATATACCAATTAGCTGAACGAATAGGCAACGAGCAAACTAAAACAGACGCCTTAATAGTAGCGTCTGATAATCTCATTTTATCGTAAATTTCAACCCCTTTGTTTCCTTGGAGTTTTGCTTTGTATTCTTCCGTAATTATACCCTCATAGATTGAAGTTCCTGTATCTCCAATCTCACCAATCGCAATGGATGGTTTCTTTTCTGCGAATGATTTTACAGGTGACCTTTTGAAAAAATTTAATAATTTCATAAATTTAAAATTCTTCAGTTAATATTCCTCGAGTGATAGGTTTATCTATCTCTTCGGTTTTCTTATAACTCTTTATGGCTGGTATTTTTACCCTTAATTTAAACGGCATTAATGCACATAAAGTAGCATCAGGAATATGGTCATCTTTTTTTACTGGCTTATCTGTTCCCTCTTGGTATCTAAATCGTTTATATTGCCAGATAGCAACTTTAAATTTCTTTGGTATCAATAGCAATCTTCTCTCCCAGTGTGAACGATAAGTTCCAAGTAGTTTTTCTTTTTCTTTTGAAAATACTACTTCCTTAACAACAGTATTACATTCTATAGTTTTTAATCGGTATGCTTTATTAATTGCCTGTTGCAAGGCTACATTTTCAAACTTGCCTGAACTATCGGCATATATAAATTGGCGAGGTCTTATTTTTAATATCTCAATTACATCTTCTATGATAACATTTAATGGAACTTGTGTATAGTTTAAATTTTCGAGAAGCACTTTTTTCTGGTCTTTATATTTCATCAAATCAACTATACTCGTCATTGAACTAAATCCCCAGTCAATTCCCAGTGAGCAATAAGCGTCCTTAATATAATCATAGGACTTTTTTATTTTACTGTCAAATGTGCAAGCGTCAATATCTTCTGGATTCGTAATTAGTCCAGCTTGAGATGGTCTGCTTCCCATATACTCAACTAAGAAATGATTAAGGTCTGGCTTCTCTCTCCAAGCTTGTATAATGTTTTCAATTCTTACCCAGCCCTCTTTATCTCCTGTCTTGCCTTTTGATAATTCCTTTAGCTTTTTAAAATCAATTATCTCTCTGTTTAATTTTACATCATCCCAAACCTTTGTGTCAAACCTTTTCGCTATATCAAATATATCCCAGCTGTATCTTTTATATCCTTTTGCTTCTGCATTATCCCATACCTCTTGAAATACTCCAAAGATTTTATGAAAAGTCGAGGCAAGAACTATAAGCGGGTCGTCGCTGGTATCAACCATAGGAAAGGCACTCTCGACAATCTCGTCTTTAGCTTCTACAATTTCATCTCCGAGCAATACATCAGGATGAGGACCTCGAACCTGCTTCGGTGATGTCGGAACACATTTAATATACTTACCATTCTTATCTTTTGTCGAATGCATTAATGGTGGCTTGTCTAAAATTGATAAAAACTTTTCGTCTGACTCTATATATTCTGTGATGTAATTATAAACAATTTTTGCCTGAGCATAAACTCCGCCCATATCTACAATATCCCTATGCTTTAAAAACCATAATACAAAAGCAACCGCTGAAAGTAATTTTGATTTACCGCCACCACGAGGACCTTTGATAATAACTCGACTATACTGTCCGCTGTAAATATCTAAAAAAATCTTTTTAATTTTCTTAGGCCAGCGAAACTCTGGTATATAATTTCTAAACAAATCAATAGGATGGTCTTCGTAGAAAACTCTGAAATTACTTTTTTCTATTTGGTTTAGCAGGTCGTCCGAGAAGTCTTTTAATTCCGATGATTTTGTCATAGATTTCTTTTTGCTTATCTTTAGGTAATTTATTTATATCTTCTAATGTGTGTTTTTCTTTCACCGTCAATTCTCCGAGGTGTCGCTCGAATACTCCAGCGTTTAGCTTAGCTTCGAATAATCTGTGTCTAGCGAATGACAATTCCCGAATGGCTCTCATTTTGTCTTGTGGACTTATATATATTTTCTTATCTACCTCTACAACTTTACGTCCCCTTTTTTCTTTAACTTTAATAATTCTAAATTCGCCGTTAATAATTCTCCAGCACTCCAAGGCAATCGCTTCGTATTCGTCTTGTATTATTGCTAACTCTTTTTCAACCTCGTCGCTTTTAATTCTATCTATGCTATCTTGTATAACTTCTTTTCTATATTTTAAAGCAGTGTCTTTATCAATTTCTAATGTCTTAGCAATTTCATATTTACTAATAGTCGGTTTTCTAACTAAAAGCGATTTTATCTTTTCTTTAACACCCTCTATTTGTTGTTTAGTCCATTTGGGCATATTTTTATTTAGCCGATTATAGCCTATATTTAATTATTTAAAATTACAGTATATTATCTTATTATTTTTGGTGTCTTTTGTCTACTCTTGGCATAAATTGCATTGCCGTCTTTATCTCTGCCAATATAATTAATTCCTATGTAAAAATTACAAGGTGCTAATGCTGATTTTGGATTATTCCAAACAGTTTTAAACTCATCTAATAAAGACATATTTTTATTTCTCGCTCCTTTATAAGCATTACTAGCGTTTAGCCAATGTCTATTTATTTTCTTTAACAATTCTTCGTCTTTTAAAATATCTTGTAATGTTATTGTTTCCTTTTTTATTTCAAATATTCTCCCCGTCCTCGTTTCGTTACAAGGCTTAAATCCCTTTTCATTTCCTACACCGCAACATATACTACTATCTCCTAAACCTCTGAATTGATTATCTGAAGAATAAAACTCTAATCCGTATTTATGTGATAATGCTTTTGTCTTTAATAACCAACTTCTTTTAAATCCCGCTTTCATTTCAAAATCTGTCGCTGTTTTTTCTCCTAATCTTCTGTAAAAGTCATTTATATTATACCCCAAATGTTTTGAAAGTTCTAGTATAGCTTTTTTAATTACTGGAATTTGTATAACTGGAAGTTTTAAATACTCCATTGTAATTGCTTTCGCTCCAAGGTCTGAAACCTTTTTAATAAAACGCTCTAATCCTTTCTCACAAAATACTGGTATAAAAGGTTGTAGTCTAACAACAACTCGCATTCCCTCTTTAGCACATTTTCTAATTATATCTAATCGTTTTACGATTGTTATTTCTGGATGCGGTTCAAATTTCTCCAATTCTGGTCTTAATGAAATTAAACTAACCTGAACAACTTTATATTTACATCTTTTTAGTGTTTCCCAATACTCGCCCTCTACAATTCTATGATTTTTGGTTGACACAATAAAAGGATATTTATATTTTTCTAATAACTTTAATATTTTTAAACTTGTCCCGTGTGTTTTTTCAAAACAACTAAACGGCTCTGATACTCCGCCCCAATGTATTGGGATTCTCCTCTTTACAAACTCGCATAGTTCTATCTCTACTTTATTTCTCGGATTGCCTGATAAAATCCTTTCTAAATGTTCCGAATTAATCGTCTTGCTGTCGTCTGCAAAAGCATTTCTACACTTTGCTTGATTAATTAAACTATTCCAATAAGCGAAACAATATCTACAATGCTGAGGACAACCAGCATAACTATCTATTACAAAAGGAAACGGACAAAATATAAATTGGCTTGAAACTCTTGGTGAATTGTAATTGTCTTTTTTCATATTTTTTATACTCCTATATTCCAAAACAATACTGGCTTTGGTAATTGATTCAAATTTTTTAATAACCAAGACCACGCTTTTTTATCGTAATAAGGACTTGAAGGAAACGGAGTTTTAACGTCATCACGTTCGTAATAATTCATTCCTTTTGGTAAAATAAATTTTACATTTTTAGATAAATTAAATCCACTCACTTTTTTAATTCTTTTTCGTTGACGTTCTGTAGACATTCCTACGCTAATTCCGTAAATTGTTTTTACTTTGCTTGATAATGCTATAGAAACTCCTGCTATACTCATTCCCGAACCTATGCACATTACTATTGAACCGCCTAAAAATTTATTTGAAACATTTTTAGCTTCTCTGAAAACTGCACCAATACTTTCACTTACTACCAATCCCATAGGCATCATATAACCGCCTCTTTTCTCTATATCTTTTTTAGCCCAAGAATATAATACTGCTGTTCTACCACCTTTTAGTGGAAAAATCTCTGCTCCTAGTTCTTTGGCGTTTTTTTGATTTAATGGTAATTCTGTATATTCTTTAAGATTAGGATAATAAGCTACGACTTTAATTCCGATTTTTTTTGAAAGATAAGCAACCCCCCACGCTGATTTTGAAATTTGTGTATCTAATACTCCTACTAAATTAATGCCCTTCTTTTTTAAAAGAATTAATCTTTTATTTACTCCTCTTAATTTTGCTAATGCTGGTGCTGGAGAATTTACGCACAAATCTTCTCTCTTAACAAATACCTCTCTGTTTTTTCCAAGTGTATATTTTTCTATTGGCGTATTATCTATAATCATTTTATTAACGCTATTAATTTTTTAGTATCTAATTCGCTTTTCTTATCAGTTCCAAAATGCTTTTTAATTCTTTTCCACTGCTTAAAATTTTCTGTATAGAAAGCAATTTTATTTTTATTTTTTACTACTTGCGGTTGATTTATATCTATAGGCACTCTAACATTCAAATCAAATAATTTTTTAATCGATTTTTCGCTTTCAACATTATCTATATTTTCACTTTCGCCAAAAATTAAATCATATTGTATATTTAACATTTCTATCTCTGGACTATCAAAACCAGCTAGCTTAATATCAGGAAATTCCGAAACTTCTTTTACTAATTTAACCAATTTTTCCTCGTTCCAAGTTCCTACTATTCTATTTAAAGCTAAATTCAATATCTTTTCTTTTCTCTTGTTTAAATCTACTAATATACAAGGAACTTTTTCAAATTCCAAAATTGTCATTGCTTTTAATCGCTGATGTCCGCCGATTAAGGTCATATCTTTATTGACTACTAATGGCTCAACTAATCCGAACTCTTTAATTGAGTTCTTTAATTTATCAATTTCATCCTCGCTCATAATACGAGGATTGTATTTACTCGGTTTTATTTTCTCGATTGGAATGTTCTTTATAATTATTTCCTTCATCTTTTTCGTTGTTATTTTTTAAATCTTCCACGACAATTTTTTCATATAATTAATTTTAATTATTTCAAATGGCGGGGGGAGTATGGTTTCCCAAAGATACTCCCTAAATAATCTTTAATGCTTGTCAAGGGATAAACAAAAATAAAAAATCCCTTATTAAAAATTAAACCTGCCGTTTCAAATAACTATTATCTCTCTATTAAAAATCCATTATTAGCACCTTTATAAATTGTAGATACTGGTACTATTTTCCATTGTAATAATTCAATACAATCATCATAATTTTTATTTACAATTTTTTCTATTTTATCAAGGTCTTTTTCTTTATAATCATTGCCTATAATAATACTTGCCATTTTTCCATCTCCACCGATACAACAACCAAGAGTAATAATTTTATTTTTCCATAATGCTTTAATAACTTTAACCATTCCCTTATCAATACCAATAGTTTTTTTGTTATTTCTAAATGGTTTTATGTGTTCGGGGCATTTTAATATAATTTGTTTATGCATAAAATTATCATTTCATTTCAAATAACTACTTATTATCCTTTCATTAAATAATCAATAAATAAATTCCATTCATCCGCTCCAACCTTTGTGCCGAGCTTAATTCCTAATTCCTTTGTAATAAAATCAACATAGTTCTGGCTGACTATAACATTTGCTTCTGTGAGTGTCATTTTCTCGTAGTCTTTTTTCTTTTTTAGCTTTCCCTCTCGGCATATTTTCTTTAAGCTATCCAAGTCAAATTTATATCTTTTCTTTTTCATAATAATTCTGGGTTAGAATAAATATTTCCTATTACTTCAATGGTTTTTTATAAGACCAATTATATCCTCCACAAGTTCTTCTTTTACCATTAAGAGCTTCACTTAAATTTCCTTGTGATAATCCAGTTTCTCTGATGGCTTTCCATTGTGAGGTAAATATATTTATAATCCTACCATTAAGGTGCATATAACATTTCTTTGCTCTAAATAACTTAGTTTCCATTCTTTGTTTATATCTGTTTTCTGCCCAAGTAAGTATATGTATATTTTCCATATCATACCCCTTTTTACAATTTATTCTATCAATGGTTGGTTTTAGTTCTTTTTGACAATCAGATTTTAACCATTCATTATATAATCTTATAAATCTTTTATTGTTTAAAAATCTATCTTGTAATTCTTTTAAAGAATACTTTACCTCTCTTCTTTGTTTTTGATGATTATAAGAATTTGTTAATATTCCTTTGAGAGTTTTACGATATTTTTGTGTATTTTGGATTAAATTTGTAGCTGTTTTCATAAAGATTAGATTTAATTATTAAATTACTATCTATCTTTATTATATCACCATTTGAAATATCAAGCAAGTTTATTCTATCTATATTCCAAATAACTAAATAAATCAATTTTCCTTTTTTTACAAAATCATCAAAATAAATCTCTACTCCATTCTTATCTTTAAGTCCTGTATATCGCAGTAAGATAACATCTTTTAAATTTTCAGCAGTATTTGTAAATATTAATTCTTCATAATATTCTTCACTTCTATTATAATTTCTTTTTTCATCTAACCAGTTTTCAAACCCCATACTATATAATTCTATCTCAAGAGGTAAACCTGTTAAATGGTTAAATTTGATATTTTTTACCAAGAACATTTTTTTTCTTTTTTTATCCCAAGCGCTAAATTTTATTTCTTTTTCCATATATTTATCTTATCACTTTCATTGTTATTTGTTAAATGTCTTTTTTACATTATGCTCGTTAGCTTTATCTTTTACGATTGCCTCGCTCTCTTTTTGCTTAATCGCTTTCACTCTTTCAGTAGCGTCATACATCTGCATAGTGACTTCAACTTTGCTGACTAATTCTCCTTTTTTTATTTCTTTAGCTGGAACTATTACACCAGTCCAATCGACCGACCACTTTTTAACCAATTCGTTATATTCTGGATAAAATCCATTTTTTCTTTTTAGATAATCCTGTGTTTTTTTCTTTTTAAATAGGTTATCTAATTTTAGATAGTCTAAGTTTTTGCCCATACTCTTATTATTTATTTATTAAATTATAGTTCCTGATAGAGTGCGTATCTATGCCCACCAACTTAATGATGTAAATAACACTCTATCAAGAATCATAGCTCCTTATAATAATCACTCTCCTTTTCAGTCATTTTAGGTAATCTTTCTCCTTTAGTAGGTATTTCATTAGGATAATATATTTTAATAACATTCTCTTTAGGGATAACTATTACTCTTCTAATATCTCCATCTACAATATCTCCTGCTATTACATATTTCTCTTTGTCTTTACTTATTAAATATCCAATAGACTTAATAATACAATAATCAAATTTATCATCTATTTCACATTGGAAAATATACATTCTTGAGTCTCTCCAAATTATTTGTATTATTTTCTCTTTTCCCATACCTCTTATTATTTATTGATTAAATATTGATTAAATGTTTTATCTATCTTTGTAAATATAATCTGCTTAGGTAAAATATCTTTACAAATATAAATAGTCTTAAAACTTATTCCTGTTTGTTTTTGATTATTAAACTCTGTCCTTTTGTCTGGAATAAGAATTTGTAGTTCTGCATTATTTTCAATATACAAATCTGGAATACCATTATCTCCAAGACAATTAAGTGGAAGAAATAAGGCGAAAGGTTTTCCTAATTCAAATGCTCTTTTAACGAATTTTGTTTTCCCCTTAAATGGAGGATTATCAAGAATAATATCAAATTCAAAATCTGGATTATAAGTTAGGAAATTTTTACCTTCTCCAGTTTCGGGATTAAAATGTGTATTATAGACCGTATAACCAAGTTCTCTTAAATACCAAACAAAATTATGTTCTTTTAAACTAAATGGACACCATATAATCTTATCTTTTGGTATATATGGTAAAATAATATCAATCGCATATCTCGGAGTATATGCTTCTATATTTTCTTTATCCATATTTATAAACTTATCTTGAATTGTTGATGGTGTTTTCTTTTTCATACCTCTTATTATTTATTGATTAAATTCTTTAAATTCACTATTCCAATTACTTTTATTACTACCACTAGACCATACACTATTTCTATTATTATTTCTATAAACTCTTTCTCCAGTTAATGTGTCTATACTTTGTTTTGATGTAAAACCACTAGTTCTTAATATTTTATATGCTAAGTCTGTATCTGGGTCGCTTGAAAATACTAGTCCAAGAGAATCAAATAATGTTTTAACTCTTTTTATTAAATGTTCATTCATATATTTATTGATTAAATAAGATATAAGCGTGAACAAGTATCGTTTTTTAGTATTTATTCACGTTTATTATGTTATAGGGGTTATTTAAGTTCCTTTAATAAATTATCTATTGCTATATCACATTCAAGTAATGTTTTATAGGCGATTTCTCTTTTCTTATATATCTTTATTATCTTGTTTTTATGTTTCATTTTATTATTATTTAGGTTAATAAATCTCTTATATTCTCTTATATATAAACCTCCTTTAAAGTAAAGGGTCTTATATCTTATTATTTATTGATTAAATCTTTAAATTCACTATTCCAATTACTTTTATTACTACCACTAGACCATACACTATTTCTATTATTATTACATTGCTCTTTAACTGAAAGTAGTTTCAAAAATTTGAAAACACTTTCAAATTAATATTAAACTTAGATTAACAGATGTTTAAAATAACAAAGAATAACAAAAAAATAATTAATTTATTGTATGTACTTTACAAATAGTTTAACTTTTTGTAAAGTATACTTAGCAAAAAGTTTTCATAGCGTATTTATGTTTTATAATATTTCCCCCATAAATCTCTACTCCATTCTTATCCTTAAATCCTGTATATTGGTCTTTTGCATTATGATTAATATACTCTTCATCCCAAAG
>Ga0222667_1000499_pt1 | contig 17308 bp, 19 predicted proteins | sample AntAcemetagen657_FD_179854 | JGI IMG/M metagenome (GOLD analysis project Ga0222667, IMG submission 179854) | Saline water microbial communities from Ace Lake, Antarctica - #657 | ecosystem: Environmental > Aquatic > Non-marine Saline and Alkaline > Saline | place: Antarctica: Ace Lake... | reverse complement strand
TCAGCGCCGCAAAGCCGAATCTATCTTGGTAGCGTAGCGTGGTAATTCCCCACCCACCCAAAACTATCTTTGTGCTCGGGCTCCAACCATTCGGGTTTCCGCTTCCTGCGCTCAAAGCCAGCTTTCCCCTAAAAAAAGCTTGACAACTGTAAATATTTACAGTATAGTTATAGCAGCTAAATTAATAAGGTAGCTATATGAAAAACTCTATACTTACAAAACGTCAGCAACAAATATTTGATTTTATCTTGTCCAGCATTGACAAGTTTGGCTACCCGCCTACCATTCCTGAGATCCAACATAAATTTTCCTTTAAATCCCCTAATGCTGTTCAGGATCACTTTGAAGCTCTTGAGCGAAAAGGATATATTGCCAGGCGTCCTCATAAATCAAGAGGGCTTGAGATTTTAAATGGGAAGATTTCAAAAGATAACACTATCAATGCCGATAGTAACATTACAGAAGTTCCAATAGTGGGAAGCGTAGCAGCAGGCCTGCCAATACTTGCTCAAGAGAATATAGAAGGTTCGATATTTGTTGATAAGATTATTTCAAAAAGCAACAGAGGCATGTTTGCATTAAGGATTAAAGGTACAAGTATGGTTAATGCAGGGATTCTTGATGGTGATTTTGTTTTGGTTCATCAACAACCTACAGCAGAACAGGGTGAGATTGTAGTTGCTTTGATAGAAGGTGAAGCAACGGTTAAAAAATTCTATAAGGACAAAAATAAAATCAAATTAAAAGCAGAAAATGATACAATGGAACCAATAATTATAGACCCAAAAGAAAATGATATTGCAATAATTGGTAAGGTGCAAGGGGTAATAAGAAAAGTTTAAAGGAATATGACAGGATTAAAAATTCCCATTTAGGAATGAATTAAAGCTTGATAGGAGGTATATGGATATGGTTAAGAATTCTTTACCAAAACGAGAAGCAATAAAGTCTCTTGTATATACAGCAGTTGAGTCTTATGCTGAAGGCTTTCAAGGGCGACATGAGGGAGAAAAGGATGATCCCTTGGGCACAATAAATATGAAAATACACAATGTTTTCATAGTTGTTTTAGGTCCAGAAATACAATTTTACACATCACTAGTCAGGTCTTTGGATAGTTCATTAGGTAATATGCTAGAGAAGCTTGCAATAAATATAGCAAAATTTTCATATGAAGTTGAAAAACGTGTAGAGGGCCCTTTAGGCGTTGAGCAAACTCGAGGCGTTGCAGAATTGTTGGAGAAATATAAGAGACGAGAAATAACTCCGCCCACTATAGAGGATTATCAGTTTTTGAGATCTAAACCAAAAGATAAGTCATTAACAACAAAACGACACGAAAGCGACTATTATTTGATAGATAAAAGAACCGGAGATAATTTTTTGATAGAGCTCAAAATAGGCGGTGATTTAGATAATAAAAAAGCGCGCTCAGAAAAAGAAGCACTCTTAGAACAGTTTGCTATCTTGTCAAACACTCTGCCCTCAGATGCAAAAATTAAAGTTTGTTTTGCGACAGCTTATAATAAAGATGGTGAAGGCAATACTTGGAAGCAAGAACGTGTTAAGCAATTTTTTGCTGATGACGAACTATTAATTGGAAGCGATTTCTGGAATTTTGTCTGTAAATCAAAAGACGGTTATGAAATCGTTTTGAGCGCATATAAAGAAAGAGCTCATTTGATCAAGGGAGCGATTGGCTCAATAAAGAAAACATATCTAGGATAAGGGAATAACTATGCAAACATTAATTAAATGGCCAGGTGGAAAATCAAGAGAGTTTGACCATATAAAAGATATTATTCCGCCATTTGATCGCTATATTGAACCTTTTTTTGGCGGTGGTGCTGTTTTTTTTCAACTAAGGCCACAGAAAGCTATTATTAATGATATATGCAGAGAATTAATGGATTTTTATAAATTTATAAAACGTGAATACGATAAAAATGATTTTAAAAAAGAACTCTACGGATATCTGACAAACTGGGAAAAAGTTCCTAAATATCTGGATTTATTTGAAGATCAATTTGTTATGCTATACAATCAATATAAACAAAATAGAATTGAAAAGGTGCAATTAGAAAAAAGCGTAGGAGATTACATCAAAAATTCAGAAGAGAAATTTAATGGATTATTTCATAGGAAATTTTGTCTGGATGAACAAAATTTGCTAAAAGAAACTAGATCAAATCTAGTTTCTAAAATCCATAGAACTCGGCAAATTGAAAGAGAAAGAGGCCAGCTACCTAAAGGGGATCTGCAAAAAAATATCGAGACAGCTTTTAGAAGTGGATTTTATATGCATTTCAGAGATGTAATGAATTTTAATGGGAATAAATACGAGATCAGTCTAGCAAAAGAAATAGCAAATTATTATTTCATAAGAGAATTTTGCTATGGTGGCATGTTCAGGTTTAATAATTCTGGCCAATTCAATATCCCATATGGCGGTATTGCATACAACTCAAAGGATTTTAGGGCTAAAGTTGACTATATTTTTAGTGAGGAAGTCGAAGAGCTGTTCAAAAATACGACTATAAGAAATCAAGATTTTGAACAGCTATTTAATTCTTGTAATTTAAATAGAAAAGATTTTATCTTTTTAGATCCTCCCTATGATACAGACTTTAGTGATTATGAGAAGAAAACCTTTGATAGGGGGGACCAGGAGCGATTAGCACGCTGCCTGTATAACACAAAAGCAAATTTTATTCTCATCATTAAAAATACACCATTTATCTACAGGCTATATAACAGAAAAAGAGGCATAAAAATAGATAAGTTTGATAAAACCTATCTATACAATGTAAAAGGTAGGAACAATAGAGATGCCGAACACCTCATCATTTACAACTTCTAAATTATCTCAGTGCGAACACAAGCTAAATACGGTAATTCATGGCGACTGCATTGAGGTTTTAAAGACTTTTCCTCAAGATACATTTGATTTAATTTTTGTTGACCCACCTTATTATTTGCAGCTTCCAAAAGGAAAAAGACTAAAGCGCGCGGATGGTTCCGAGATAATACCTGTTGATGACAAGTGGGATAAATTTAAGAATTATGAAGAATTTGACCAGTTTACTTTAAATTGGCTAACTGAATGCCAAAGGGTTTTAAAGCCCACAGGGACATTATGGGTTATTGGCATGTATCACAATATATTTAGAGTCGGGAAGATAATGCAGGACTTAGGCATTTGGTTTTTAAATGATGTCATTTGGGTTAAACTTGGCGCATTGCCTAACTTAAATGGGAGAAGGTTTACCAATAACCACGAAACCTTAATTTGGGCCGTAAAGAACAAGTATTGCAAAAGCTACACATTTAACTATGAATTATTAAAAGAAATAAACAATGGCAAGCAAATGAAAGACACGGATTGGTTATTTCCTATCTGTACGGGGAATGAAAGATTGCGTGATGGAAATGGAATAAAAGTGCATACGACTCAAAAGCCTTTAAGTCTCATTAAGCGCGTTGTATTAACAGCGAGTAACAAGGGTGACTTAATTCTCGATCCCTTCCTTGGCACTGGGACGACAGCAGTTGCAGCTCAGGGACTTGGCAGGAAGTGGATTGGCATCGAGAAAGAAAAGAAATACGTTGAAATTGCCAAGAAAAGGATTAATATGGCGAACTAATCACAAGTGCGTAAGGTGGAATAAAATAACAAAGGATATTGACGTAGTAACATTGTTGCCGCATAGTGGGCATTTTGAAAAATAATCGAATAACCTTAACAAAAAATAGACAATTAATTTAAGAAAAAAAGGAGTAATTCGATGCATAAAATAACTTTTTATCCATTAGGTAATGCAGACTGCTATCTAATAGATATTGATGAAGAAAATAAGATACTTGTTGATTATGCAAATTGCAAAGACGCAAATGATAAAGAAGACTTAAGGATAGATTTAGCCGTTGCCTTACGTAGTGATTTGAAGGATTGTAAGCGCAATTACTATGATGTAGTTGTGTTCACTCATTCAGATAAAGATCATATCCAAGGATTTTCAGAGTTTTTCTTTCTTGAACATGCAAAAAAATATCAAGATGATGATAGAATTAAAATTAATGAAATGTGGGTGCCCGCTGCTGTTATATTAGAAGAAGGGATGGAAGATGAAGATAAAATCTTGCGATCAGAGGCAAGGTATAGATTCAAGAATGGGGAAAATGTGAGGGTTTTTTCGAGACCAGAGAAACTGCGAAAATGGTGTGAAGATGAAGGAGTAAATTTTGAAGATAGAAAAAAACTAATTACCGATGCCGGTCAATTGGTCCCCGGGTGGAATAAAAATGCCCAAGGAGTAGAATTCTTTGTTCACTCGCCATTTGCTAAACATACTGAGGATGAAATTATAGATCGTAATGAATCATCTATTGTAATGCAAGCAACTTTTTATTATGACAACAGAGATACAAGGTTGCTACTTGGTGCCGATACTATACATGAAGTATGGGCAGATATTGTGAATATCACACGGCATAAAAAAAATAACAACCGATTAATGTGGGATATTTATAAACTACCACATCATTGCAGTTATCTTTCTATAGGTCCGGATAAAGGAAAAGAAAAAACAAAGCCTATTGAAGAGGTCAAGTGGCTACATGAACAAGGACAGGAAAGAGGACTATTAGTATCAACAAGCAAACCCATCCCTTCTGATGATGAAGATGACTTACCTCCGCATAGGCAGGCAGCTAATTATTATAAAGATGTTGCTTCGAAAATAGATAGGGAATTTAAGGTTACCATGGAACATCCAAGAAAATCTAATCCTCAACCATTGGTAATTACTATAGATGGAGATGGAGCAAGGTTAAAGAAAACAATAGTATCAGGTGGAACTGTTGCAATTGGTAGACCAGCTCCACGAGTCGGATGAATTATGATATGCTTAGACGATTTCCTAAAGAAAAACAAAAAGGCGCGTCTAGATGACCTTAAATGCAATAAAGCTAAAGAATTAGCGAAGTTACTTGATTCGAAAGCGTTAGATTATATTCATTTAAATGAATGCAGAGTATTGGTAGAAGACCCAAAACTTGAAATTGTTATTTTTACGATAGAAGTTGAACGAAGTCAAGAACTAGTACATACTATCAGGAACGTAGAAACTATTGCGGTTTTGTTTGACCCTGCCGATAAATTCACACCTGAAGTTTTTGCTCTGCGAGAAGATTTCCCCAAAGTACCCCACACTAATTTACGATTATTTGATAAGCCTATAAGTTTGTGTTTGTACGACCGTCCATATTCTGAAATAAAGCATTATTGGACAGCAACTCGGTTTATTAAGCAGTTACATAGATGGTTATCAGATACATCGAGTGGGCGATTGCACGGGAATGATCAGCCATTAGAGCCACTATTTGAAGAGTCAAAAATAAAACTAGTTCTGCCGAGAGATTTAATAGAAAATCCTGATTCAGAGGAAGTCGTTCAATTGCATGGAGTCCAGGTGGATGATGGCTATACGTTAATTGCTGAAAATGATTACAAAGGACGAAATCAAGAAATAGAATTCTTAGCTACTATTATAAAATGTAATAGTATAGAGCATGGAGTTATTAATAGGCGTCCTGTTTCCTTTAAGGGGCTGCATGATTTTGTATCACCAATTGGTTTGGATTTGTTGTCAACATTGAGAGAGACTTTAAATAAATGGTCAGGCGAAAAAAAGATTGCTAATTTATTGGATAAAAGACTTTTGTTAGTTATTCTTTTTCCAAAAACGCGAACCTCTGGTAGTGCCATCGAAGCTACAGATATATATAGCTTTCTCTGCTGTGATCCAATATCGAAAATTGGTGAAGAAATAGGTGCATGGCAAATGAACAATGGAATGCCTGGCAGGATACTTGAATTCTCAGGAAGTAGTCAGACCACACGAAATGATGGCACAAATCTTCGAATCGATTTATGCGCTACCATGTTTTCATTTTCCAAAAAAAATGCTGCAAAATTGAATGGTTCTTTAAACGCCGATGAAAATACTATTTGTTTAATTGGTACCGGAGCTTTAGGCTCTCAAATTTTTATGAATTTAATTAGGTCAGGATTTGGTGTGTGGACTTTAATTGATAGAGATATTTTATTACCACATAATTTAGCGAGACATTTTCTTTTGCGGTTTGATGTAGGTTATCCTAAAGCCCAAAATTTAGCTCAACATGCAAATTTTATGTTGAGAGAGAGGGTTGTTAAAAACGTTATTGTTGGTGATGTTGGTGGGTCGTCAAAGGAAAAAGACAAAATTCAAGAAGCATTAAAATCTTCTAATATAATTCTTGATTGTTCTGCGTCCATAGCAGTTTCAAAATATCTAGCAAAAGAATCAGAGATATCCTCTCGTATTATTTCTTGTTTTTTGAACCCTTTAGGTAACGATTTTGTTATGTTAGGAGAAGATAAAAATAAGGAATATCCTATCAATGCTATCGAAATGCAATATTATCGTAATATCATTACCAATGTACGATTGAACGACCATCTACATTCAAAAGATGAAGGAGTTCGCTATAGTAACTCTTGTCGAGATATAAGCAGCACTGTGCCACAGGATTATTTTGGTATGCACTCGGCGATTGGTAGTAAATTTTTTAAAGATATTGCCACCCAAGAGGAAGCTTTTGCTTCAATATGGCATTTCGATCAATCAAAGGTTACTATTGATAGATATCCTATTGAAATTAATAAAATATACAAAGAGAAAATTGGTAAATGGACACTTTTTGTAGATGAGTTCTTTATTCAAAAAGTAAAAAGATTTCGTAGCGAAAGATTGCCGAATGAAACCGGAGGTATATTAATAGGTTCATTTGATCTAGAATATAACATTATTCATATAGTTGATTCTGTGCTTTCGCCACCGGATAGTGAAGAATGGCCTATGACATACGTGCGGGGATGCGAAGGTCTGGAAAGAGAAGTAAGCAGAATTCAAAAACTAACATTGAATAATTTAGAATATGTTGGCGAATGGCATTCACATCCTAACGGACATGATTGTAAGCCCAGTACTAATGATGGTACTGCTTTTTCTTGGCTTATTGATCTTATGGAAATAGAAGGTCTGCCTGCAATCATGTTGATTGTTGGAGATAAGAATAGCACATTTTATATAGAGAATATGTGATTCGTGGTATTTCTGTATCTCAGCAATAGGATGCTGTAGGGGTACAGAGGAACGATAAATTAAGGAGGAGGAGGATGAAGAGAACATTTATATATTTATTTACGCTGTTGATAGTCTATTGCGTTGTGGGTGTACTTGTGATGTTAAACAAAATAGCAGTTCCTAGCGAGACCATAAAAGTTGTGATTTACTGTGGGCTGATGGGAGGGATCGGAGGCATCACTTATTGTCTCAGAGGTATCTACCTCAATGCATGTGTTTATAAACAGTGGGATGAAGTATGGCTGCCGTGGTATTTTATTCGTCCACTTGTAAGTGTTATTTGCGGGACTGTAAGTTGGCTTTTTTTAAAAGCAGGACTCATTGTGTTAGAAGCACAACAGACCGAGATTTCAACAAACTTAGGATTTTATGCACTTGCTTTTGTAGCAGGGCTTAATGTGGATAAGTTTATTGAGAAGATTGAAGATATGGCCCAGGTAACCTGGGGAATTAAAAAAAGTAGAACTGCGCAAAAGGACAACGATAGTAGGCAAGCTTAGGATATATTATCTTAATGTAAAAAATGGCAGAGGTAGTACTAATTCCCCTCCCTCGGCAATCGCAGTCGTCCGGCTTTAACCACTTCGTGTTTTCCGCATCGTCCTTATCGTCCTTGATGCGCTTGCCTTCACCCACCCTACAAACATCTTTTATAAATTTTTCGCCGCCGCCGCAATATAAAAAGGACTTCTTTATTTATGATTTTTGCGAGGAAGAGGACGCAAGGTGTTTGGCGCATTTTGCCGCCTCCAAAATGCGCCAAACACGAAGAAGCCGAAGCATACTCCCGCATAACCACCAAGACCGCTGGCCTAGGCGGCCGCCAAGTGAGCCTGAGCCCCAGCGAAGGCGAACGGTGCTAACACCACCCACGCAGCCCGCTGGAGCTGACGTTCAGGAGGCGGAAGCGGGCGGTGCATTAGATCATTGAATTTTAAAGAACGAATGAAGCGTATTGTATAAGAGGAGCATAAGGTCATCCGAAGGTGCGGATATAAACCTTCTTATTCATTTCCCAATCCTATTTAACAAATTTATTTCGATAAAAACGCATTTACAAACATAAAAATAGCGGCGATTAATGTTGTGCAAGCAAATATTTTCTTAAGTCGATCCGGATCAATTTTAATAGAAATTTTGCCACGAACTCAAACCTTAAGCTATGCAATATATGCTCACAATAACAAAATCTTTAAAATGTAACAACCTTATCGCTCTCTTTGACGATATCATACATATCTTTCATTGTAGAAATCGGGCACATATCCGAACTTTTTTGTTCTCTTGATTTCATACAGCTTCCGCAGGCATAAATTTTGCCTCCTGATTGCATAAGCTTCTCGGTTTCTTCAATCGTATTAAATTTATCTATACTGATTTTTTGATACTCAACCCCTTTACCCATAAAGAATATCTTTACTTCATCTTTTTGACCTAAACAGAAATTAGCATACCGTAAAGCATTCCAACAAGTTTCAGCATCATTACTAGCGATAACAACTCCTATTTTCATATAATCTTCTCCATTTTAGCAAAATTAATATTTCCACTTACGTTCGGTCCCCTCTTTCGTGATTTACGTAACCCATTATACTACCAACACTGAATCCCTGCTATACCACTCCTTGAGCAAATGTAGGATCCAAGTATAACAATTTGTCCATCTGTATTATGTTTTTCTATGCGCTCTTCAAGATCAATTGCATATCCAATATAATATGCTTTGTTTACGCATTCTACGATATATACATAATATATTGATTTGCGCCTCATCTTCAATCTTTATATCCTGTTCGTAATCTGACTTATTTATTACTTTACTTTTTCCATCACGTTATTAATTCGTGCAAGGGCCTTATCAAGATTGAAATTATCCCGTTCATTGGGCGTCAAAGCATCAAACAACTCTGCTTCAATACGTAAATTCATTTCTTTTATTTCTTCGTCTGACCTGCCAAGATTTTTTCTGTATTTGCCCAAATCTGTATCAGCCTCATCTTCCTGAAGCTTCTTTTTAAACAGCGTCATAACTTCTTTGTCTGTTAAATTAAACTTATTGCGAAGAATAAAATCAATATCGTAAAAATCACGTGGAGCTATAATTTGACGTGTCGCGCCAGCACGCAACTTTTCCGAGACAATCTCTTTTAATGACATACAATGGATTTCACCGCTATCAATCAACGGCTCATCAGTGAAAGAGTGTTTGAATTTATGCTGTACCACTCTTTTTTCAATTGCTAAAATAGGATTAAATCTCAAGCCTACTTCAAATTTAACTGTCTGCTCTGAAAGTGTTGTAACAGAATCATATAATATATAATATACATACTGTTTCGATTCATTTCTCCCAGGATTGCCGGCATCATCAATCTTCATGCCAAATTGCTTTACAAACCCCTTGATACCATCCTTAACCGGTTGAATACATTCGCGCCTTTCGCCTCGTGTAGCTTGATATTGCGGAAGTACCATGCTAAAATCAAGATCCTCACTCAAGCGATAGTATGAGTAATATATTTTATTTAAACAAGTTCCTCCTTTAAAAATAAGATTTCCTGATAATTCATGTACACGGGAAAGCAGTAACGTCAAATAATAATCTTTCTCTACAAGCGGCGCGTAAAAACCTGTTAACGACGCGATACGATCAACGAGAGTGAAAAATTGTTCTTTATCTTCGTGTATCATTGATAATAATTCTCCATTTTTTATTTACCGTACCTTTTCTTGATTTTGACAATGAAGCAATCGACGTTTCTTTAACGCTTTTTACCAGCGGTTTCAATAATACATCACTAATGCCACACTTTTCTAATATGCACCCCATATACTTACGCGTCTTTATGTTAGGAAATCGAGTCGTATAGTCAATAAGCGTTTTTATATCACACTTTTTTTCTGTTACGAACCGCTCTACTATTTCCCCAGCAGAAGGAAACCCGCCTACCGGTTTATTAAAATAAATAAGATCCACCAAGGTTTTTTCTTTTGAGCTCATGTAAATATTAACACCTCTTACGAGTTTTTTTTCAATCCCATACATTTGAGCCTGGGACACATTTATAAACTTAAACAGAATTCCAGCGATTTTCTTTTCCTTGCTCAGGCGCGTGTTAATAACATACACTTTCTGAAATTGCTGATCTGTAAAATTGTAATAATTAAACATTGTAGAATATCCAATATAGTAATCCCCTTTTGGAAAATAAACCGATGGTATTATGAACTCACTAATACGGCGCCCTGTAGGAACTGATTCGAGAGGAACAAATATGTATATACCGCTTTTAATGGGAATTAAAATATTCTTTGTCTTAAGCCTGAATACAAGTTGTCTTCTGTAAGAAAAATCAGCAGGTAAAAAAGAATCTAACTCTTCTGCTGTTACGATCTCTTTTTTTTCATATACAAGCCGTGCGATAAGTTTTGTCTCTGTTTGACTAAGAGAACTAAATGTTTTTTTGTTTATCATATGTATCTCCATGGTTACATTGTGCCAACGATAATACATTGGTATAATAACATATAAAATCTATAAGTCAATGGAAAACTGCATTCTGAACAAACCTATACACTTATTAATATGTGTACAGATTTAGGACGATTATAAACATTAAATGTCCACTGATTAGCAGACATTTGTAAACATGGGGACACACTACTTAATTACTTGGTGAATTCCGCGTGATAAACAACGACAGTTGCGGCCTTCCTGCACTCCCCGTACCAGACGTTGCTTAAAAGTGTCCACCTTGTGTCCACTTGCAGATCCTTCCATAGCTTTAATGCGCCTTTTGCCATAGCCCACTATATCTCGTTTGTCCCTTTCGTGCCCCTTTTGCGAGCATCCTTATTCTTACGTTGGGTCTTCTTAAATTTCTTATCAAGCCACTCTATTTCCGCTAACAAATATTTTTTCAGTATTGTCCATTCATACTTTTTAAGTTCCTTGCCACGGTACTTATCATAATATTTCTTATTGAGAACCTTAGGGGCTTCTTCGATTTTCATTAACTTACCTTTCCAAAAAACCAAGGCATACACATTGCCATTGTGTAGCTCTAAGGGCACCTGCCAGCCACCGCAATAAGGCTTATCATCATACGGAGAAAGATTGTTTAATTTTTCTAACTCTTTCTTGCCCATCTTATGCAATGGCTTTGCGCAATCATTAAGTCTTAGAAAAAATGTTGTTGTCCCCATAAAAAACTACTCCTTTTTTTAACCTACCCGGCGTTCCGCCGTATAAACCCCTTATCAAATCAGACTACCAGTATTCCTTCGTATCAATATCTATGATCGTAAGTTTACCTAACCAGCCCACGCTTATATCAAGATTTCAGCGTATTCGGGGGAACACTTGTCTCTAATTAAATGAACCGTCCCCGGAATTACGCTTTAAGATATGGGGACACACTACTTAATTACTGGCTTAGGCCCAGGTTTTTCTCTCTTGAGATTAATTCCAAGGCATTCCTCAAGTTTTTCAATAAATTTAACCTCGCCTAAAGGCCTGCCTGTACTTTGATGTTTCTTTAATAGATTAATCTGTGACTCACTCAGATCATCATGCAAGAATGCCTTCCAGCCAGCTATCATATCAGCTAAGATATCGTCATCCAAGAAGCATGCACTATCTTTATGTAAATGTTGGCGCAGACTTGACCATTTATATTCTTCTGCCTTCTTCACTATCCCCGCTTTTACTGGATTTAAAAGTATATATTTCAATGCAGTATAGAGATATTTTTCATCTAACACATACGAGCTAAACCTACCTTGCCATAAATAACCGCGCCAATCTTGACGTAAGTTAACCATTTTTGTATATTTCTGATGAGTATCTCCTATTGCGCCAGCCAAACTATCACAACGTTTGGGAATTACGATAAGATGGACATGGTTTGGCATTAGGCAATACGAAACTACTTTAAGCTGAAATTTCTTAGAATACTCTTTTAAAAATTTGAGATAGTTCTCGTAGTCAGAGTCTTGAAAAAAAACCTGTTGTCGTCTATTACCTCTTTGGACAACATGGTGCGGATAATCTGGTACCACTATTCTAGGTATTCTTGGCATGATTTAATTGTATAACTTTAGCAGGTTTAATGTCAAGTAATTAAGTAGTGTGTCCCCTTAATTGAGATAAGCCCCTTCTACGCTTTGCAGAAGGGGCTTATCTTTTAATTGCTGGTGCAATATAATAGATACTCATGATCGCCAATCTCACCAGCTAGACTTGACGAATAGACCATCTATTATTATGGTAAAATAAGTATATATCATTTGATGCTTTGTTGTCAAGATATTTTATATATTCGGTAGATCCATTATAGATTGGTATCTTTCTATTCGCTTAAGTAAATAATTATACTTTAACATAGGAAAAGCAGTTTTAAAATTATATGGTGACACCTTATCCTTCTTATTCTTTTTAACAATAACTACCCAATAACATTTATTCTCAGTCTCATAACCGGGTAATTCATATTTACAGATATACATTATCTCCCGTTGCTCTTTATCTATACGTGTATAGATGTTAGTTGAATTGTGTAGAGTGTGCTTAATCCATGGGAGCCTCTTCCCCCTATGCGGTAAATAGTACTCACTTTTTACTTCATGGAGTTTTGTATCATAATTCTTATACATAAACTTTATACCATCTTCTAAATCTATGTGTATTTCTCTGCCAAATTTATCCCTTGTGTTGCCTTCTATATAATTTTCAAAAAATTTCAGAGCATCAGACTCTGTAAAACCAGCACCGAAACACTGTGTTAGCTCATGGCCTGCAGTAAAAGTTTTGTCATTGGTATGATGATAATCTATTAATTTTACCAGTTTGGTAATTTCTTTACGCTTCAATACAACCGGGCAACCTGGAGTTGCTTTAGAACCTCTCTTTTTGCGCTCTAGTGTACAATATGCTATTTTAAAAACATCATAAAATATATGAGAAATAGATTGTGCATTCTCAAATATATGCAGTTTAGCAACGTTACGGAGTTTTTTTGTTATTTCTTCCTGGGTTGAAAAAACAGCCGGTAGCATAATATTCTAACCCTCCTACTTGATATTCCGGAGTGGAATATCAACCTCTATAAATACAAAAACCTTCACCGTTTTTGGCGAAGGTTTTACTTTTTTAAAGTCCGGGATTTGCCCCTTCTAACTCGGGACTGTACCTAATTGTTAATATTATATATACCACAAAAATGCTTCTCTGTCAATATTTTATATACAAATACGGGCTCTAAACACTAAATTACTTGAGTCGGAATTACAAAAAGTATTTAAGCTGTCTATGCATCTATCGCGTTTCTATCCCCTCTAATTTCAAGAAAGGATATTTTGTATAAAGCTCATTTAATACCTCTTCTAAGGAAGCGCTCCCCTGAATCGCAAGGCGAGTATATAGAGAATGCATATCATCTACAATAGCACTCCATTTTTTATAGCCTTGTTTATCCATATCAAAACATAGATCGCGAATGCGCTCTGCAGGGTCCTGTGCCTCTGTAAAGCCCATATTAGTCCTAAACGCTAAGAGCATCCTCATATTATCCATCTCTGTCTCCACCTTCATGAGAAAGAGCTCTTTAGATGTTACAGGCGCCTGATTACGAGGTGATATTGAAGACGGAAGAAATAACCACAACGCGACAACCAGACATCCTATAAGTATGGCGCCGGCGGTTACAATAATCTTTAATTTAGAATCACTCATAATCTCTCCTTAGTTTTTACAAGACTCTTAATCAGCCTAACTTTCTATCGTGTACAAAAGATACGCAGAGCCATAATTGGCTATTGAGTAAATTGTTAAGTTTCTCCTCTACTTCTCTGTGTATGCGATCCATCTCACCTACTGAGCGTGAATTATCAGGATCCTTAGAGACAAAGCTTACTTCACAGATAATCTCACGTCCTGATTTGCCCAAACGAAGCATTACATCATCAAAGCCTTTTTTGCTTGCTATCTCTTTCATAGCCTCTTTTGAAGTGGCATAGACTGTACTTTCAGGTGCCATCATCAGCATCCCTTTTATGCCGGAGATAAGGGATATGATAGGTTCCCTGACAAAGAATAAGACCGCGACTATCACCATAAGTGAATCCATGTATCGGGCATAGTAACCATATCCCGCACGCGAAATAACATAACTAATAAAGAACCCTATTAATACCGCGAGACTTAATAATGTATCCATAAGCCATTGCCCGGCCTGAGATCTTATCAACCCTGATTGGGGAGCGTTCTTTTTTCCTGTGCGAAGAATATAATGCCAACATATGAAACACCCTATTACCCCTATGGCAGCATACCCCATGCCGGATAGACTATCTATTTCCCTGCCACCTGAAAATAATGAAATAAGAGCATTGCTAAATGCCTTTATACATATAACAAGTAAGACAACGGATTGGATCACTATTACCATAGGCTCCATCTGCGCCTTGCCAAATGGGAAATTTTTGTTACTGCCCGCTGCAATGCTTCTGGCGGCATAAAAATAAAGCCCTGTCAAGACAAGGCTTATAAAAGAATAGATACCATCAAACATTATCATCTGGGACTTGGCTAACACGCCCCATATCAGGGCCAATAACGCAAAAAACAGTGCCCCGCAAGCAGAGAATGTTAAGATATTTTGCTCGTGGCGTATACTCATTAAGCACTCCTTCTTAGAGGCTATTCTTCCGGCCTATATAGCACGATATAGTTTTGCCCCCTTAATTATGCAACTCTCTTTAGAAAAGGAATTAAGTAGTGTGTCCCCTTAATTACCCTTGTGGAAAGGAGCCCTCTTCATACATAAGCCAATTCTGGGAATCAGTAATATATGCGTATAGATCGCTGATAGCCTGGTAATGCTTTTTCTCTTCTTCAAGAAGAAAATTCAAAAGTTTTACTACATTCTCATCTTTAGCGATCTTAAGCATATCTTCATAATACTTGTATCCGTTCTTTTCAAATTCCATTGCAAATTCACATGCTTTTTTATCGTCATCGCTTTGGCTTACTTTCTCAGCCAATTCCTGAATGCCTTTTGAAAAGATACCAAGCACCTTTGACCTGTCCGCATCAATACCGCTTAAATCCAGGGCAGGGAATTCTCCGTTTTCCTTATTTGCATCATAAAACTTCTTTATATTCTCAACGTGCAGCAACTCCTGATCAGCTAAAAAGGAAAACGTCTTCTTGGTTACCTCGTTTTGCAATTTCGTTGTGATATCTTTGTAAAAATCGTAGCCTTTTTCTTCCATGCTCAAGGCTTCTTTGAGCATTTCCATCATCTTTTCATTTCCCATATCTACCTCACTTTCCTATTTAAGGGCTTTTATATATTCTGTGTATCCTTTTAATGTTGTGGCTGGCTTATAATCTCTTCATCTTCAAGTTTCCAGGCAGGATCGACTATGCAGATAAAGTCCAGATCAGTCTTTCCGATGTTTTTTATACTCTGTATCGAACCGGACGGTATGCAAACCACATCATCCGGATAGACATTAGCTGTTTCATCGTCGATGTACATCTGCCCTTCACCTTTTAAAATATAATAGACCTCGGAAGCATTAAGCTTATGGTTTTCAGTATGCTGACCAGGCGCGACCCTTGCATGGGCCAAACTATAACGCGCTTCAATATTATCTTTATTGGGATTAAAGAACTCGCGCAGTATCGAGCCATCACCGGCTTTAAATTCCTTTAGATTATTTAATTTTATTATATTCATATTATGTTATTAGTTAGAAAAGAGTATCGATCCCTCAGTAAAGAATGTCCCTGCCACACACGCGGTTAGAAGGCATGCCAGAGTGGCTGCTAAAAGCGCCCTGAAGGCAACACTAGCTATTGTGCTTGTCCTTCCCGGGACAAGCGCTGAGACGCCGCCTACAAAGATAGCCATTGAGGCAACATGCGCAAAGCCGCAAAGTGCGTAAGTAGCGATTACCGCTGAACGGGCGTGATTTAAAACACCCTTGCTCATAAGAACAGCCAGGTCCTTATATGCCACAACCTCGGTTACTATCATTCGTTCCGCTATAATGCCTGAGATCGCGCCGGCATCGACCTTTGGGATGCCTAATATAAGTGTAAAAGGATAAAAAATATAGCCCAGCAGGCCTTTTAAGGACCAGTTGAGATTAATATGAAAGAACATATTTATTTTAGGTCCTACCATAGACAATAAGAGGTCAGCAAGTGCCACAAGGCCTAGTATCGCTATTAAGAGGGCTGTAATTCCTACTATCATCTTTACGCCTGAATTAGCAGCGTTAATAATCGCCTCAAATACGCTCTTCTCCCTCTCATAATGAATCTTAACATTTACCCCGAGTGTTTTGGGCACACCTTTTTCCGGTAATATAATCTTTGACATAATAAGCGCAGCAGGGGCTGAAAGCAATGACGCTGAGATAAGATGCCCTGCTATTGTCGGAAAGACGGACTTCAGGGTAAAGACATATAATACCAGTATATTGGAGGCGACTGTTGCCATTCCCGCGGTAAGTATCGTGCAAAACTCGGAACGCGTCATATCATTTAGATATGGTTTTATTGTAATAGCGGATTCCACGCCCACGAATATATTACTGGCAGTTGCCAGTGATTCAGCGCCTGATATCTTCATAAGCCTTGTAAAGACATTCGCGAATGCCTTTATCACAAGTGGCATGATTCTCATAAAATATAATAAAGAGATAAGCGCTGAAAAGAATATAATCGTTGGAAATGCCTGAAATGCCAGCATAAATCCGAGAGACTTTTCTCCGAATTCATTCATCTCGCCCGGTGCAATGGCTAATCTGCCAAATACAAACCTTGCTCCGGCGCCGGCGGAATCTAATATTTTTATCACCACTTCATTTAGAAAGAGGAAAAATTTTGCCCCAGCCGGCACCACAAAGATAAAGAGCGCGATTGATATCTGGATTACCAATCCCCAGCCGATAACCTTCCAATTCATATTTCTCTTATCAGCTGAGCAGACCCAGGCAAATCCTATTAATATAAATATTCCAAAGAAACTTATTATATTATAGATGTTCATCGATATCCTCTTCTACTTAAATAGGTGTCTGTCCCTATTTAATAATTAAGTAGT
>Ga0222667_1000492_pt1 | contig 17545 bp, 18 predicted proteins | sample AntAcemetagen657_FD_179854 | JGI IMG/M metagenome (GOLD analysis project Ga0222667, IMG submission 179854) | Saline water microbial communities from Ace Lake, Antarctica - #657 | ecosystem: Environmental > Aquatic > Non-marine Saline and Alkaline > Saline | place: Antarctica: Ace Lake... | reverse complement strand
GCTGTTGCAGGGGAAAGAGGTTCGTCTTTAATATAAAACCCATTCCCCCCGAAGCATGGATAAGCAATTAAAACAAATAAAATAATTAATACAAATATTAATTTTTTCATAATTTTCATTTTAATTAGGAACTCTTAAAACCTTATAGCCCGCGCCGCCGGAATCCGAAGCCCCTTCGGTTACATTATGAAGTACACCGGAAACCATAACCCTTAATGGGTTATTCGCATCGGCGGCGGCAGCTATTTGTATAGCCGATACCCATCCACCAGAATACCCCTGCAAAAGCATCCCATAATTAGTAAAAATTAATCTTCCTCCTTGGCCAGTTACCGTCGCTGTAGTCGCGATATAGCCACCTTGAACCGCCCCTGAATAAACAGTCATATAATCAATTTGAGCGCCCTGGAAAACAGCACCGCTATCGTATTCGGTAAGATCAAGACTAATATCTGCCTCAACATTGCCTGTAATAATCGTATCAAACCCTGCACCAAAGTCTATAATGCTAATTGGACCACCAGAAGTTTTATAGGCATTGCTTTCTTTAAGGTCCATCACATGTACTTCTGTTAAATCCAAGCTAATATTCGCTTCTGTTCCAACGATACTAATATCAACCCCTGCTTGAAAATCCAAAGTAACGATATCTGCGCCGCCCTTTTGTACACCGCTCTCTTTAACCGTTGTCATAGTTCCAGATCCACCACCGCCACCACCGGCAACAGGAATTCCGGTCCATGTGCAAGCGTTTCCTTGGCCAGCAACAGTACAAATCCATGCAAAATTTGTCGTTGTTGATTCAAAATTATTCCAGCAAATATCCCCTTTTTGAAAATATGCAGAGGCATCGGTAGGGGCCACTTCTCTGACCATACTTGTTCTTGCATATCTTCCTGTCATTGATCCAGCTCTTGAGCTTGCCTGTGCTCCCCACTCGGCATCAAAGAAGTTTATCTCTGAACTTTGATCAATATATGCCCAATTAACCTCTGGAAGAATAAATGTATTGTGGTGTGCCGTCCGAGTATAAACCGTTATAGGTGTTCCAGACCCACCTCCAGGTCTAATAATTTTATTTTTTACTTCAATTGTATTGCCAAAAATATTTGTGCCGCTTAAGAAAAAAGCAACACTATTGCTATCATCTGCATTTTGTTCAATATCTTGGAATTCAAGCTGGTTATCTTGGATTCTTGAAGATCCTCCGGCATCATAAAATTGAACATATTGGCTTCGACAAAGAACCATATAATTACAATAAATATAATTTGATTCAATCCTAAATGAATTTGGGTCAGCTATTCCGTCATCCCAATTATCAACAAATAACCTAAGTCCATCTTCGCCGTATCCAATTGTATTAAACCAAAAAGTATTACCGTGAACGCCCGATGAATCTGTCATGTGCAAATAAACACATTCATCGAATCCGGCGACCATTTGAACTTTAAAATCTGAAAACCATGCTGTTTTTATGTAAAGACCAGTGCCATAATAATTAATTTCTCCGCCCCCTGGACCACCAGTACCTGGATCAGTAGTAAAAACACTATATGTTGTTCCACCTATAACTTGGGAATATCCCTGAATCCACTTTAAATTAAAATACCGGCCCTTTGCATGTTGATAATCAATAGTAATAAGGGCGGCATCTGTATCATCAAAGGCTCTTATTTGTGCATTGGGGCCATAAATATTGCAGTCGATCTCTGTAAGTTCACCAGCAGTGACATAATATATGCCTTGGGGCAAAAATACTGTTCCACGATTATTTGCATCTCCTGCCGCATTTGCCGCTGTTATGGCATTTGAAATATATGTTGTGTCTTCGGAAGCATCTGATCCATCTGCCCCATAAGAAATAACATTGTAAACATCGATGTACTCAAATATTCCCTGTTCAGAAATATATTCTGTATCATCTGGGCTTGAATCTATTGCCGTTGAAGGAGATGTTGTAACACTTGTAACATATGCTTTATTTACAACTTGATAATCAGTTGTTGGCAAGGCAGAAGGAGTAACCGGAAAACTTGTAAATGATTTAACACCGGCAATTGACTCATCCCCAGTATTTTTTACAAGTGCTGCCGAATCAATCCCATCAATGGCATCTGCGTCTAGGGTTGATCCACTTCCGTCATTAGCAAGAACCTCTGCGAGTGCTTCTCCGGAAGGACTAAAATATGTCTTTAATACTGTTGCCGGAATTTTTCCGCCATCAGGGGTAGCATCAGGTGTATTAACGCCATAAAGAATCGTTGTATCTGTAATGGTGCCAAGAGACCCTAATTCGTTAAGCGTGCTCCCGGGAAGCTCAGCAACCGAAGGAGATACAAAAGACAATGAACAAATAAAAATTAAAAATAGATACCAAAATTTTTTAAACATATTAAGCCCCTTATATCAATCCTATTTAGTCTTGAAAAATTAAAACAGTTGTTTTGTCATTAAGTAAAAGAAAACTTCCATCCCCTAACGATGCATATGAATATACTATTTGTGTTGGCGGCTGTATTGGCGGTAACGGAGGTGTACTATGGCTGCCCCCGCACCCAATATAAAATAGTACAAAAAAGAATAAACAAATAAAAAATAAATTAGACATAGTTGTTCTTTAATCCTGAAAAATTAAAGCCGTTGTCCCATCATCAAGCAAAAGGAAAGCCGAACCGTCTTCTAATTCCGCATAACCATATTCGGTTGGGAAGGGCAAATCTGTACCCCGTCTAACAATAGTGTTATTTCCTGATATTGTGTAAAATCCAGCAATATCCAAATTATATAATTGCCAATAATCACCGCCAAAATCACAAGGAGAACAAGTCAATGTAAAATCGTCACCATCAATTGTCATAACATCATGGCCTGTGGCTCCATCAACTGTTATGGTTGTTCCATTAGTAATATCCCCGGTAAACCTTAGAATATCACCAAGGCAATAAACGCCTCCGGCCAAATACTCATCTGGAGTTTCATATGTTTCGCCAGGGCCAATTGAAATAATATCTGCATGAAAATATAAACCCGTTGTATCGTCTATAAGAAATAAATGTGAGCCATCAAGTAATCTTAAAAATCCACGGGTTGTCGGGATTTCATCACCAGCAAAACATGGGAAAGATAAAAGCAAGGTTAAAAACAATATAATAGATATCTTTTTCAAATTTCTTTCCTTAATTTGTTACATCAACACCAGTACTTGAATAAATCGTATTAACGCCAGTTACCGAAGATACAACATTGAGATTTGTGCCTGGGTCGGGGACTCCGCAATCACCTGCATCATCATCCGTGATTATCATCGTTGCTGTATATTCTGATCCAAGCACACAGCCAACTGGAGTATTCAATGTAAATATTATCGTTTCGTCACCCTCGCAAAGTGTATCTGCTTCTGGCGTAAAAGTAATTGTTTTAGGAAGCTCGACATAAAGGATATCCGTTTTATCGTCTACCGCATAATCCGTAACTTCTGTTGCAGTTCCGGTCAGTGTAATTGCAACCGTTTCCCCGCCGGTGCAGTTTGCACAATCAACGGTAATGCTTGCAGTTCCTGGTCCGACTTCTGTGCCAGATAAATCCGATGCAGAGATAGATACTACCGGCGTGTATTCATAAGCTCCAATATCCTGATCAGTGCCGAAAAAAGAAACTGTCGCGGATGGTACCAAATAAACATCACCGCCGGAAGTGTAGATGTGAGCAGAATTGAGCGTAATAACGCCAGTCGCATAATCAACGGCTGTTATCAAAGCAATAAAGTCAACCGTTCCGTCTGCGCCATTATCTATACCCATGTAATCACCGACAATAAAAAAATAAGGATCGTCAACTATAACAGTTGTATTTGATCCCTCAGTTGTAGTGATATCAGTTAAGTGCATACCAGCATCAATACAATTAGAACCAACTTCGAGGTTCCACCAAGTGATATCTTCAGTATCAGGCGCTATTGTAGTCCAGCCGGATGTTTTATTTAGCGTGGGTACTCCGATAACTGCATTGCTCGTGGCATCACCAGATACAGAGGAGGAAAAATTATTATAGTCCCAAGTAACATTTGTGAGAGTATAATCATTCGAATGTGCCCCGGCTGTATCCCCAGTTAAATATGATATGTTGTTAAATATTTTAATTGGAGATAAAATTATTTCCTGATGCCAAAATTGGAATGTAAACTCATTACAGTCAACGGAGGTATTGTTAAACGCCCTAATTGCTTCCCATCTATTTGCTTCAGACGGGTGATTTTTGCCATACTCACTAGAAAAAGATATTGCAACATCCATGTTGCCGAATTTATTACCGTATACTCTCGCATGATCAAGGAAAAAATACCCCCGCTCCTCCTCGTTGTTTAACGATATTCCATATCTCGACGAGGGGGAAGTAGTTGAATTATAAATAGTATTAAACCTTATTGTCGGACTCAATGCAGCATCCACATAGATGCTTGGCCCACCTTGATCACGTACAGTGTTATATTCAGCAATTGCACCAACGTCTTTTTTAACGAAGTTAATACCTTCAGAGCCGCCATTAGCTTCTAATCTATTATATGATACAATATTATCGAAACTGGCCCCAACAACATCCATGCCAGAAATAACTAAAGCGCCGCCATTGCCGGTTCCTTTTTGATTTCCTCCCTCGACAATATTTCCTAACTCAGCAGACCCTCCAACTATTACCGTGTCTGATCGAAAAATCCCGATTCCAATTGGTTGCCAAGCCCTGTAAACATACACATTTTTAATGTTGACGTTGGAGCAGCGGTTTAATGAAATACCGTACATTCCTGACTCGACAAGCTTGATATCTCGTATCTCTGTATATGTATCAGTTTTGGACTCAAACTCTCGGTTTATTAGCCCTTTCGCACTTGCTATCCCTGGTGCAAGATGATTGCCGTTTATTTCCGGCCTTCCCCCGCTGCCGAGTTCGAAAACACCATCCCCCGAATAAGCTCCAACAATTACCCAGTCCTCGGAAGTCCCGACCCAATCAATATTTAAATAAGCATTAGCACTTAAAGTCTCCATTGTTCCTACTTTAAAATAAACATCGTCCCCGGTAGTAAGTGATGCTCCATTTACATCTGCAATACTATTCCAAGGACTCGCATAAGTGCCAGATCCGCTTGACCCGGCATCGAGGTCAACATAATATGAAGTACCAGCATAAGCAGTAGTCGCACAAAACATAAAAACTAAAAGTAATAAAAGGAGTTTTTTCATTTTATTCAATCTGTAAATATCTTTATTAAAATATCATCTTCAGCATCCGATTTTTGGACCGACTTATCGTAATCTTTCCAAATAAACCTTCCTAACATCGTTGCATCTTCATCGTTTTCATTATCGTAGTGTACCGCAGGGTAATTGGTTCCGTCTATTTCAGGGTCATCATCCTGATTACCATCTTGATCTACAAAGAAAGTAAAAGCATAGGACGTTGTTGCTGAAAGAGAAACACTCGAAGAAAACTCAAAATAACCAGCATTTGCACTGGTCCATGTTCCAGCTGACATAAGATTTCCGTCAAGACCCGAACTTGTTCCTTGTGATACTTGCAGCACGTTGGAGCCGTCAATCGTCCAGATTTTCAGGAAATAATCATGATCTGCCAGGTCTCCGTTAACGCGCTGTATTTTTAAATCGACCTTACAGACATCCTCTTGTGCGTCTCCGGTTACGTAGATAAAACCTACATACTCTTCACCGTTATATCTTCCAAGATCATAAACCGCATCGCCGGTTAGAGAAGGAGCATAAAACTCAGTGCATTCACCACTAACTGAAACTCCAAGCCCTCCCTGCCCAACCATCATCGCGGAAGCATTGACAGTAAAAAATAAACTTATTAATAGACAGATAAGTATTTTTTTCATTAATCCTCCGCCGCGTGAAATATTATTGCTACATTCGCAAGTACATCTTCGTCAACAGGGTCATCAGTAAGTTCAATATAAATATCCTGTCCGGCAGCAACGACGGCATTACCGTTTAAATTCGCATCTGTATCTTCTATAAAAGACCCTGCCGTAGTATCTATACCAACAATAATTGCCGCATTCGCTACACCAATAATATCGTCTGCCCTTTTTAAATCGGCATTTGTTATTTCTGTTGTAGGATCTTTTGTATAGGTTACCCTGACATAATCAAGAATAATTCCATTTGGAAAAAGCTTCGCGTTCACTTCAAATAAATGAATCCTGTGGTTTGCATCCCGGTCAAAAACATAAGTAAAATCAATAGGCATTACAAAATATTCAAGCATTGATTTTGTTACTTCTCCTGCAATCTCCCCGCCAGCACCAGCATCATATGATATTCTATCCTCGTCACCCCGGATATGTACTTGGCCATCTGTAGTCAATGTCCCATCCGTTGATTCGTCAAACGGCAATACAAGAGTAGCAATCGAAAGAGTATTCGGACCAGTCATTGGGCCATTCAGCGTTGGGCAATTCCACCGGGTTCCGTCAAATATCCAAAGGTGCATTTCATAATATCCAGCTGCACCCGCCCAATCGGTGTCCGGGTCTCTTTCGAGAAAGTCTAAATCCCCCGCTGTGTTATCAAAATCATAAGAAAGATATTGATCATCGACTATAAGCCAAAACCAATCACCGGAGGTAAACTCATCAACCGCTGTTGCATCAACCGCCGCAGTCCCATCATCGAAATTCGAAATCGCTTGTGCACCAGAATTATTCGTTTGAAATAAATGCGAAGCGAGACCGGTTCCTCCGTTTGAGACATCTGGGGTCGCATCTCCGTCGGCAAAAGAAATTGTTGTTTCTCCGGTTGGCCCTTTATTTGTACCATCAGCACCAAGCGAAAGAGTGATTGAGGCCGCAGCATTAGTTACCACTACTTCGTCTGCTGTCCCGGTTATCGTTGCGAGTTGTGGGTTGGTGGTGCCATCTCCGATGGGAATTTGCCCATTTGTCGCCACACCCAATGCTTCGATTGCCCCAGTACCATTTCCTAAAAGAATTCCGCCATCAGTCAATGTTGCCGCCAACCCAATCGCGGTTAGTAATCCAGAACTTGGGTTATAAGTAAAACCAACATCTGATTCAATCCCTTGTGATCCTGTCTGTCCATCTATAAATACGGGATAAACTGTTTCATCGGTAGCGTCATTGGCTGTCCCTGTAACCTCTGTGCCCGTACTTGCTGTTGTTGCCGTAGTGGCATTGCCACTTAAAGCACCTGAGAAAATAAGAGCAGTAAGCGTGCCTGATAAAGGGTTATAAGTAAAACCAACATCAGTTTCCCCGCCCTGTGCCCCAGATTGGCCATCCACAAACACCGGATAGGTTGTCTCATCGGCTGAATCATTTGCGGTACAAGTATAAGTGGTGGCAAGCGCAGTAAGGTCAATTGTGATATCGTTTGGAACTTGACCATCAGTGGCCGCTCCTTGAAGATTTTGTAAACTTGCAGCACTCTCAATATATGTCGTTAATACTGTTCCCGTAACCTTGCCCTCTGCCGCAACGGCATCAGGGGTATTAACGCCATAAATAATAGTTGTATCTGCAACAGTGCCAAGGGCATTCAAATCATTTAATGGATCGCCTACAGAATCAGCATAAAGAAATCCGGGCACAATAATAAATAATATGATTATCAAAAAGCAAGGCCTTTTTCGCATGATTATTTTCCCTTCACAACTTCTATCGCAGCGGATTTAAAAGAGGAACAGCAATTTCCGCGCCTTCTTTTATTACATCCGATAATTTTTCTGTTTCTTGACTCCCCATCTTGAGGCCAAAACTGGTTCCGTTTGGATAAATTTTATATACCGTCAAGTCTTTTGTCTCGTGGTTGCCAATTCGCATAATTTTAATTTCAGTTCCATCGGGGGCTTTCATATAATGATAAGAACACCCAAAACAAAAAAACATAACAACCATTGCAAGACATATAGTTTTCATAAATTCCTCAGGTCTTTTCTAATTGTCGGGATTATCATTAAATCTTTTGGCTCCCATCGCTTACGCGGATTCGGGCCAAGTTTATCAACCCCCCTATACACCCATTTGCAACGAGCATTTAAAATAGCCAATCTTGGTTTAATGAAAAACTTCGGCCCTCTTTTAATATTAATTTTTCCAATTTGTTTTAAAACACTGACAAAAAATTGATTTATAGCAACACGCCATTGCCATGAAAGCTCTTGTGCATGTAGCATCTGGCAAAAAGGGTCATGTATTGCGGATGCATAAATCATATTTAAAGTGTCAATGGCCGGCCAGTCTCCGCCATTCCAAGCATAGCCAGGCCTTAATTCCAATAAGCCATCCATATGAAGAATATAAAACTCTTTGACAATGGGTTCTTCAGGAAAGATAGGGGTTTGAATGCTAAATAATTTTACTATTTGGTATTGCCCCTTGGCGATTTCCCGACAATAAAGACTCTGCATCTAACCCCTCCATTATCTCATCGTTATGGTCACCAAGCGGTATAAATCAAGAAATACCCTTGCTTCAGGCGGTGGATTTTTAGGATCAATTAATCGCGTGGCTTGAATAACAGCGACCCAAACTTTTATTCCTTCTTTAATTCCTTCGGGAACAGAATCGGGGTGAACCCCATACCCTGCTTTATATCTGATAAGAAAACCGCCGTAATCCCGACTTGTATTGCTTGGGGCTGAAACCCCCTTCTTTAAAATCAATCTGCCTGGGGTAGCACCAGTCATAATGTAATAATTATCAGAATCATATTCTGTTTCTGTATCATCTTCGTCTAATGTCGCCACCTTAGTAATTGAGATTAAAGGGGGCTTCGGCAGATGAACAACTGTCCCGGGCCAGTAATCCATCAGTGCCTTTATTGTTCTGGAAATAAACGCCCTGCCGGTATATTCTTCTGCGGCCATTCTTGCGGCAGTAATAAACCCCTCAAGCAAGGTATCTTCTGCTGTGTATTTAATCCTGGCAAAATCTTTTAGTTCCGCTAAAGTAACCGGCTCAATAATGGGGGCCGTTTCTGTCTCATAAACCACATTACCATTCTTTGGCAGTGTCTTTGCGATCAAAGACCCGCTTTTAGATGATAACCCGGGAGATGTATAATAGGGATCGCCGATATAATCCATTAAATAGATCCTTCTTTAAATCCTTTTTTAATTCTCTTAACCTCAGAATCGGTCAATCCAGACTGTGCCTTATTTGCTTCAATTCCAAGATTTTCTGACATTAGAACAACTTCCTGCCAGGGCTTATTTAATTTCCTCGCAAGTTCATAAATACGTGTTGATTTTATTTCTGTAACAACTTCTTCAATCACTTCTTCAACAACTTCTTTGGCCTTAATTTCAGACGGCCCATCTTCAACAGTCATTTCGGTCGGGGAAACAAGAACAACGGGGGCCGAAGGGGCAACCGAAGCAATTCTTTCTCGAACCAGAATAGCAAAGCGAGCATTTACAAATGCTGTGGCAAGAGATTGAGTAATCTCATTGTCATCAACCTCGTATTCCTTGCCCACTTTAAATAAATGAATGGTTACGCCATCCATGCTGCCCGGGACTGTTTGTTTCATTAAAATTTTAGGCATAAAGTCTCCTTGTTAATATTAAGCGCTTATACTACTGTGGCGTCAACCACGGTTCCGCGCTCATGGATTATTGCCCATACATTGTCGGAAACCGCCAGGAGGTGAACCAAGACATCCTCGGCAGCAGAAGTATTCATTGTAAAATTAGAAATAATACCACCGAGTGATCCGAGAATAATACAACCTGAGGTACTTACTGCAACCTGTGTTTGGTCATTTGTAAATGTGCCTGTTGAATCTCCAAGGAGCCCAAGATAAAGTTCTCTTCCTGCAGATACGGCTTGCAACCAAACAGATGCGCTAATAACGGTTGCCGAAGCATACATTATATATGTTCCAATATTTGCAGGGATATTACTTGTTACAAGTTTTAAAGATAAAGCAATTGGAACTTGTTCAGCGGCCAACTGCTCACTAACCAGCATTCTCAAAAGAGGCTCAGGGGCAGTTTCAGTCCCAGCAACCTTCATCGTGATTGAGCTTTCAAAAGTCATTTGGCCTCCGGAATAAACTCCCATGGATCCGCCTGACTCAACGGCAAAAGCACCACCAGAATTGGCGACCATTCTTTCACCGCCTTGCTCATGATATACTTTTGTAATATATGTATCATTTGCAGCCATTGGCTTCTCCTTTATGATTCATCCATATTAGTGCCAACTTCTGCGATTATCGCCCATACATTGTCAGCAACAGCTTTAAAGAAAATACCACAATCCGAAGCAGCAGAAGCATACATCAGGAAGCTTGGCAATGCTGCGCCAAGCGAATTAAGAATAATACAACCAGATCTTAAAACAGTAAGTGCTGTATCTGAATTTGTAAATGTGCCTGTTAAATCACCTACAAGCCGCAAATAAAGTTCTCTACCCGCCGAACATGAAGTCATCCAGATAGATGGCTGTGTAGCAGCATCTGAAGCGACAATGGTAAATATTCTGCAATTTTTTGGAACATTTGAAGCAGAAATATCTATCGAATTATCCCCAATTATAACAGTTTGCTGGGCTCCCCATTCGCTTAAAAGAATTCGCCGTATATTTGTGGCATCTGTTTCAGTACCAGCAAGATCTAATGTTGCCCCGCTTTCGATTGTATAATTTGCGCCGGAATAAATTGCAGCAGAACCTCCGGATTCAACGGCAAGGGTGCCACCACTGGCTGCAACATATCGCTCCCCACCTCTTTCGTGATACACTTTTGTTTGATACGTGGCATCCTGAGCCATAGTCAACTCTCCTTTTATTTAGATAACCCGGGAGAATTACCCCCCGGGTATTAATCAATTAAACAAATGCAACAAACACTATTACACGTTCTCTGCGAACGTTACAGGCCACTGATGTGGTCGTCCAAGATGAGCTTGTGCATTAATAGTGATCAAAGAAATATTGGTAGAAGCAGACATTCTAATTCTCACCCAACGATGGCGACCTTTATAGCCAATAACCGGCACATGACTGACGGTAGTACAACTAATTATAGAGGTTACCGAAAAACCTACGGCAAGAACCTGTCCAGATAAACCACCAGCTTTCGCAGGAACGGACATTGCATAGGCGTCTCTTGTGAGGTCGTCTAAAAGCAACCAACTATCAACGGTCAGGACTGACATCAAACGATAAATGTCTGTGCCATACACATCGGTTGCCGTACATGCGGACCATGCACCAAGGGTGTTTTGACCAGTGGTGGAATTACTTGCATGCTCCAAATACACATTAAAAGTATCGAGGCTGCTGGTATAAACCGTGCTACCTGCGCCAGAGCCCATGATGGAATGCTGAAGCGTAAAGGCCAGGGTATCGTATCCCTGTGTATCCACTGTCGCACCAGTCACTCCCGCAACAGAAAAATCTGCCAAGTGCGGGGGAATTACTTCAAAAAATTTAAAGTTGCTTACATCTTCACGAATAGTCATAATAAATCTCCTTTATCTGTTTCAGCAATATTATACAGCAATGACGCCGATTTTAATTGCCTGATAATTCACTACGTCGCCGCCAACACGTTTTCGGGTATAAAACTCAATCATTGGTTTTTTTGTAAACGGATCACGTTGAATAGTAATGCCAAGGCGATCAACAACCATGTATGCTTCCATCCAATCTGCAAGAGCAACGGACAGGGCACCGGCAGCAACAGCAGGCATAGTGGTTGCCATTCGAACTGACAGACCAACAATGCTTGACTGAGCATCATCCTGGAAACCTGGTTTCCAGATATAACGGCCCTCACCATCTTTGAGATACATTGCATCTCTAACCGTGGTTCTGTTCATCACAAACGTCCCTCGGCTCAGGTAATCTTCAACCAAGGAATATTTCAGGGCAATAAAACCATCTGCGGTCAAAGCAGCGGCGGCCTGCATATTAACTTGTTCGATCTGGCCATAATTAGCACCATTGGCATAGGTCAAGAAACCCCTTGGGGTTCCAGTGCCATTACCGGAAACAAAAGAAGCTCCCTCAAGGCGCATAAACCGATTAGATACATGCTTTGCCAACCAAGATTCAATATTAACCCCAGAATCTTCAAGCAAGGTTTGACTTGCCTGCGGCTTGGCATACATCACATGCACCGGAATTCTCTTTTTCTTCCATTCCGGAGTATCGGTCTCATCCTCTGCAACAGTTTCACCTTCCCAGCCTGCCCCTGCCTGATTCCAATCAACCATCCACTCAAGTACGCCAGTGGTAATGGATTCAGAAGCAGCAAGTTGACGAATAGGATCGCCTTCAAAAAGCCGAGTTATAATTTTGTTACTCATCATCGGAGTCACAGTATATCCGCCATCAGGATCGATACCGGCGGAAAGCGCTTTCTCGTGATCCGGATTAGTGGCAACATTCAGGTTTTCCGCTCTTCGCAAGAAACCAGGAAAGGCCTTTTTATAGGCTTTATAGGCATCCACATCAGGTTCCGCGTTACCATCAATCAGGTCAGGGTTAATACCCATGCTTCGGGCCTTAACGACCGTGGCATTGATTTCAAAATCAGTGGCATCCTTTACCTCTTGTGCCAAATCATCCTGAGACATACCGTTTTTGAAAGTGCGTTTCATCGCAACTTCAATTTCATCCATTCTTGCTGTGGCCGCTTTTTCTGCTTCTACCGATGCGGCAAACTTGGTGTCAATGTCTGCCTGACGAGTGGTAATATCTTCCGTCAACTTGACCAATTTGTCTTGAGCAATCGGATCAACAACTTCCTTTTTATCCAATTCTGCTTTAAAATCCTCAAGATTTTTACGAAGCTCAGTATAATTCGCTTTGGTTGCCTCAAAACCTTCTCCCATTTTCACAATTTCGGCCTGTACAGCTTTAACGACATCAGGCGCATTCAGTTCTGTCATAATTAAATTCTCCTTATTATTATGAATTTATACGTTGTAAACTATTTAAAATTCCAGTAGTGTCTATATCTTTATTAAATTTTTTCAGGCTATCCAGTATTCCGGGCAGCGGGCTATTGTCGTTAGGTGTTTCTTTCAGCACATTCTTTAAATCCTCTGAATCCCTCAGTGCCTCTTTACATATGGCTATAAAGTGTTGTGCCTCTGTTTTACTTAACCCCGAATCCCTCAGGGCATCTTCAATATCTCTTATGGTTTTTGCCTCTTGTATTGATTTAATATTTTCGACCGTTGCCCCTAATTTAGCAGGAAAATTAACAATACTAATTTCCCATAACTCCGCTTTCTTAATTGTCCGAATCTTTCTGTCTTGGCCTTCCGGGGTATGAAACTCTTCTTCAAGAGAATCATATCCAATAGACAAAGAAAAACGCCACATCCCGGTTTTAGCGCCGAGCTTCATCAAAGAATAGGCCTCTTTGCCGATCTGTGTATCTAAGGCAAGTTGGCCCTTTACCCTTAGTCCCTTTGTATCTTCTTGCAAAGACAACCAAACACCAGGTGGCATCTCTCTTGAGCCATGCTGCCAAAGCATTGCAATCCCTGTTTTATTACGCCCTCCTTTATCGATGGATTCTTTAAAGGCACCACGGGCCACCAAATCTCGATAATCATCGGGCACTTGATCAAATAAAGAGCCATGGCCCTCAAAAACGCCCTCTTCAGTAATATCTTCCGCTTTGATCTCAAATGGGACGTCAATATATTTTGTTTCAGTTGCCATGTTGCCTCCGTTAGAAGTGATTGCAGTGTGCAAAAGAAAAAGGGGCAGTATCGATGTGTCGGCACCGACATGCCCCTTTGAATTTTCTTTTGCTATCCCCTCGGGTGCGACCTCCGGGAATATAAATTTATATTTATACTTATAACCTATTTTTGTTAAAAAATCAAGGAAAATTAAAGATAATGGCTAAAAATCCATGAAATTGATAAGAATAGGTCTATATGTTAGCATAACTGCTTATAACTGGGTGTAATCGGATTAATTATCCTTCTGGGTTATATGGCTTCAATTTATCATTCACACGCACGGCATGATAAAGCAGCACACAACGACAATTATGATTCACAAACCCCTTGGCAATATAACTCTCATCATCTTCAACGGCCAAATTATATGTCTTAATATTACTTATCAATTGCCTTTTAGTTACAGACCGAACCTTCATGCCAACCTGTGCAAAAGTTCCGGTATGATTCAAAGCAACCAAATCAAAGAATTCCCACTTAGGTGGATTCATTTTATAATCAACATGGGCTATTTGGTGATCTGGATATTTTGTTAATATTTCTAAATCCCTTTTTCTTTCGCCCTCTTTATCTTCATGCCAAGGAAACCCATCAACCTCTATAAATAATTTTTCAGCCTTAACATAAAAATCAATTCTTCTTCGGTTAACAGGAAATTGAGCAACAAAATCTCTGTTGTTTTTATCAAGAAATTTTGCCATTGCTTGTTCTATTTTTGAGCCACCGAAATTCTTTCTTCCTAAAGCCGGGAATGCTGTTTTTTTAAGCATTTCAAAAACAGATCCATATTTTTTGTTTATTGCAGTTATTCTATTTTTTTGAAATTCTGGATCTTTTGTTAAAACCGTAAATGGTCCGCCCGGCCCGTACTTATCAATCTGAGCCTTTCTCGCTTTTTTTGTTATCTCGAACCTATCTCTTGTCCCATTAATATATTCCCTTTTCATTTGGGCAGCGGCTTTCTTGCTCATATTTTTTCTATGCTTTGGGTCTTTCCATTGCCTATCTGTTGTTGCCTTGCTGCTACATGTAATATCACAATATTTTAAATAGTACGGGATTGCCTTACCACACCACTGGCAATATGAAGCCATAAAACTAACTATATCTCCAGGCCCTATATCCTTTGCCTCTTTCCATCTTGAAAATTTTGATCCAGGTGGAGTAATTAAAAACGGATGATTTGGTGTTACTGTTATTGATTTGCCTTGGCCATCAAGGGTAATGGTTACAACTTCCCCTTCATACAAACTTTGATTTAAACGCAAAACCCTTTTAAATCTATTCTTATGTGTCAATACTAAATCACCGACAGCAATATCTTTTACTCTTTTCCACCCATCAGATGTATAAATAGCCGTCTTATAACTTGTTAAGCACCGAATCACATTACCACCACTGCCAGAAGGATCACCAGGGTATTCCATCATTTCCCCAGTGCCCTTAAACTTTTCTTTCTGTTTTACCCGTTCGCGATTAGCACCCAAAGGGAATGTAGCATAATGCTCAAAGCCACCTTTAAGCCCGCGTCTGCGGGTTCTCATATCCCTTGCCGATACCCATTCCCGTTCGAATTCTATCCTGGTGCTGGCCACAGCCGTATCCACGGCTTTAACAGCAGCGGTATGTGTTTCAGTAAGGGCTATTGTCCTGGCCCTATGTGGGTTGATCTGAGTGGATGTTGCGCGAATTAACTTTGCAATATCAATAGTGCCTAATTCATCATTCATCCCTTTTTGAATAATTTTTGAAATAACCTCTTTAGTTGTTCCTTGGATCTGTCTTGCTGATTCAGCCGTTCGTTCCCTTCCCCACTTACCAATGGCCATCCAAAATTCGTCCTTGGGAGTCTTTAATTCAGAAGGTGTTATGCTCTTTTGTGAATTCTCAATTATATTATAGGCCTTGCGACTGAATACAGTAGCAACTCTTTTTTGGTGCTTTGCCAACATAGTAATAAGCCGTCTACGACCCAAGTCTACTGCGTGATTAACGCCTTCAAAAGTAATTCCATTTTGAACAAGCTTAGCGGCATTTAGGAACTGCCGGCCGAGAAGGGGACGAAGCTCTTTTATAAATGTGTTTTCAAGAACATTCATTTGGCGACCAAATTCGGCCAGGTAGAGGTTCCTTGCTTTGTTATTTGTTATGTTTATCATATATTTTGTATATTTTTAAATCAATGTTAGCTACCGATCTATTTTTTAAATCAAAATATAAACGGTTGGCCTTGCAATACCCACAACTGCCATGATTACGACAGGTATAATCAAATGCCTTTGATTTTCGATATGGCTTCCCATGATCTTTGCGGTTTGGATAAAAATTATCAAAGCCCATGTGTGTTTCCCTTAATCCTCTGATCCGCTTTTCATCCCCAAGAATAAATCAATATCATCCTCGTCGTATCCCTGTGCCTGCAGAGATTTCACAACAGCTTCTTCAGATTCTTCTTTTCCCTCTCCTTCAGCGGCCATACCTATTGGTAATTTTGAGGCCTCTATAAAGATCTGATTTGCTGGGTCATCATTCTCTTCCCATTTGGGTAAGCCAACCATTTCCCGCTTTTCTGCAATTGACATATAATCTGATTTATTAGCCCGCTCCCACAACTTATCCCGCTTTAAACTCATGGCCGGAACATCGTCCAAAATATAATCAATAAATACTTGTTTCCCAGTAGGGGTATCGGTTTCAAAAAGCCAGTTGTTTAATTCACTTTTAATATAATCCAAATAATAAAAAACAGTATTCTCCCAAAAGAATAATCTTGCTTCCGCCCTGTTACTATAAGTAGCGTCTTGAATACCAAGTAATTCAGGCGGAACGCCATAGGCCATTGCAATCTTCCGCATGACCCGCATATCGCCTTCGCCAAAATCCATCTCTGCGGGATTAAAACCATACGGCTCTGCTTTGGTGCCACGCTCTCCGGTCAGGATCATATTTTTACCAACATTATGGACGCCTGCTTTTTCGGTTCGGAGATATGTGTCAAGTTGATCCATGAATTGTTCGCCAGTATTACCAATTAAGGTATAAATCATCCCAGGCCTGCACTGATTACCGATTAGATTCATGTTCCATTCGGACAGAGCATTAGATGTATCAATCTCCACTGCAGCTGATTCTGTTGGGGCGGCTCCATACCAATCATCAAGAGGATGAAAGTTTTTAAGGTGTAGGATATCTGATTTTCCAGTAATTGGATCAACTTCCCAATCAGTACTTCTACCGTCTACCTTATATATATATTTTTCCAATTGGCCAGTATGCGTATTGATTTTTAGCTCGAATCGATCGGGGCGTTGAACATAAAGCTCAGATGGCTCGCCTTTGTTTGGACCGGTTGTGGGACCAATCTTTTCAAAAAAGGTATTACCAGACATCGCCAGATAGGAGGCGGCTTGTAACATAAGAAAGGAAAATCCATCTTGAGGATTTGGTCTTTTTAATGTCTTGGCCGTTACTGAGTCCGTAACCTTTTCCCGAGTTTCCTCCTCTGCATCTGTCCAGCGGAATTGACCCCACGGAACCGAAGCCACGCTCCTGCCTATCTCAAGGATGCATCTAAAGGCGGTGACATTTTTTAAATATGTCTCTTTGGCAAAATTATCATACCCTCTTGTTGGCAATATCTTTCCATCCGAAGAAGGTGCGGCAATAATGGAGGCGGTTTGACTCTCTTTTTTGCCCCATATAAATTCTTTGAACGATCCCCATCTACCCATAACATTCCCCTTGTTTTGTCTGTCCCCAATCAATTAGATCATCCGCCTCACCATGGATATAG
>Ga0222667_1000485_pt1 | contig 17634 bp, 19 predicted proteins | sample AntAcemetagen657_FD_179854 | JGI IMG/M metagenome (GOLD analysis project Ga0222667, IMG submission 179854) | Saline water microbial communities from Ace Lake, Antarctica - #657 | ecosystem: Environmental > Aquatic > Non-marine Saline and Alkaline > Saline | place: Antarctica: Ace Lake... | reverse complement strand
TTTTCACGAGTAGGGGGCTCTTTTTTTCACCTTTTGCGCTGGAGGCGTGGTAGTGTCATGTGATATAAGTACTATCCCGATTTCTGGAGACAGGAAGTACCTGAACGCTGGATTCGGAAACCGCTGCACACGTTGCGGGCGCTACTTCGATGGAGAAGGTTTCTGTAGCTGCTTGCATCAGCAAGACGCGGCCTATTGCTGTCCACCCCAACGGCCTAGGAAGGTTGGAGGGGTTGCGGCATAGAGCCGAGGATCAAGATGGCCACCTGCGAGGTGTTCACTTATGTAGGCCAAAGGTCACCAGGACTTTGGTCTATTTTTTTCTAATATACTAATAATATTCATGTCAAATAAATATTCAAAAACAGTGCAAGATACACTAGATTTACATCAATACACTAAAGATGAAGCACAAAGCGCGGTTTTAGAATTTTTGGATAAATCAGAAAGCGCAGGACACAGTCTAATTAGAATAATTGTTGGTAAAGGAATACATTCCGAGAATGGCCCAGTTCTTGGAGATTTTGTACGTAATTTTTTAGATGAAAAAGGATATAAATATAGCAATGCAAAAATAAATGAGGGTGCAGATGGCGCCATAGATGTGGTATTATAATAATATATGCAAGTACCTAAAAGGAAATCCGAAAAATTTTCAAATATAAAACAAGATCCTCATATGACGCAGGAGAAATTTGATGATCTAAAAAATAATTTAGATAGGATGTTAAAATCAAGACCTAGATTAGCCCAAGATGTAAAAACATATGCAGCAAATGGAGATTTTTCCGAGAATGCGGAATATCAAATTGCAAAAGCAAAACTTAGAGGATTGAATAACAGAATTGATCAAACCCATGATGCAATCAATAAATCTGTTATTATAAAGCCCAACGCAGACCACAATACAGTAGAGCTTGGCAGTACAGTAACACTTGAAAACGCCGGCAAAAAGGTGACATATCAAATATTAGGTTCATCTGAAACAAATCCAGAGCAAGGAATAATCTCGCACAACTCGCCAATTGGGGCAGCTTTAATTGGTAAAAAACAAGGTGATGAAGTTGAAGTTATTATTCGAGATAAAAAAGTAATTTATAGGATTGTGAAGATTGTATAAATTAAAAAGAAAAGCATATTTCATTATTGCTTTTTTTTGTTGTTTAATATAATATGTTTAATCGTCCTTTGGGTATCCTTTTAAGTTCTCCCGCACACAAGGTGTAGAGATGAATATTGTCATTCACATGCTTCAGGTAGTGGTGAGTTTTCGAAGTAAAGGCATAGACATTCGCTATACGATAACGCAAGGGAGGTGTTATTTTACTGTTCTTCCAACATCTGAGTGTTGCTGTTCCCGCAATGAAGCAGTAAACGCTGTTGTGTTTCATGCGGGCCAGAATCTTGCTGATTGCACTCTTTGTTTGATTCAGCAGGATTATAGCACTGGAGTATATTCAGTGTGGGATCTTGCTATTAAATTCGAGAAAGCAAGTGTGCGCATTGTGGATACAGCAACTTCTCGTTGCGATCCGCAGATTATAACAGCACTGCGACGAGTGTATGTTACATCATAGCAAAGTGCCTTTTAAGGGAGGGGATAAACAGATTTTGCTCTTGGCTCGACAGCTAGGAGCATTTTTTTTATTTATAATCCATGGCTTTATAAAAAATCGGATTGCTTTTTTTGTTTATTCAAAGTAGTGTAAATATAATATGTATCACGTTTATATACTTAAATGTTCAGATAAAACATTGTATACTGGCATCACCACAAATTTAGAAAAAAGAATAAAAGAGCATAATACATCCAGTTTAGGAGCAAAATATACTAGAGCCCGTAGGCCTGTTAAATTAGTTTATTCTAGGAGATTTAAAAATCGGTCTAGCGCATCTAAAGAGGAAGCAAGAATTAAGAAATTATCTAGAAAAGAAAAATTAGAAATTATAAAAATTAACTAACCCGGCATTCGCGGGACAAGGGAGAAAAATATATGAAAGGATTCCATTCAAATATAGAAAAAGATACAAAAGAAAATACAGATTTTAGACGTGTTTTATATACAGGGAAATTCAGCCAGCTTGTTTTAATGAATCTTAAGCCAGGGGAAGAAATTGGCGCAGAAGTACATCCTGATATAGATCAGTTTTTTAGGGTTGATGCAGGTATTGGTAAGGTTATAATCGACGAAAATGAATATGAAGTAAAAGATGGTGATGCAGTAGTTGTACCATCTGGCTCAAACCACAATGTAATGAATACATCAGAAGATGAAGACCTAAAATTGTATACCATCTATTCACCACCAGAGCATTTGGATTCAACAGTTGTTGCATCTAAGGCAGAAGCAGTAGAAGAGCATTTTGACGGTAAAACAACTGAATAATAGAATAATTTTGATAAAATTAGTTAATATGCTAGCATGTATATACTATTTAAACATGTAAATTATTATATATGAAAAAACGAATATCAATACAATCTTTAGGAGCTATATCTCGCATTATGATATATTTTTTAGGCAGACACTGGAAAATATTTTTACTTGGTATTGTTGTGCTAGGCATAGTAGTGGCATCTGGATATGGAGGATATGTTTATAAAGGCAAATCTATAGAGGTTGCTAAAGAAGTGCAAGAAGAAATTGACCTGCAAACACCTTCTACAGAATTAAAAGAACTACCAGCAATTGTTGTTATGGTAAACAAAGAGGGGATTAATAGGGGCGAGTTTTTGGACAGGGTATTTTTAGCTAGTCAATCGTACCAGGCCCAAGGAGTAGAAGTTAACACAGTAGAAGCTCAGGCTCAAATTAGACAAAATATTATTCAAAGCATGATTAACGAAAAGATAATTATGCAGTATGCTGTGCGTGATGGATTTTTTATCACAGAAGAAGAAATAAACCAACAGGTTAGTGATTTTATAAGCGGGCTAGGCGGCCAAGAATCGTTTGAAAAATCAATGCAGTCACAAGGATTAACAGAAGAATATATAAGAAAAGATTTAGAGCGACAATCTGTTATACAAAAATATCTCAGAGAAATAGTTGATACAAGCGATATTGAAATTACTGATAAAGAAGTTACTGATGCATATAATACATTATTACAAGATCAAGAAAATCCCCAAGAAGCCCCAAGTCTCGAAGATTCATTTGAGAGCATAAAGAGCCAGCTTTTGCAGCAACAAGTTCAACAGCGAACAAGTGAGTATATTGATACCATAAGAGAGGAAAGCACAATTAAGATATTGTTTTAATTAGATTATTTTTTAAAAACACCTTTTGCATTTGCTTAAGGTGTTTTTTGTTTCTGGATGCTATTTTGTGGTATAATATTATACATGAAACGAACAAAAATAATCTGTACAATTGGCCCAGCAACAGAGACAACTCGCAAATTGCGTAATCTTGTGAAAGCAGGTATGAATTGTGCAAGATTAAATTTTTCGCATGGCACATATGAGCATCATTCAATGTTAATCCGCAACATTCGAAAAGCAGGGGATAAGGCAAAGGAGCCAATCGCTATAATTCAAGATTTGCAAGGCCCACGTATACGTTTAGGAGAATTACCAAAAGATGGTGTTGCTGTAAAGCGAGGAGAGAGTGTTGGTTTGGCTTTGGAAGGTAAAAAAGTAAAGGTAAAATCTGGCATGACAGTTCTGCCTACACAGGAACAGCTATCTAAAATAGTAAAAAAAGGTGAATCTATTTTAATAAAGGATGGCTTAGTTCGGTTGCGTACGATATCTGTTACGTCTAATTTAATAACTGCAAAAGTTGAACAAGGCGGTGTTTTAACAACAAACAGAGGAATTAATCTTCCAGAATCAGAAATTACTGATGTTGTTATTACAAAAAAAGATAAACAAGATTTAAAATTTGGGCTTAAACAAAAAGTCGATTGGGTTGCGCTCTCTTTTGTGCGTAATGCAAAAGATGTAAAGGATCTTAGAAAATTATTTCCAAAGTCAAAATCATATCAACCAAAAATTATTGCCAAGATTGAGCGCAAAGAAGCTGTTGAAAATTTTGATGCTATTTTGGAGTCTGCGGATGCTATAATGGTAGCTCGTGGAGATTTAGGAATTGAATTGCCAGCAGAGGAAATCCCACTTTTACAGAAAAAGTTTATAGAAAAATGCTTAAAAGTATCCAAGCCCGTAATTGTAGCAACACAGATGTTAGAAAGCATGACAACAAACTCGCGTCCAACTCGTGCAGAAGTTTCGGATGTTGCGAACGCGGTAATTGACCATACAGATGCAGTGATGCTTTCGGGTGAAACATCAACAGGAAAATATCCAATTGCAACCTGCCAAATGATGCGCGATATTATAGAAGAAACAGAAGAATCGCCTTATGATGATATAAAACCACATAAAGAGCGATACGCTGAAGTTCCAAAAATTATAGCCCATACTGCGGAAGAGGTTGTAGAATCTGATAATATAAGGGCTATTGTTGCTATGTCCTCATCTGGAAAGAGCGCTCGATTAATTTCGTCCGAGAGACCCGAAGTTCCAATCATCGCTTTAACTCAGAACGAAATTTCACGTAGGCAAATGTCTTTGATTTGGGGAGTTTCTCCGTTTTTTATGAAGCGCCAAGCAAATCTTGATGACCTTATAAAATCAACTGTAAAATTAGTTAAAAAAGAGTTTAAGATTAAAAAAGGCGAAAAGATTCTTATTGCGTCCGGGCACCCAACTGGGCCGCATGGAAGTTTAAATCTTTTGAAGATTCATACTGTATAATTTTATTGTCATCCCGACCGAAGTGAATATCTGTATTCAGATATGAACGAAGTGGAGGGATCTCTTGATTGGCGCGATTAGTGCGTATTAAAAAGAGATTTCTCCACTACACTCTTTGATGAGTACATCAAATCGTTTCGGTCGGAATGACAACGAAGTAAATAATACAAAAACAAAATGCAATACATAAAATTTTTCAAAGAATTAAATATAAAAGATGTTCCTACTGTGGGTGGAAAAAACGCGTCTCTTGGGGAGATGGTTCAAAATTTGGGCAAAAAGATAAATGTGCCAGATGGTTTTGCTGTGACAGCTAAAGGGTATGATTTCTTTTTAGAAGAAGCTGGAATTAATAAAGAAATAGCAAAGCAGTTAAAAGGCCTTAATACAAAAAATATAAAACAGCTCTCCGAGCGTGGGAGAAATATTCGCACAACAATTTTAGAGGCTGCTTTTCCTTTGGAATTAAAAAAAGAAATCGCAATAGCATATAAAAAATTATCAAAACAATATCACGCCAAATTATTAGATGTGGCAGTCCGCTCTAGCGCAACTGCCGAAGATCTACCAGATGCGTCATTTGCTGGACAACAGGAATCGTATTTAAATATTACAGGTGAGCATGCTTTGATGGATGCAGTTCGAAAATGCATGGCATCTTTGTTTACTGATAGGGCTATATCGTATCGCGTGGATAAAGGATTTAAGCATAAAAATGTTTCTCTTTCTGTTGGTGTACAAAAAATGGTTCGCTCCGATTTAGCAGCAGCTGGAGTAATGTTTACAATTGATACTGAATCAGGGTTTCGTGATGTAATTCTTATCAATGGCTCATGGGGATTAGGTGAATTAATTGTTAAAGGAAAAGTAAGCCCTGATGAATATTATGTATATAAGCCATTAATGAAAAAATTTAAGCCAATAGTTGGCAAATCCTTGGGATCCAAAAAAATCAAAATGGAATATGCTGTTGGACAAACAGAGCCAACTAAAATTATTGATGTCTCAGAAAAGGATCAAAAGCGTCATGTTTTAGATGAAAAAGAGATAATGCAATTAGCAAGATGGGGAGTTATTATTGAGAATCATTATAAAAGGCCAATGGATATTGAATGGGTGCAAGATGGTCGGGATGGTAAGCTTTATATTGTTCAGGCTCGTCCAGAAACAGTACAAGCAAGCAGAGATTTACATGTCCTAGAGGAGCATAAAATAAAAAGTAAGGGTGCAATTTTAATTCAAGGACAAGCAGTTGGCTCAAAAATTGGAATCGGCAAGATACGTGTTATAAAAGATGTAACAGGTCTTAATCAATTTAAAGCAGGCGAAGTTCTGGTAACAGAAATGACAGATCCGGACTGGGAGCCAATAATGAAGTTGGCATCAGGAATTGTTACCAACGCAGGAGGCAGAACTTGTCATGCAGCAATTGTTTCACGCGAATTAGGCATACCTGCAATTGTTGGAACAAAAACAGGAACCGAAGATGTCAAAACCGGAGCACTAGCAACAGTCAGTTGTGCAGAAGGGGAAATCGGTTTTGTATATAAAGGCAAAGCATCTTATACAATTAAAAAACAAGATTTGCGCAAACTTCCAAAAACAAGAACAGATATAATGATGAATTTAGCTTCTCCTGAAAAAGCATTTAGCGATTCATTTATTCCAAATAAAGGCGTGGGCTTGGCGCGTGAGGAATTTGTTATAAATACATTTATTAAAATTCATCCTTTAGCTCTTCTTAATTATAAAGATATAAAAGACGCGGAAGTTAAGAAAAAGATAGATGAGCTAACAATGGATTACAAAGATAAAGCACAATTTTTTGTAGACAAACTTGCCGAAGGAGTAGGCCGAATCGGAGCAGCATTCTACCCCAAAGACGTAATAGTCCGATTGTCTGATTTCAAGACAAATGAATATGCAAATCTTATAGGCGGAACAGATTATGAACCAAAAGAAGATAACCCTATGCTTGGGTGGCGAGGCGCTTCGCGTTATTATGATGAAAATTATGTAAAAGCATTTGAGCTTGAATGCAAGGCCATGAAAAAAGTCCGCAATGAAATGGGATTAACAAATGTAAAAATAATGATTCCATTTTGCCGCACAGTAGAAGAAGGTAAAAAGGTTTTAGCTGTTATGGCAAAGAATGGTCTTAAGCGCGGTAAGAATGGTTTAGAGGTTTATGTGATGGCAGAAATTCCTTCAAATGTAATTTTAGCTGCAGAATTTGCAAAAATTTTTGATGGATTCTCAATTGGGTCAAATGATTTAACTCAACTTGTCCTGGGAGTGGATAGGGATTCGGAAATTGTTAGCCATATATATGATGAAAATGATGAGGCAGTAAAAAAGATGATTAAAGACCTTATCCAAACTGCAAAAAAGCACAATCGTAAAGTAGGAATTTGCGGGCAAGCGCCAAGTGATTATCCAGAATTTGCAGCTTGGCTTGCAAAACAGGGAATTGATAGTATGTCTTTAACGCCGGATTCTATTGTAGAAGCAACTAAAAGTATTGCTAAGGCAGAAAAAAGTAAATAAATTTGATATAAACCCTCGCCAACTCGGCGGGGGTTTATTTTTTGCGCAAAATCTGGTAAGGTATAATATGCAATTATATAGATAAGTGCTTAATCTACAGTATAAATTGTCCAATATGGAGAGGTCGCATAGTGGCCTAGTGCGCCGCCTTGGAAAGGCGGTATACCGCAAGGTATCGAGGGTTCGAATCCCTCCCTCTCCGCCATGAACCATTTGGGGTACCTCGGGTGCATGGCAAGCCAAGAAATTTATTAAATAAAAATATATGGAAAAAGAAAAATTTTTTATGCCTTCTGTGGATCCAGAATCTATTGGACCAGATGCAGGGCTTACAGACGAAGAACGTCATTCTAATGCTGAACACAGGGAGAGAGAGCGGCCAGTTAATTTGTCTAAACATATTTTAAAATGGTGGAAAGGAGACGCGCATACGCATTCCAAAGAAAGTACGCGCGAAGGTTTTGGATATACAGAGGGAATTTATGATATAGAGGAGATGATGGAATATTACAAAGAAATCGGAATGGAATTTGCGTGTTTCACAGAACACGCGTCCAAACCAGGAGAGCCAGAAATACAGAGTGCTGATAGTGAAATTTCGCAATCTTTATTACAGCAAGCAGAAAGGGTTACTGAACTTAATAAAGAAGGTAAGATAGAACTAGCCGCGCTTTCGGGAGTAGAGGCAAATGTTCTTTTTGATGAGAATGGAAATCCAGCAATTGATATACCCTCAGAAGTTTTAGAAAAGTTGGATTTAGTTATTGCTTCACGCCATCAAATTGATCGCGAAAAAGATCCACAGGCAATAAGAGAAACACTTTTATTTGCGGTAAATCATCCTAACATAGATGTAATAGGTCACCCTGATAGATATACTCGCAAAGACAAAGAAAAATCACCAGAATATTGGGAAGAATATTGGGCAATTTGGCCGGAGATTTTACAAGAAATGGAAGAGAAGAATAAAGCCTTTGATTTAAATTTAAATGCGCCTCCTGCTCGCAAGCTTTTAGAAATGGCTGCAAAAACAAATATTAAATTTTTTATAAATTTTGATGCGCATGATTTTAATCAACATGAGAAAGAAAAGTCTGAATTATCTAAGAGTTCGTATGGCCCAAAAGATGCATGGGCAAAACAAGATGCCCAAGAGGAAGATATGAGCGCATTAAAAAAATATAAAGAAGAGCGACTTTCGCAAGGGCCTGGTTCTCATATTATTAAAAAGCTTTTGAAAGTAATTAAAGAATTAGAATCTCTTGGTGTAACACCAGATAGAATCGTAAATTCATCGAAAGATAATCTTATTCAATTTTTAACCGAAGACAGAGGAAAAACAACAGAGAATCTGGAAAATATTGTGGCTTAAGTATGTCCGACATAACCGATCAAATTAAAGAGCGCATCGACATAGTAGAGTTGGTGCGCGAATATATACCTGCTTTAAAAAAGGCAGGTACAAGCTGGAAGGCGTGTTGCCCTTTTCATCAGGAGAAAACGCCTTCTTTTGTAGTTAGCGAAGACAAGCAGATTTGGCATTGTTTTGGATGTGCAAAAGGCGGGGATGTATTTGGATTTATCCGCGAAATCGAGGGTGTAGAATTTAGAGATTCAATGCGACTTCTTGCCAAACGAGCTGGGATAAAATTAGAAAAGCAAGATCCTAAAAAAGAATCCGAGCGAGAGCGAACTCTAGAAATTCTTCGCAAAGCTAGCACTTGGTATCATCAAGCATTAAAAACTGCAAAAAGTGCGGAATCGGTACGACAATATGTGTCCGACAGGAAAATAAAAGACGAAACCACAGATTTATGGCAACTAGGATTTGCTCCGGACGCATGGGAAGGGGTTTCGGCTTTTTTGCAAAGCAAAGGATATCGCAACGAGGAAATTGCTCGAGCAGGATTATCGTCCCAAAATGACAGAGGAGGGTACTATGATAGATTCCGCAATAGATTAATGTTTCCAATAAAAGATGTTCATGGGAATATTGTTGGGTTCACAGCAAGGAAGATGAACGATGAGGATGTTGGTGGTAAATACATCAACACACCAGAAACAAGTATTTATCACAAAAGTAATATTCTTTACGGATTATCCTTTGCCAAACAATCCATCCGAGAGAATGATCTTGCAGTAATTGTAGAAGGAAATATGGATTGTGTTTCTTCGCATCAAGCAGGAGTTAAGAATGTAGTGGCTTCAAGCGGAACAGCTCTTACTCCAGAGCAAGTTAAACTTTTAAAAAGATTTACAAAAAATATTTTTCTTGCATTTGATCCAGATTCAGCTGGGCAAGAAGCGCTAGTCCGAGGGCTTCAAATTGCTTGGCAAGAAGAAATGCAAATTAAGATTATATCTTTACCCGAAGGCAAAGACCCAGACGATCTTATTAAAGAAGATGTAAAAGAATGGGAAAGACTGATTGAATCTAGCCAAGATTTTATGGATTGGATAATCCAAAAAGCAGAAAAGGAAAATGATTTAAAATCCGCAACAGGAAAAAAACAAACAGCAAAAATAATTTTAACTTGGATAAAAAGATTACCAGACCCAATTGAGCAAACACATTATCTGCAAATATTATCTAATAAAATAAAAGTTGATGAAAATATTCTCAGAAATGTAATCCAAAAGCAATCACCTGCGCAAAAAACGCGATATTCTAAGCCTCAGTCAAGCGTAAATACACCTCAAAGAGAAAATATAGAGAATAGAGCATCTTTGCGGCTTTTGGCAATATTATTGCTAGTTAAGAACTGGCCAGAAGTTACAATTGAATGGTTGGGTGATATTAATCATCAAAATCTTTACAAAAACCTAAAAACTTACTATGATAGTCATACTGAAATAGATGCAAATCTTTGGCTAGAACAGTTAAATGAGGAGCAAAAACAATTTGGCAGGGAAATTATTTTAATATCAGAAGAATTAAACGAACCAACAGAACAAGATAGAATACAAGAAGTTAAAAATCTTAGTAAAAGATTAAAAGATTCATACTTTAAACACCAGCTCAAACTTGTACGCGAGAAGATAAAATCAGCAGAAAGCACAGGAAGTATTGAAGAGCTTCAGAAAAATTTAACTAAATGGCAGGATATAAATAAGGAATTGTCAGCCTAAGGCTCACCGGACCTCCCTCTGGGCGGAGCCTCTGGCTGGCAAAATTAGAGTATTATTTATGACAAAAAAGAAACCATCCAAAAAAACTATGATAAAAAAGAAACCAGCAAAGAAGACTACTGTAAAAGCCAAACCTGCCCGCAATGCAAGCGTTGCAGGCGGGCCAAAGAAGAAACAGGTAAAACCAAAGAAAGTTCAAAAGCCAAAGAAGGTTTCGTCAATAAAAAAGAAGACAAGAAAAAGAGTTGTCCAAAAGACAGAGCCAACACCTTTGAGCGATGATGCTGTTTCTAATTTATTGCAAAAAGGAAGATTGCGTGGGTTTTTAACTGAAACAGAAATCATGGATACATTCCCTGAAATAGAGGAATATGTTGTTGTATTTGAAGAGCTTTTAGATGAAATGGATTTTATAGGTATTGAATTACAGCAAAGTGATGTAGGGATTTTGGGGAGCATCAGTTTGGAAGGGGATTTAGATAAAAAAGAAGATACTGTAAAAGGCAAAAAAGAAAAAAAAGCAAAAGAATTGTCAGAAAAAGAAATTGTGCACTATCTTGATTTATCCGATATTTCAGCTGATTCAATTCAAATGTATTTAAGAGAAATTGGCAGGGTTCCTCTTTTAACTTCAGAAGAAGAAATTGCCTTGGCAAAGAGAAAAGAAAAAGGGGATTTAGATGCCAAAAAGAAACTTATAGAATCTAATCTTCGGCTTGTTGTGTCAATTGCAAAAAAGTTTACAGGACGTTCTCTTTCTTTACTGGATCTTATACAAGAGGGTAATATTGGATTATTTCGCGCAGTAGAAAAGTTTGATTATCGTAAAGGATATAAGTTTTCAACATATGCAACTTGGTGGATTCGCCAGGCAATTACACGTGCTCTTGCAGACCAGTCTAGAACAATCCGAATTCCTGTTCATATGGTCGAAACAATCAACCGTTATCAGCAGGTAGAAAGGCGCTTGATTCAAGATCTTGGGCGCGAACCATTGCCCGAAGAAATTGCAGCTGAAATGGGCGAAGATTTGAAAAAGATTTATCATATCCGCAAAATTTCCCAAGACACTGTATCTTTAGAAACATCAGTAGGAGATGATGATGACAAGGATTCAACTTTAGGGGATTTTATAGAAGATACAAAAACAGTTTCACCAGACAGGATTGCGTCTTTAGAGCTTTTGAAAAATCATGTTAAAAATGCGATTGAAAAACTAACTCCGCGTGAGCAAAAAATTCTTGAAATGCGATTTGGTCTTGGAGATGGAATTGCGCATACACTTGAAGAAGTTGGACAAGAATTTGGAGTTACCCGCGAGCGAATCCGTCAGATTGAAGCAAAGGCTTTGGAAAAGATTGAAGATACTGATAGCATGAAGCGTCTTGGTGACTATTAGGTAGTTGGGAATTTGGGTGGATTTGTTTTTGTTAGCATCTACTTAAATACCACCCAAATTCCTAAATTCTCAAATTCCTGTCTATTTTGTTGCATAAGTTGACATTTATATAGAAATAAGGCAAAATACGCAGGTGTAAAATATTATAATCCGGGGTAGCTCAGTGGTAGAGCAGTTGACTGTTAATCAATTTGTCGTGGGTTCGAATCCCACCCCCGGAGCCAATTAAAAATGTCGGATGAGAAGTTTATGCCCCGAAGGGGTAAATCCCACCCCCGGAGCCAAACAAATACCGCTAGTATTAGGGGTATTTTTTGTTTACTTGACAATATATTGTTATGGGTATATACTCATAATAGATAGTAGATAAAGGTCGAATTATCTAATAATTAATTAAATAATATAATAAGAAGGAGAAATATATATGCCAAGATTAGATGGTACAGGCCCTATGGGTCAAGGTTCTATGACAGGACGAGGAATGGGTAATTGTAGACCTCAAATGAGAAGAGGTTTGGGACAAGGACAAGGACAAGGACAAGGAAGAGGATGGAGAAGATGGTTTGGTTCTTCTAACCAACAAGCAAGCCAGCCAACAAAAGAAGAAGAAATTGACGAAACCAAGTCAAATATACAAGAAATGGAGCAAGAAATTAAAGATATGCAAAATTATCTTAAAGACCTAGAATCCAAGAAATAATTCATGAATCATAAGCTTCAAAAAAGCACAAAACAGACTAAAAAAACTATTGGCAAATCATTACCAATAGTTTTAGGTATTTTGATGTTGGTTAGTTTGTTTAATACTCTAATAAAAATTGAATACATAAAAACACTATTTCATGAAAATATTCTAATAGATTCGTTAATTGGAACAATTTTTGGGAGTATAGCAATTGGAACTCCTATCACATCATATATAATAGGAGGAGAACTTATAAAATCAGGAATAAGCATGGTTGCTGTTACTGCTTTTATTGTTTCGTGGATTAGTGTTGGTATAATAGATTTGCCTGCTGAAATGATGATGCTTGGAAAAAAATTTGGAATAATTAGAAATATTTTAAATTTTATAAGCGCAATTATGATTGCATTAATAACTTGGTTTATATTATCTTATATATGAAAATTCCTAATAATCTAAAATTTTTATTTATTATAATATGCGCATATATTTGTGTTGGAATTTTTAATCCACAGCTGGCAACAAAAGGATTTTTAGAATTTATAAATTTATTTATTAAAATATTACCATATATATTAATATCATTTATATTAATTTTTATAGTTAATTATTTATTTGATGATAAAAAAATTAAATTATATCTTGAATCAACAACAAATATAAAAAAATATACTTTAGCCATAATTTTAGGAATTATATCAACAGGGCCTATATATGTTTGGTATCCATTTTTAGCAGAATTAAAAGAAAAAGGACTGAATAATGGATTAATAAGTGTGTTTATTTATAATCGCGGAATTAAATTACAACTTTTACCTTTAATGATTTTTTACTTTTCAATAAAATTTGCATTAATTATTACATTTTTAATAATTATATTTTCTTTGATAAATAGTATAATAATAAATAAAATACTTCCTATTAATAAAGCTTAACTATGCCAAGACCAAGACTATGTAGACGAATACAATTTAATCCCGATATAACATATTTCAAACCAAGAGGTGTCCCTATGGTTGATTTAGAGATTATTGAATTAACTCACGAAGAAGTTGAGTCTTTGAGATTAAAAAATATCGAAGATTTAGATCAAAATGAGTGCGCTAAACAAATGCATACATCTCAAAGCACTTTTCAAAGAATACTTTCGTCTGCTTATAAAAAAACAGCAAATGCAATAATCAATGGTAATGCAATTAAAATAACAAAATAATATGAATATTTTATTTTATATAATTCTTGCTTCTTTTTTAATCAGTTTATGCGTTTGGATAGCTGTTTTGTTTTTATATATTAAAAAAGAAATACTTTCTAAAATTTTAATATTTTTAGTTTCTCTTTCAGCTGGCGCTTTAATGGGTGGCGCGTTTTTGCATCTTTTGCCCGAGGCATCAGAAGTAATAGAAGCTGATAAATTATATTTAATTGTATTGATTGCTTTTATGTTTTTCTTTTTTATGGAAAAATTATTATTTTGGAGGCATTGTCATAAAGCAAATTGTACTATACACACATTTGGGTATATGAATTTATTTGGGGATGCTTTGCATAATTTTATAGATGGATTAGTAATTGCCAGCACTTTTTTAATTGATGTAAAATTAGGAATTGCCACAACTCTAGCTATTGCATTACATGAAATACCTCAAGAAATTGGAGACTTTGGTGTACTTATTTATGCTGGATTTAAAAGAAAAAAAGCTTTAATAATTAATTATGTTGTTGCATTAACAGTGGTCTTAGGGGCTGTTGTGGGTTATTTTATTTCATTTTCTTTAGGTAATATTGTGCCATATCTTTTGCCTTTTGCTGCTGGAGGTTTTATATATATAGCAGCATCTGATTTAATGCCAGAAATGAGAAAAGAAGCTAATTTAAAACGTTCTATTAGTTCTTTTATGGTTTTTGTATTGGGTATTGCAATGATGTTTGCAGTAAAATTAATTAATCATTAATAAGTTTTTATGAAAATTAAAATATTATTGATGATGTCATTGTTAATTCTCCTATTTCCAACAATTTTGTTTGCGCAGAATACATTCAAAGCTCAAGTTATTGGAAAAGAAGCTCAGGAAATTAAATTAAAAGGCATCGAAGGAGAATGGCAAAATAAAGAAGTTATTTTTAATGATGAGGAGCATGATGTAATTTCTAGTCCAGAATATAAAATTGGCGATAAAGTTTTAGTTGATTATAGCCAAAATTTTGAAGGCGAAGATACATTTTATATTGTGGATTTTGTACGCCAAAAATCTCTTTATTGGTTAGCTTTTTTATTTGCTTTTGTAGTTATAGCTGTAGGGCGATTTAAGGGATTAAGGGCATTGGTTGTCTTAGGTCTTACTTTTTTGATTATATTAAAATTTATTATTCCAAAAATTTTAGCTGGTTCTAATCCTTTAATGATAAGTATAATTGGATCTTTGTTTATTTTAATTTTGTCTATATATATTACCGAAGGATTAAAGCGTAATTCTAATATTGCTATTTTTTCTATATTTATATCTTTGATTTTAACAGGATTTTTATCTGTGTGGTTTACATCTATTGCAAAATTAACTGGATTCGCGAGTGATGAAGCAATATTTTTAGTTGATTTAGCAGGTGGAAATATTAATATAAAAGGATTGCTTTTGGCTGGAATTCTTATTGGAGCATTAGGAGTATTAGATGACGTTGTTGTTTCACAAGTTGCTTTAGTACAAGAATTAAAATCATCAAATCCTGATATTAAAAAACCAAAATTATATTCCAAAGCAATGAATGTCGGTGTTTCGCATTTAAGTTCAATGGTAAATACTTTATTTCTTGCATATGCTGGAGTAGCTCTTCCTTTGCTTATTTTATTTAGTATAGGCGAGGGCTCTTCTGTTAGTTTTGGGCATATGATTAATAATGAAATAATTGCAACCGAAATTGTGCGGACTCTTACTGGAAGTATTGGCCTTGTTTTGGCTGTACCTTTGGCAACTTTTTTAGCAGTTCAATTTGTAAAGAATAAAAAGGTAGAATAACGGTTATTGATTGAAATATGTTAGAATATTTTATATAGATTTGATATCTAGCTTTATTCATTTAATTAGTGTATAATAGTTTTGACTTAATTTTTATTAATAAATATTCATATGGCAAAAAGAAGAACAGCAATCGGAAGAAGTCAAAATGCGAAATCTCGCAAAACAGCTAAACGTTTAGAAGTAAAGCGAGTTATGCTTGAGGCAAAAGCTAACAAGAAAAAGAAAAAATAAGATTTATTATATTTTTAAACAACCTTAGTATATAGGGTTGTTTTTTTGTATAAATATATAAATTAAGATACAATAAAACTACTATGTTGTTATATGCAATAATCGCAACTCTAATTGTAAGCTCAATTTCGTTAATCGGAATTGTTGTATTTTCAAAAAGTAGATTATCTAAAAAATGGATGCGTAGATTTATTGGCTTAGCGATTGGTACACTTTTGGGTGTTGTATTTTTTGATTTATTACCAGAAGTGTTTGAAGAATTTAATGATTTTCATACTGCATCGAATATTATTTTTGCTTCGATTATTGGATTTTTTATTATAGAAAAATTAATTCATCATCATCATTGTAGTTGTGATGATAAAGAAAAAGGACATAAGAAAACGCATTTAATTATAAATAATCTTATTGGCGATGGATTGCATAATTTTATTGATGGTACAATAATTGCAGGCGCGTTTTTAGTAGATATTAGATTAGGAATTGGAACAACAGTTGCAGTTGCTTTGCACGAAATTCCGCAAGAAGTTTCTGATTTTTCTATCCTAGTTTATGCTGGTCTCTCAAGAGTAAAAGCTATTCTATATAATCTTGCATTTGGATTAACAAGTGTTCTTGGTGTAATTATAATATTTGTATTTGCAGATCGAGTTGAGAATCTTATTCCTGTATTAATTGCAATCGCTGCTGGAAATTTTATTTATCTTGCAATGGCTGATTTAGTGCCAGAGCTTCATCACGAAGATAATCCAAAACGAGTTTGGATGCAGATGTTGTGGGTTTTAATTGGGATTTCGATAATGTATTCAATAAGCATGTTTGGTGGGCACGGACATTAGTAATAGGAGAGAATATGGATTTTGACAAAATACCTAAAATTAGGTATTTTTTGATTTATCCTTCGTGGGTCTATGTTCAGAACAAAGTAGGATTGCTTTTTTTACTAAGATAAGGTAGTTTTGAACCTAGGGGGCGTTTATTCTTAATATAATATATATGTCTAATATCGAAGAAACATTTGCTACAGTGGACAAAAAGAAAACCATTACTCGTGTAATCATAACAATAGTTGTATTGATATTTCTTTTTGGCGCATTTGGTACAATTGGCGCTGGTGAGAGAGGAATTTTGCTTCAGTTTGGAGCTGTGCAAGATAAGGTTTTTGGAGAAGGATTGTATTTTAAAATTCCTTTTATCCAAACAGTTGTAAAAATGGATGTTAAAATGCAAAAAGACGAGGTACCTGCAACAGCATCTTCGAAGGATTTACAAGTTGTTACATCTCGTATTGCTTTAAATTACCATCTTGCGCCAGAATCAGTTAATAAGGTTTGGCAAGAAGTAGGTAGAAGTTATAATATTAGAATTATTTCTCCTTCAATACAGGAAGCAGTAAAAGCAACAACAGCAAAATTTACCGCAGAAGAGTTAATTACTAAAAGAGAAGAAGTTAAGGAAGAAATTAAAGCGAATTTATCAGAGCGGCTTTTAGAAAATAATATTATAGTTGATGAATTTAATATTATTGATTTTGATTTTTCAAAAGCTTTTAACGAAGCTATTGAACAGAAAGTTACAGCAGAGCAATTGAAATTAAAAGCAGAGCGCGATTTAGAACGAATCAAAATTGAAAAAGATCAGCAAATCACACAAGCCGAGGCAAAAGCCCAAGCAATTTTGATTGAAGCACAGGCATTGCGTGCTAACCCACAAGTAGTAGAGCTTAGATGGATTGAAAAATGGGATGGCAAGACTCCAGAGTATTGGGGAAATGCTAGTCCGTTTATTGGGATAAATAGATAAAAAATAGATCCTGACCCGCCGAATTGGCGGGCAGGATGACGAGATTATAAACGGCCCGCCA
>Ga0222667_1000482_pt1 | contig 17752 bp, 20 predicted proteins | sample AntAcemetagen657_FD_179854 | JGI IMG/M metagenome (GOLD analysis project Ga0222667, IMG submission 179854) | Saline water microbial communities from Ace Lake, Antarctica - #657 | ecosystem: Environmental > Aquatic > Non-marine Saline and Alkaline > Saline | place: Antarctica: Ace Lake... | reverse complement strand
TTGTCTAAAGCTAACTTGTCTGAAGCTAACTTGTCTGAAGCTGACTTATCTAAAGCTAACTTGTCTGAAGCTGACTTGTCTGAAGCTTACTTATCTAAAGCTTACTTATCTAAAGCTAACTTATCTGAAGCTGACTTGTCTGAAGCTGACTTATCTGAAGCTGACTTGTCTGAAGCTAACTTATCTGAAGCTGACTTGTCTGAAGCTAACTTGTCTAAAGCTAACTTGTGTTTTTGCAAGATGGATAAAAAAGTATTCAAGGAAATTACAGAAGGCTGGTTTGAGTGGAAAGTCGGTGAAGCGTAATGAAAAAGAAACTAACAGTTGAACAAGAGATTGAGTGGATTAAGGCTCGTTTAGATGTAATTGAAGAACTACAAAAAGGTGAAGCGTAATGGAAACTAAAGAATTGAACAAAAGGTTAGAAGAACTAATATTTAGTATAAATTCATTAAAGATAGAAGACTTTAGATATGCACAAGTAAATAGCATTATACTAGATATATTTCCAGAGTTTGAGAAGAAAGGTACAAAGAATACAGGTGAAGCGTAATGAAATGTAAGAAATGCAAAAGAGTATTTAGAGAAGACTGTTTTGGTTACATTATTGAAGACGAACTTGTTTGTGGGGAATGCAGAAGAAAACATAGTACAGGTGAAGCGTAATGTGTCAATGTATAAGATGTGGGAAAATTAATTATGATTGTGGTTGTAGAACTACACATAGTGTGACTAAGGATTGTAAGTATTGTCGGGAAGTACTTGGGGAGTACAGGTGAAGCGTAATGAAATGTCCAAAATGTAATTGTGAGTTAAAGAAGATTAAAGGTAAAGTTAAGATTGCTGTTCAGATAGGAACTACACATAATGATATTTAAGCGTAATTGAAAATGGTAGTTTCAAGAGAAAAGAATGTAATAAGAGATCGTTTATACAATCATAAGAATCGTGAGAAAGTTAACAAACGCAAAAGAGAACGTTACCAAAGAGATAAGGAAGAAATATCAAGACAACATAAAATTTACAAAGATAAAAATAGACATAAAGTAAAAGCTCAGAATTACGCTATGCGATATGGATTTAAAAAAGACAAATGTGAAGAATGTAGTTCAAAAGATAAATTAAACTTCCATCATATAGATTATGAAAATTACAAAAATCCGAAATGTGGAATGACTCTATGTATCGATTGTCACAAAAAAGACCATAGAACAGTAATAGTCTCGAACGAAAGTTAGAGTCAGCACCAATTCCAATAAATAGGGGTCAGACCCTTCTGGTGCTTTTATGAAAATTAAAGAAAGCGATATATATTTGATACTTGGATGGGTGTTGCTAATATATTGTGCAGTAATACAACCATTAAACATCTTAGAACTAGCGATGCTATCGGCGATATTACTCGTAACAATTAGAATATTAAACAAATTGGAGCAAAAAGAATGATGGTGATAGAAACTATAAATGATTGGATAGGTTACGTAATCGTAATGACTATGTTCGGCTTGATATATGGTTTCCATATTGGAAAAACACATGCTAGATTAAATATTGAAAAATGTTTTAAACAATGGCATACAGAGGAAAATAAAAGTGGTATGTAAAAAATGTATTGAAGAAGTAGCTGAAATATTGGATCGCTTATTTGGTTCAAGTAGCATTCGTGCAACAGAAGTAAAAAATGTACTTAATGCTATTACTATATATAATATGGAAAAGAAAAAAGAACGTAAAAGAACCCTAAGAAAAGCCATAAATGAGATACCTCTAGTTAATTTAAATATAAAAAAATAGCGTAAAAGAAAATTATCTTCCACGCTCAGGTCTTAAACTAGCATTCTTGTTACCACGACCTTTTAAAACAAATTTGTTTCCTCGTTTTCTTTGTTTTTTCAACATATTTATAGTTTCTCTTACGGTTGGCATTTTAACTCCTTATATGTACATAAATATGCATTAATGTACCAATGCTTATGACTATTAGCGAAAATAACATAGCACCGTAATGTGTTAAACCGATTATATCAAAAAAGCTTTGATAAAATATAGCTAAACTTAACAAAACAATACCAACTATCGTTACTAATATCGAACATTCATCTATCATTTTTTAACCTCCGATAATTAATCGTAATAATATATCTCATAACTACTACCTGTTGCAGGTTCATTTCCCCATAAAGACCAATCAATATATAGGCTATGTGCAATATAATCTATTGTTGGTATATATACTGTTGAACCTTGAGTTATATAATGTATATAATTTATTACAAATGGTAATTCATCAGTACATCCATCAAAACTACAATGTGTTATAGATAGTACTTCAAGTGGAAGTGGACCGATTTCTTCAGCACATTCACATCTATCAGGATTTGCTAATCCACTAGAAACATATTCACAATAACTATGGTCACCACAACCAGTTCTTACAGAACAATCTTCATAATTAGTAGGTATTGGCCAAGAAGCTTCACAATATATTCCTTCATTTGGATTTGCATCCGGATCTTGTGGTGAATCTTGAATACAATATCCACCACTTCTTGTTTGAATACAACTATAATCACAATTTATTAACAAACTTTTTGAAAGACCACTATTACAATAAAATTCAGTTAAAGTATAATCATCTTGACAAGTATCATACATACTACCTAAAATTGTTGTTGTATGTCCTGGAGTTTCTTCTATAATACCGCTATCCGAATCAGTACAGAAATTATCAAAGTCTGGACCTGAATCATCATCATCACTAGAAACTGCGTTTAAATTAACCGTTTTTTCAGGAGTAACACATTGAACGTTTCCATTAGAATCTACACATATAACTCTAAATAAATAAGTTCCAACAGCACCACCTGAAGTATCAATTACAGAACTTGATAAACCATTAGCATCTAAAAATACAGGATTACCTTCCCAGCTAGTCCATCCAGCGTTATTTACATTCATATAAACATTGCAAATACTATTTGCACCATCTTGAATTTTAGCAGTTACAGAATCACCGACTTCAATATTATTATCAGAAAATTGTAAAATACAAACTTTTTCATTAACAATATTATCGTCATTTAAGTAAGTAATTGTTTCTTTATCTACATCAGAACCACCAAAAGAAATTTCAAAATCTGTTTTCTGACTAACGATAAAAAGTAGCGCAATAATAAATATTATTACAACCATTATTAATACCAAATTAGATATTCCTTTTTTCATTTTATCACCTTAATGATTATTAAAAACCGATCCATATACCATATAACAATATACTTTCAAGTATAAACCAACCGATTACTGGAATCCAAATAACTAGATTTTGCATTGGATGTCCGTATCTAACATATACGTAATATCCATAAGCTACTGCACCAACAATTCCAAGTATTGGTAACCATTTGTTATAGCTAATAAAATTCCAACCGCTTTGCAACCATCCATAAAATACTAGACCTTTATCTAGCATTCCAATTACAATTGTTATTAAAGCTAATAATCTAATTGTTATATATATATGATGTCCATGTTTTTTCAATAAATGTAGTACCATTTTATATTATGAAACCTCTTATGAAACCGTTTAAATCTAACGTTCCACTTTGATTAGCGTAAAAGAAAACCACGCCAATAACTATAAACCCGAAAACAAGCGAATACTTAAGAATAGACCAAGCAGTAACTTTTTGATTCATCCAAATCATACTCAAAACCGTAGATATAAATATAACAGCCATTAGAACCAAAGCAAAAGCGATTGGATGTGCAATTATAAAATTCCAAATATCGCTAAATATACCTAGAAAGGTTGCTGGTTCGATTCCAATATCATCTATACTAACCATTTTAATATTGTTTTAACATTTTCCAAATGTTTAACATAACTGCAATGAGAATAATACTCATTGTTATTAATGAAGCAAGGTGAAAACCTTGAGTTTGTTCTGAAACGCTTCTTATTATATTAATAGCAAAATCTTCAGGAAAACCTAGATTTATCAAAGCTGGTTTGAATACTACATAGTAAAAGAACAGTTTTGAAACCACGTATGAAGCACCAATAACTAGGGTTAATACTACTAAATCGAGTAAGAAACGACCTGTTAATGTGGTGAATATATGTAACATTAACCAAAAGATTATCAAACCCATTGCGAAAAATATTAAATCAGAATATCCTGGATGTGGAACTAAAATATCATTTCCAAGAATATTATATTCCGCAGCAGGTATAAGATTTTCATATCCGAGATATACTCTACCAAGATTAAGAGCATTTCCAGTTGGATCGTCAATCATAATTTCTGTAAGATTTATTTGTATATCTTGTTCTTTAACGGTACTATATGCATCAGCACCGCCAATAATTAACATGATGGCTGTAAAAATGAGTAACCCATCTTTAAGTAAGTTTATCATATTAAAACTAAATATCTTTCTTATTTATAAAATTATAGTACAATTACAAGAAATTTATTTTCGGTATTTGTAGTATATTTTTTTAAAGGATTAAAATTTTAAGATAAGTATCTCTTTAAGGAGGTTTTTAAAAAATGAAAAACATGAATAAAAAAGGTATGGGACCAATGATTGTGGTAGGTTTGTTACTCATTGTAGTTGCAGGTGTATTATTTATCGGTTGGGACAGTATCAAAGGAACATTCGGTGGAAGTGAAACCGAAGGATTGACAATAGTCGGACCAGGTGGAGCGAGCGGTGTTGTCATAACTACAACTTGTGGTGATGATAATAAGGGAAATATTAATGTAAAGCTTCAAGACGATGGTGCTTCAAGTGAAACATTTATCGGTGATTCAGTCTTATATTTAAAAGACATGAGTTCTGGCGTAATAATTGACAACGAACTTACAAATTCAAGTTCTTGGTTAACTTTTACAGACGTACAATGTGGTAAAGAATATAAAGTATATTCCGTAACACAAGCAACTGCTGCAGGTTCAGCACAAAGTGCTTCGTTCACTCTAGGTGACGAAAATAAATACTTGAAATTACACACAAGTCAAATTTCAAACTATCAAGTAAGAATTGAAAGCTTAGAAACAGATTCAGCCAATGCTGATTGGGCATATGTTGAAGTCGATGGTGGTACTGAAGGATTAACAAATACAACAGCTTTTGTTGATTTAAACACTACAAATATCTTCGATGATGATAGTGCAGATATCGCAGTTGGTGAAAGTGGACACTTGTCCGCAACAGTTCACTTAAAAGCTGCAACAAATCGATATCAAGGTGGAGATGCTGGTACAATAAACACTGGTGATACTAACGATGCTTCAAGTCTTGGACTACGACAGTTTATCTGTATTGATACAGGTTCTGACGCAGAATGGGATGCAGACACATGGACAGTTTTAGTAGATGGTGTTTCAGCAGATACAGATGCATTAGATTTGATGGATTCTGATTCAAATGATTACTCGGTAGTTAGAGATTCAGAAAGATGTGCTTTAATTGGCGACATTGATTCAAACGACCACAAAATATATATGTACATTGCTGCAAAATCTGGACAAAACCCAGATACAAATAACGATGATTTAACATTATATGTTTTAAGTGAAGGAACATACAAAGCAAATGATAATGGAGATATGATTAAGACAGGTATATTCACCGATGCAAGCACACAAGCAGGTGTAGTATATACTCTTGGCGACGAAGATCCAACATTTGTATTTAACATACAATAAAGTGGGAGAAAATCCTACTTTTTTTTATTTTTTTTAAAAAATGATAGATACTACGAAACTAAGAAAGAACTTCTCTATAATCTTATTTCTCGTATTTATGCTAATTTTCGCTCAATTTATTCACATGTCACTAACTGAACCCGATATTGCGTTCAGTTTTATATTCAAATTCGGTATGCTATCTGCATTTTGTGCGGTTGGTGCATTCTTAAATATGTTAGTTTCTCACGTTGGCTGGGATTCAATATTTATGAATTTCGCAAATCCCGAAACCGAACATATGCCAACGCAAAAGATACCATACATTATACTTTTACCAATCGTTTTTGGTGTAATTTTAGCAGGTGGTGCTTTCGCAGGAATACAAGTTTTACCAACATCCGAATTCATTCCTGCAACAATATCTGGAGAACCATTACAATTAACAGATACAGAATTAACCTTATTTAGTTCAGTTTATCCAGCTCTTTTAGAAGATTTTAGTACATTAATGATTATCGGAATTATTGCTTCAATTTTATTGTGGCTCACTTCATTAGTTGTCGAAGTAAGTTCTTTAACGTACATACCAACAAGAATAATTGCTATTGCCATTGGTAGTTGGGGAATCGGTTGGCTTGTACCTGGATTTGCTTCGGCACACTCGATAGTTCAGGCTGGAAATCAACAGTTTTTTGTGAGTGCATTTATGTTCCAGTTTTTTAATCAATTAGTAATAATGGTAAGTGGATTATTTATACCACTTGCACACTTTGTACACAACTTAATATGGGCATTAGGTTTAAATACAGGGCTATCATTAGGTTTTATTGTACTAGCGGGTTTTGCAGTACATAAAAAATATATCATACCAAAGATTGAACAAGTCTTTGCGTAATCATAATCTCATATGAGATAAAAGGTGAAAAAACGACACTTCCAGATTTAAAGATGGGAACTTACGGAACAATAATAGCGTTATTTGTCTTGTTGTTTGCAGGTAGTTTTTTCGGAATTTGGGAAATTGAAGCATGGATTGCGATTGGAATGTTTGCACTCGTTATATTCTTTGCTAATTTCTTAATAGATTTCGTTGAAGCACCAGACAAAACAATATTAACACATGTTTTGATGTCAATTACATTGGCAGTAGCAATTTATGTGGTTTTAGGCATATTAACCTATATTGGAATTAATGTTCCAGCGGTGGTATATACACCAACTCCAGCAGTAATATAATTACTGTTGGTTTTGTTTTTTTTTCACCAAGGAGAAAAAAGAAAATGAAAGAAAAAATATTAATGTTAGTAAGTTTATTAGTAATAATTGGTTCAGTTAATGCAATGGAGATTTTTACTGAAGAACTAACTATGGATTCAGGATATATGAGTTATGAATATACTGCGGGAGTGGCTTCACTTTTTGCTATTATAAATCCTGGTGATGTAAATGCGGGTGAAACGATAGATACTTGGTACAGTTGGCAAGGAGAAAACTGTCAATATACAGGTGAAAGAGTTGATTGGGTTATGGAAGATAGTTTAGGGAACACCAAACGTTCTGGAACTTACGAGATTGCACCTAGATCGTGTGGTAGTGCTATATACGTGAAACAAACTTTTGTTGTACCTGAATTTGAAATAGGTTCATATAGAATGTGTGGAATATTAAGAGATAACATTGGACACGATGTTACAAGTTGGGATTGCGGTCAATTTACTATTGGCGGAGCAGTACCAGATACGTGTGAACCACATACAGAACCTTTTGGTGAATGCCAACCCGATGGAAAACAATGTAGAAGATATAGAACTGCAAATTGTGCTGAAAATGTTGAATGCCAACCATGTGATAGACCAACTGGATTATGTGAGTACGGCGAACATATTTGTGAAGGAAACGTTTATTTTACATGTACTGAAAATAAAGGAAACATTGAATGGGTAGGTTTTGGACCGCAAGTTGGTAAATGTGAAGTTGAATGTATTGTAGCTTCTGATTGTGATGATGCATTATTTTGTAATAATAATGAATTATTGTGTACTAACAATCCAACACATGTAAAAGATAATGTTTGCACATTAGCAAAAAAGTATTGTGCAAATCCAACAAGTGGAATTGGTGAATGTGTTTCAATATTTAAATCATGTGATTCAGCATTTCCTGATGAAACTGATGAAACACCTTTAGAATGTTCATGGTGGGAAATAGGTAAAGAACAATCTAAATATGGATGGCATGGTTCATTTTTATCACTAATAGTATGTGGTGCATTAGATAAATATACACATGAAGAAGTTTGCGAACCAAATTACATAATATTCTTAGGAATGTTTGTAACCGCTATAATGATTGTTGGTTTGATATTGGCGTACTTCCTTATTAGGAGGTTTATGTAAATGAAATGGACAGCATTGTTAGTAATTGGTGCAGTTATCTTAATAAGTATCGTTGACTTGGGAGCAAACGTTGTAAGTTTAATTCCAGGACTTGGCGATATAGCAGAAACGGCTTCAGAAATATTGTTAGAAGGATTACAAATTGTCATTGTAGCTGGATATATTTTACTGAATCGTGGAGAGTAGAATGAAGAAAGGAAACACTGCTATAATCTTAAGCATAGTGAGTGTATTAATACTAGCGAGTGTTTTCTATTATTTTTATTCAACAGATAGTTTTAGGCTTAGTTTTGATGATGGTATAATTAGGTCTGAATATAATTCTTGTGATTTAAATAATCCTGAACAAACGGGAATTAATTGTGATTTGTTATTTAATACATATTATAGAAAAAATGTTAATCGTTGGCGAAATAATATTGATTATTGGATGATACTTAATTTTGATTATAATGAAAAGGGTAAGTTATACATCGAATCATCATCAGAAACAAAAGAAATAGATATAAAGCGTTATTGCATTTCAGAAGATAATAAATTTGAAGTACATTTAATTGGTGTGAATATCTTTTGTAATACAGGTTTAGATTATAATGATAAAGATCTAGTATATATCAACAGTATTATTTTACATAATAGATATGTATATGATATACGATATGAAATTACTAGTAGCGAACCATTAATTGAACCTGATTGTACGTTGGGAGAAACTAATTGTGAAGGAACAAATTATTTTACATGTTTAGATGAAGCATGGAAATCTGAAGGAACGATAGATGGAAAATGTGGTTATACTGAACCCGTTATAGAATGTACTTCTTCACAAACGAAGTGTATTGGAACGAACTATTATACTTGCTCAAGCAGTAATTGGTTAAATAATGGTGAAGTAGATGGAAAATGTGGTTACGTAGCACCTGTTTGTAGTTCACTTCAAACTAAATGTGAAGGTACAACATTTTATACTTGTTCAAATGGACAATGGCTAAATAATGGACAAGTTGAAGGTGAATGTAATTATGTAATTGCGGAATGTTCAGCAGGTCAATCAGATTGTTCAGGATTAAATTATTATACTTGCTTAAATGGAAATTGGAATTATCAAGGCAAGGTTTTAGGAGAATGTGGGGTAGATTGTACAAGCGATTCTAATTGTGGAATTAATGAAAGATGTTCAATTTATGAATGCGAAACTTACTGCGTAGCACAAAATTTAGAAGATACAAAACGATGCAGTACTAGTGGAGATGTAATAATTGATTATCAAAGAAATGATTGTTCAACATCAACTTTATTATACCAAGCTTGTGTAAGTTCACAGGAATGTATTAGTGGTGAATGTATAAATACTGCTGAATGTAATACTGGTGAAACTAATTGTGATGGTAATATTTATATTGAATGCGTAGATGAAAAATGGGTTAATTACGGGGTTACTGAAGGGAAATGTGGTGTTATTTGTTTAGCTTCAGCAACTCAATGTGAGGGATATGGTATTTCAATTTGTGAAGATTATTCATATTCAATAGCAACAATTGAAGTTGGTCAATGTGGTGTAGAGTGTATAGATAATAGTTATTGTTCTTCAACAGAAGCATGTCAAGACTATGTTTGTGTAGATGTATCGGAATGTCTTTTAGGTGAAGATGCTTGCTTTGGGTTTGATTATTATTTATGCGATAATACTGGGCATTGGGAAAAACAAGGAAAGATATCTGAAAAATGCGGAATATCTTGTATTAATGATTTAGGTTGTGGTACAGCCTATCATTGTGATTCAGAAACATACTCTTGTTTAGAAAATGCGGTTATAAATGATACTGAACCAGATACAGATAAACCTATAATAACCATTCCAGATGAAATAGCAGGAATACCGTTTATATGGTTGATGATGGCATTACTTATAATAATAATATTACTTATTGTAATAATAATATTGGTACTTTAAAATGAAAAATAAAAATGGAAATATGACGATTTACGGATTATTAGCGTTAGTTGTAATTGGTGGAGTGATTGGAATGTTTATAATAGATCCATTTTCAATATATTTAGAAACAGTTTATATTGAAGGAAGCTCAATAGATTCACTAACTGAAGCAAATCCATACATCGTTAATCTTGTTGTTGATAATCAAAGATTATTTTTAGATAGAGCTGAAGTTTCTATTACTGCAAATTTTGGTGGCGATTTAGAACCAACTAGTACGGTTTCAACGTGTATAATTGCACAAAATCAGAATGATATAAATTTATGGTATCAAAGCAGTGTATCTTTTTGTAGAAGTAAGGGCTATGACCAATCAGGATTTCAAAGTGATTCAGGTCCAATTTTATGCCAACCTTGGAGTATGTCTGGAGAACAAATCATACTTGGACAAACAGGTTTAAGATGTTGGAAATATGTTCCATTACCAACTTCAAGTATTATTGAATTACGATTATATGATGAAGTTTTGGCAACGTTTACACCTGAAACGCCAACAGTTACTTTAGCTTTATCCGATATTATAAATGAGGTCTTTTATGATGATATTATAAGTTTTAATAAATTTGGTGTTCCGTATGAAAAAGCACTTGAATTATATGTATCTGGAGATGCTAATGGTGGAAGATTAATATTTGGTGGAATATCTACTGATACGCAAACAGAACTTTGCGAAAATGAACGTTATAGATTAACTAATCCTTTTGAGTGTGGTTATACTATAAACAATGAATCTTGTGAAGAAAACGCTACTCTTAAAGAAAATTGCTGGGATAGAACTCAAATAATCGTTAAAGAATGTGTAGATGAAGAATGGGTTGATGTTGCTAATACTTGTGAGAAAAAACCATTCTTACAAAAGTATTTAATAGAACCGCTAATAAGTTTCTTTGAAGCGATGGGAAATTTTATATCATATATATTTAATTAAAATGGGGATAAGGATAAAAAAGAAAGCGTTGGTACTAATAATTGTAGCAATATTACTTTTAAGTATTATTTTTATGGCTAATGCAGAAGATAAAGGTAAAGAAAAGATAGATAAGCACCCTGATAAAAGAAACGATGAACTTGATATTATAAAAGATTCTAAAATTCTTGAAAAAGATATTCTTGAAAACAAATACGGTTCAAAAGAACCAAACTACAAAATATATAACGATTCTGATTTAACAATTATTGCACTTGAAACTTTAAAATGTGAATGGGCTTCACCAAAAGATGAGTTTAGAACTTGTACGGCTTTGATTGAAGTAAACAACAAAATGAATAAACATATTACATTTAAGAACGATGGTTTATCTTTAGAAACGCTTTACCCGATAAATAGTTTATCTTTTAAGCTTTCTGAAACATACTCAACAAAAGAAACCAAATATTATGAAAAAGTATCGGATACAAAAATTAAAACATTTACTAAAGATAAAAAAGTATTTACAAACTATAAAAGCTTTGATAAAAACGGAGATAAAATAAAGAAAAATCAATGGACTTCAGTAGAAATAAGCTTTAAAGATCCAATGAAAATTGTTGATGGTGCTTATACAAAAAATTCATACAACTTAACAATTCAAGATACGGATTTATCATTTATTTTAGATCCAGATGTAAGTGCTTGTTCGACACTTTCATCAGGAGGAACATATACAATGACTGCAAATATTACTGATGCGATAGATACTTGTATTGAAATAGGTGCTAACAATGCTATTTTTGATTGTGCAGGATATACTATTCAAGGTGAAGATGATAAAGCTATATATGTCCGTTTCCCAGATGATGTTACAGTAAAAAATTGCAATATATTTTTAAACGGAACAGATAGTGATTATGGAATTTATTATCATCAATATGCAGATAACGGTGTCATTGATAATAATACTGTTTACGTAACAGATGATTACGGAATTAGAGTAACTACGGATTCAAAAAATATATTAATTTCAAATAATAATGTTACTTTTGGTGGTTGGTACGGTATTAATGTGCAAGAATCTGATAATAATCAGATAGTAAATAATACAATATATTCTGAAAATGGACTTTTTGGAATAAGTGCTACTTTATTATCCAACGTTACTATATTAAATAATATTATTTCAGTTAACGAATCAACAATTCGATTTCAAGATGTATTAAACAGTGAAATATCTAATAATTATATATTTTCAAATACTAATGAAGGATTATTTATGTATTCAGATTCACACAATAATTATTTTTCAGATAATATTATTAATGTGACTTTAGATATTGGGATCCGTTTATTAACACCAGTAGAAAATAATACTTTCTTAAACAATAATATCACTACTTCAACGTCGAATATTATTGTAGATAATACTCTTATATCTGAATATAATACATTAATTTATAATAACTCTTATGGACAAGTATCTTGGAATTTACTAAATTTAAATATAACTGAAAGTGGAACTGTTGGATTGGGCAATGCGATAAATATAACAAATAACTTAATTATAGTAGATTCTACATCATTTACTGGGTTGAATCAATCGGCAAACTTATCTTTTTATAATTTAGAAACATCTGGAACGCTATCAACTTTAAGAAATAATGAATCTTGTGGAGATGTATGTAGTTCGCCAACAGATACTGGTATTGGAACCATTTATTTTAATGTATCACATTTCACAAATTATTCTTTAGGAAATATAATTGAATACTTTTTGATTAATATTGAAGAAACAAATTTTAGTGATACAACGCCTGAATATTTAGATACAATATTTATTTGGACAAATGTTACTTTAGAATCATCTATTTTAGAAAATGTTAGTTATGAAATAACTTATCCAAATACTTCAACAGATATATATTACAATACAACAAACTCAAATCTCTACAACTCAACAACATTTACAATAGACCAATATGGATTATACAGTTTTAATGTAACTGCTTACAATAACAATTCAGAAGATGATTCTATTGTATGGTCTGAAAATATACATATTGGAAATATAACTTTAACATCACCCGATGAATATGCAGAAGTAAATTCAGTTGGAAACGCTACAACACTAAATTTAATCGTAACACATAATGCAACTTCAAAAGTAGAATATAATTTAAGCATAACTGATAATGAACATTTAGAAAATGCAAGTAGATTTGTTTGGGACTTTGGTAATGATTTTAACATAACGGCTGATAGCAATTATGAAATATCTTATAATGTAACTTCTACAGATGATGCACCTGTTGGTGATTATATAGGCAATATAACTATAACAAGAACTTATGATGATAATACGTATAAAATACCAATAAAATTAAGTGTATCTACAACAGAAGTTGCTAAATTAATTACATTTCCAACTTCAAAATCTAATTCAATTTTAACAGATAGCCAGATAACATGGATTTTACAAGTAAATAATACTGGAAATTATAACGCTACAAATTGTAATTTATCAGTTATAGGAACACTTGAAAGCTATTATATGATTGGTAATAGTTCTTTTGAAGTATTAGCTAATGCTGATTTTAATATTAATGTAACTATAACTGCTAATGCTAGTTTATTAGAAACAACTGCCGATACAATGAGTTTAACTTGTACAACTTCTGCTGAAGGTGGAACAACAAGTAAACAGATACCTCTAAGTTTAACTATTACGGATGCAGGACAAGAAGGAATTGGTGGAGGTGGTGGTGGTTCACCGCTTTTAGTTATTGGTGGAACTAACGAAACAAATATACAAATAGTAGACCCATCTAATAAGAAAATTATATTTATTGGAAAAACAAATACAAATACTTCAACAGTACCATTTAGAATAAAAAATATCGGTTCAGATTCAGATAGTTTTGAATATATTCTATCAGATGATATTATGGGAAACTGTTGGTTAGAATTTAATTCAGAAGTAATCGCTGGTGGAACTCTAGGAAATTACAATGGCTTAACTTGTTTTATGAAAGAAGATATATACAAAGGTGCTATTGAAATAAAATCAAATCATGGTGATACTGAAATATCTGTTCAAGTTGGTTCTACTTTGAACAAATACATAACATTTATATTTACGAACCCTATATATTTATTAGCAACAATATTAGGATTAATAACATTAATGTTGTTAGCAGTAAAATTCATATTATGAAAATGAAAAAAGCACAAAGCAACGCTTTAAAGAATGCGTTAGTAGTTGGTTTAATATGTATATTTATCTTTAGCATACAAAGTAGTTATGCAGATAGAAAATTTGAAAAGATAGATAAGATTGATGATATTAATTTAACAGAATATGAAATGGAAAAATCTTATAAGGTAGTTAATGAAACGGATATTTTTATAACCGCTCTAGAAGAAATAAAATGTGAATGGAGAAATCCCAAAGATAATTTTAGATACTGTACCGCTTTTGTTGAATTAGAAAACAAAAAAACATTAGATATGACTCTTAAAGATACAGGTTTCGGATTAGAAACAAAATATCCCGTTACAAACGTAACATATGAAGTAAGCAATACTTATACTAATAAAGATAAGAAATATGTGGAAGAAATCAATGATACTCATGTAAAAACATATAACAAAAGTAAAAAAGAATTTACAAACTTCAAAACCTTCGACAAAAACGAAAAACTGAAAAAGAACGAACCTTTAATGGTTGAAATATCTTTTATAAATCCAGTTGTTATTGAAGATGGTACTTATAAAGATAATTTTTATAATTTTACAATAATTGAAGAAAGTAAAACCTATAAGTTAGATCCAGATATTAGTGCTTGTGCAGAACTTTCTTCTTCAGATACATATACAATGACTGCAGATATTTTTGATGCAACAGATAAATGTATAGAAATTACTGCAACAGATGTTATATTTGACTGTGCAGGATTTACAATACAAAGTGAGATTGATAATGGTGTATATATAACTACAACAGGTGTAACTGTAAAGAATTGTAATATTTCTTTGAATGGTTCTGGTAGTGATTATGGTATATATTACTCAAGTGGTTCTGATAACGGTGAAATTAATAATAATACGATTTATGTAAAAGCTAATTATGGTATATATTATAGTAGTGTAGATAGTTCTTCAATACTAAATAATAAAATTACAGCGGATGGTTTACTTACATTATTATTATCCTCATCTCATTATAATTTAATTGATAACAATGAAATAGTAAGTAATAGTGTTACAGTTCGTAATGATAATTCTCATGATAATAATTATACTAATAATAATATAACTGGTACAGATTTTACTTTTCAATTTTTTAATGGAAATTCTGATCAGCTTTTATTATTAAACAACAATATATCTGGTACAGATAAGGTAGTTACAATAAATTCGGGAGGGGCGGATAATGTTATAGAAAATAATATTATAACTGCTTCTGCTGGAATAGCTATATCTTTAGCTATGGTTACTGATTCTAATAGTTTTATTAATAATAATCTAACTGCAACAGGTAATTTAATAGATGATAGTGGAACTAATCTTAATTTGATATATAATAATTCATATGGTGAAGTAGATTGGAAAAAATCAAATTTTGATATAAGTACGTCAGGAAGTCTTGGATTAGGTAATGGTATAAATATAACTAATAATTCTATTTATGTAGACTCTACGACATTTTCTGATCTTAATGATTCTGCTAACTTAACATTTTATGGATTAACTGCAAGTGAATCACCAACTGCTTTAAGAAATGATGCAGCTTGTGGTGCTTTATGTAGTACGCCTGTAAACTTAACCGGTGGAGTAATATATTTTAATGTTTCAAGTTTTACAAACTATTCTTTAGGAAATGTAACTACATATATTGTACCAAATTATTTACCGACCATTGATAATCAAAACTCTTTCATAAATTCAACAACTGCACCAAGTTTTAATGTAACTGCTGGTGTAGAAGATACAGATGGATATGCCGATATAGTTGCTACAAACATAACAGTATCTTCAGGAACATGTAATAATGTAGAAAACACAACTGAAGGAAATTTCTTTAATTCAACTTGGAATTGTACTGGTGTAGCATTAACGGAATCAACAATTACAATCGGATTTACAGATGCGGGTGATGAATATGTTCAAACAACACCTAGTGCTAATGGTTATCCAAATAATTTTCCTTGTGATATGATTGAAGATTATACTCAAACAACAGATTATGAATGTGGTAATCTATATACAAATGGATACACATGGGATACAGATGGATTTGACTTAAACGTAACTGAACTTGCAATAATAAACGATTCAGGTTATTTAGATGCAGGTGATAGTTCGCTTTTAAGATTAGGTAGTATAACTATTGAAGCAAGTTCTACATATAATGCAAGTACTGTAACGGATTTAACTGATGAAGGTCTTACGGGAAAAGCAATAGATTGTGATGGAACTTTAACACATAATGATGGAACATTTAACATATCAACAGCAACCGTAACTGAAACAGATATGCAATGTACGGGTCATGTATATAATTTAATTATAGATACAGGTGATATAGGTAATGAAGTTAGAAATGCTAATACAGTTATTATTGATAATGATTTAACAGTTATTTCAGGATTATTTGGTTCAACATCTTCTAAACAAGTATATCAAATAGATGGCGATGTTCAAATTCAAGCAGGTGCAACTTTTGGTAGAGCTGAAACTGAAACCATTACAATTGGTTCTTTGGATATTGATTCTACTGGAACTTATGATGCTACAACTCAAACAACACACATAACTTCAGAATCCGTTGGTTCATTTGCTATCGATTGTGATGGAATACTGACTGCAAATGGTGGAGAAATAAGTATTGAAAGTGATGATGATACAAGTTTAGATATTGGTTGTGCAGGTAATATTTATAATTTTACAATAAATACTGCTAATGTAATTGATTTAGTTGGTTCTTCTCAAGTAATTGATGGTAATTTAAATATATCTGAAGGAACATTTTGGTCTGATGGAACACCTGCTTCTTTCACAGTTACAGGTGATGTAATCGTTGAAGATGGTGGATTACTTGGAGATGGAGATGGAAATACTTTTGGGGATGTTTCATTTGGAAGTTTACAAATTCTTTCTGGTGGAGTTTATAATGCTACAAACGGAACAACAACACTAACTAACGATTCATCGGGATATATATTGAATGCACAAGGAACATTAACACATAATAATGGAACATTTGTAATGTCTGGAGCTACAGATGGATTATGGATTGATAATGTTAATAATTCATTCTATGATTTGGATTTAGTTACAACTGGAATTTACTATGTCAAAGGAAACGATTTGAATATAACTAATGATTTGAGTGTAGGAAGACCACTTTACTTTGCTGGCTCTGGAACTGTTGGTGCATATATTTATGGTGATGTAACTGTTCCTGCTTGGAGCGCACTTAAGGGATATCATAATTCAGCATATCACGCAAATCAAATAACTATCGGTTCTTTGACTGTAGAATCAAGTGGTGAATATTCAGCTACCAATGGAACAACAACAATCTCAGGAAACTTTGATAATGATGGAACATTTACACACAATGATGGAACAATGACTTTCAATGGAACTCTTGATATACAAGCAAGTGGAAGTGTAGAACCTGTTTTTTATGATGTTATAATTGCTGGTGCAAATGTAGAAGTTAAGAAAAATACAACTATCATAA
>Ga0222667_1000477_pt1 | contig 17933 bp, 18 predicted proteins | sample AntAcemetagen657_FD_179854 | JGI IMG/M metagenome (GOLD analysis project Ga0222667, IMG submission 179854) | Saline water microbial communities from Ace Lake, Antarctica - #657 | ecosystem: Environmental > Aquatic > Non-marine Saline and Alkaline > Saline | place: Antarctica: Ace Lake... | reverse complement strand
GAATTTAAAACAATTAAATTACCACCAACAGAAGATATTACATCCTTCTGGAATACGGCTGTAGAAATCTTACCCCTAGCATATATATTAGCGAACTCTGCTAAGTTACTATCAATACTCCATCCTACTCCTGCTACCCCACTAACATAATCATTTGTTACTATCTTTTGATTAGCTCCGTCTATTGTTAAGTAGTCAGTGCTGCTTTCTCCTACCTGTAAAGTAGTCTTTAAAAAACCAGTCCCGTCATTATGGAAATATACTTCAGCATTTTCTTCAGCACTTGCATAATCAGCTACATTACAACCTATCCACATATTCCCTGTAGAATTAACATGGAAAGAATCGTCAGTAGTTGTGTCTGGGATATGTATATCACCAGCAATCAATGACCCAGTAATACTCAAAGTAGAACCATCCCAAGTAATCTTATCTCCTGCTGAATCACCGAGGAAGAACTTATAATCATCTCCGTCATTACCTAACCAAAACCCTTCACCTTCGTCATAACCCGTAGCTCCTCCTTTGATATGCTGGTTAACATTAAGGGTTTGGATTGTTAACTTATCGTAATCAATACTGTTATTAGGGATAATCTGAGGGATTGTACTTAATGGTATTTCTTCTTGTGTACCTCCTGTTTCTCCACCTTGTGCTGCCCATGCGGTTGATACATTAGGAAGAGGAACCACGTTAACAGGGGTTATTGGTCTTCTATTTAAAGTAAATCCGAGACTAGAAATTGACGGCATATATTAAAGTTCTTTAAGGATTTCTGAATCAGCTTCAATGTCTAGTTCAAGGCCGAGGATTGAGAAGTAAGGATTAGAACCATATTCTGAAATTGCTAACTGTAAGAACACCCCTCTATCTACGTTAACATCAAAAGTATTAATATATTTTTCAAGTTTGCCGATGCTCTTATAAGGGGTTAAGGCTCTTGTATTACGGTCAATCACACGAGCGTTTATTGTAACTCCTAAAGCTCTATCTGCGATAACTGTTAGTTTAGCTATAGCTTTCTTAATAGACAAGTCTCCTAACCACATAGGGGCAAATTCAGCATTAGCATGTATATCATCCCCGTTGTCAGTATTTAAAAGAGTAGCATCTGTGTATTTGCCCTTCCTGTAAATATTACCATCGGTAGCTCCCATGTATAAATAATTACCACTGGTACCTCTAATCCTCCCGTATATAGTCATATTATCTGCTGCTTCTCTCACTCGCCATGTATTAGTTGGTATATGGAATATTACTGAACAATTAGAATATCCAATACCTTTAACAGTTACTGAGCCGACATACAGGTGGTATTCTTCGTCTACTATCTCACCGAAGAAATTAGAAGGAGTTGCGGAACGAATGTAATCAACTACGGGCCCCGATACATTCTCAGGCTGTCCTCCGCCAGAAACCCACAGACCGTCAGAGTCGGCCCAGAACATAAAGGGGCCATAGTTTTTAATTGTACGGTGATTAGCACAACCTGTTGCCCAAGTCTGCTTGAATGAAGATTGGTCATAGAAATAAGCTTGGTCTTCTGTAAACACCACTAGCCTATCCCAATTAGAACCCATCCCCATTATTTGTTCACCATATCCTACGTCAAGAAAATCGTCAGCTACTGTCCATGTAATAGCTCCTGCTACTGGGACACTAGAAAAGTAAACTCTATAAGGATAACCTGTACCTGAAATATCGCAATTAGCAATGTACAATCTATCCCTATACCGCTTAATATATTTAGCTCCTGGCATACTTGTCACATTCACAGAAGGTGAAAATGTAATATTAGTTACACTCCCTGGTGGCAAGAATCCGTCAGTATCTCCATGCCCTACAATAAATTCATATCCGATAAATGTTTCCATCTCAGTATTAATATCAGCTTTCCCTCCCCAGTTAGTTTCAGCTGCTGGTATCTCATCCCACGCTCCTGCCAGTGTCTTATAGAATAACTGAGTATCATTATCTCCTGAATCATTAACAGTTGCATAAATATTATGAACAGCTGGTGTCTGCTTTGAATCATGTAATCCTAAAACAGATTTCCCTGTCTCTAGTGTAGTGCTGACTATTAAATATCCTGTATCTTTACGTAAAGCTCCAAGCTCGTATGAACCATTAACCCCTGCCCCGACGGGTAGTGAATTAGGTGGTTGTAGTAACGGAGAGATATTTGAATTAACTCCCCCAAGGAAATTAGTTAATGAAATCTTCATATTATTGGTCTATAGAATATGTGTAATATACCATCTCGTCTGCAACTGGTACTTTGTTTCTTAAAGCATTAGCAACTAAAGTATCGTTAAACTGTTTCATAAAGTAAGCAGCTTTTTCTGGACTCCCTTGTCTGTCACTAATCTTAGAAGCTAAATAATACTGGAATACATTTGTGAATGTAACGTCAGTAGTATCAGTCGGGTCAGTCAATGCTGTTAAATCTTCAAAGTATTTAATATAAATAGGATAATCCTCATACTTTTCTTTTGGAGGTCTATCCAAATATAGTGTTCCGTTGTATACGGTATATTGTTCTGGTTTATCTGGAGAAATACCTTGCCATACAGCGCTTCCAACAGCATGAGTTGATGTTATAGCCCCATCGCCACTCGCAGGCACGCCTGTGAAGCCTGTGGTGCTAGATTTACCAGTATAGGTAATTATGTCAGCTCCAAAGTATAAAGTCCCTGTGTCATCAAATATCACATTAGAGCCTACAGTAAGCGTTGTATCGCCTGCTGTCGCCTCAACTGTGTTAGTAGTCTTGGTTTTACCTGTCATCATATCTTGGTACTCTTCATAACTAATTCTTGCTAATAATGCTTCATCTCCCATCCTCACACTTATCACTCCTTTATCTGAAGCAGGGTATTTGAAATTTAAACCAGTAATTGAATATTCGTTAACATTTTCAACAACAACTAAATCGTCGTCGTCTGTAGTTGCTAATTCAAAGTCCCAGTCAGTCTGGATAAACTTCCCAGATTGAGGGTCTTGATAAATATATTGAGAAATAGCTGTCTGTGCATCGTTAGCCCATTTAACCATTAACTCTCTTGTAAGAGTATTGCTATCAATCACCGCATTGGTTAATGCTAAAGATTGTTGTATGAAGTATTCTACTGAATTAGAACCTAGCCCTGAAGCTAGGATATAGTCACTAGCGTCGCTCTCTACTACCCCGTCATAGAACTTGGCTACGTAATAAGCGTATTCAGTCCCCCCAGTCGCTAACACATATTCAGTGAACTCATTATTCCAATCAATATCAACAGCAGCACCAGTAGCCACGATAGCAACTAAAGCTCCTCCGTCTGTGGCAGAACCATAAATAGTAATCTTTCGTTCGTTTATCTTTGTAACAGGTGCGTCTAATTCATGTGCGAATTTAAGAGTATTAGTTACTGTTACGCTTTGACCTCTAGTAACCGCTCCATTCACGTCGTTCTCTTCTGTCTCTGAATCTCCTGGTTCTCCTATAATAAACCAATCATTATCAGTAAACCCATTATTATCAAGCACAGACATAGCTGTCCCTGCTGCTGCAATTTGTGCAGCTAATGTTGTTCTGGTATTACCAGTTATATCTGGGTGAGATATCCTAATTACTGATTTGTTTACTTCAAGTATATTAGGTATTTGAAGTGTCAAAGCTGTACTCATATTATATTAATTAAAAAATGCTTCTACTTGTGGTATCAATGCTAGTAGTTGACCGACTACCCAACTAAAACAACCTAACATTCCTATCCCTAAAACCTTCTCTGTCCATTTACTAGCTTTCTTATTTAGTTCTTCTGTTATAGCGTCATGCTGGTCCTTGTTTTGTTTAAATTTTTCATTAAACAATTCTTTTAACCCTTCTAGTTTTTCAATGATTACTTTTTCTGACATGCGGGATTAGATTAATTTTTTAGTGAATGAACGGTTACCTGAAATACCTGATAAGGATATTTTATCTCCTGCATTTAAAGCGAATTGCATATATTCACAAGTAGTAAATGTTGTATCAGCTGCGGTTGGATTAGCACCAGCCTCTATATCAGTAATCAATTCACCTTCAAGATAAGAAAAAGCAACACCAGCAGTCGTTCTTTTTATCTGTACACATTGATAAACATTTGGTAAAAACCCACTTGTAGGTGGATTACCTTGTGTCAAATTAGAAGCACTACCATCTACAGTTTTGAAATAAACATATCTTTCACCACTTGTTATTCTAAATCCATATCCATTTTGACCAGCAGCATTATAATCTAATGTTGGATTTTGAAACATTAATCCAATAGTTATGTTTGAAGCTTCAGTCTTTCTAATATATATAGAATACTCACCTGCTATAGCTTCAGTTGAAGTTTGACCAAAATCACTAGCCTTCATGTAAACCACACCAGCAGTAATACATTCAATAGCTTTAATATCTGAACCGTTATGTGTATCACTAACAATCTTAAATGCACCACTGGCTACGGTAAACGGTGTGTTCTCTAAGAACCCACTTGTTACATTTGCATCACTTACATTAGCAGCCCAGTCTGTTTTCCATGATTCTAGGTAAGTCTTACCTACCTCTGCTACCTTGATACTATCAAAGCCTACAAGTTTAGTATTAGTACCAGTGAATCCTTCTAATGAGAAGGTCGCACTCTCAGCCTTAAACTCAACATCAAAATACTGCCAAGAACTAGAGTTAGTACCAGTCCAGTGGAATGTTGAACCGCCTGAACTTATCCTAGGGACAGCTGCTAAGTCACCTCTTCCCCATCCAGATACTCTATATGTATTACCAGTTGTAAGCACATCTTGATTTGCCTGAGCATTAGGAGTGCCAGAATTTCTAATAATAAGATACTGTTCTCCGTCTGGTGATGTTGTAGCTAACTTTAAAAGAGTAGCATCATTACCTGCTGTCCAAGCAGTAGTTCCTACAGCTTCCATATTACCATCTACTACTATATTAGGGTCTGATTGTTTAATCTTAGCATTAGTCTTAGAAGGAAACTTTAAGCTTTCTAAATATCCATAAAGCTCTGCGTGTTCTGTTGCTGTGAGTTCTCTAGGGAACATAAGCATAGCTGAAAATCCTTCTCTTAATTGTCTAGCACTTGTGATATTACCAATCTTCAATGGGTCAGAAGTAGCTGTTATTGCTACTGCCCCTGATGAAATTGAATAAAGACCATCAAAATAAAAGTCAGCAGTTTCTCCATCTTTCATATAGATACCAATACACTTCTTACCAGTAGCGTTTGTTGTAGTATTTACTGAGTTTATATTAATCTGGTCTGCATTCCTAAGATATATCTCAATTCCTTTACCTTCAATCAATCTAGGAAAATAATCAACTTCTTGATTAAACCCTCCATGATTAAAACAAATCAAAGTCATTTCCTCTAATCTTAGTTCAGCACTGTCAGCTACAGTAATCTTTGAAGAATCATCAAGTAAATCTACTCCATCTCTATTAAAGGTAGCAGCAGTTAATGTTCCATCATTACTATTACCACTCAAATCAATAGCATCTCTCCGTCTATAGTCGTGATAGACTACTGCCTCTGATAAAAAACTAGGTGTATTCATATTTAAACTTTGTTAATTGATGCAAGTAATCTAATCTCTTCGTCAGCCTCTTGGATAGGTGTTATAACTGAATCGTATGTAATAAGAGTCTGTAAATCACCAGTAAATGCTCCTGCTGTTTTAATTGTTTCATAAACAGTATCAGTATTGTAGTGAGTAACAGTATTATCAGCCAATACACACACCGTAAATGAACCTGTAAGAGCAGGAAGCCCATCAAAGTAATCAGTAGTACCATCAAAGCTATATCCTCTCTTTGAGAGCTTAGTAGGGTAGGTTGTAGCAGTAGAACCATCTCCGAATGTAGCGTGATTCGCATTACCACTAACATCTAATGTTCTTACATTAGTAGGGTCGTGGCTTTCCATATCTAATTTCAAATACGTTACAGACTCATTTGGATAATTGTAAGTAGCGTTGTTATAAGAATCTAATGCGGTTTGGGCTGTCATTGCTGTACCTTGAGATACTGTTATAGGCCCGATACTCCCAACAAGATGCCTTGATACATAGAGCTTACTATTTGCTGTACCTAGCCCTACTCCTAGAACACCGTCTTGACTAGCAACCCCATTAACATATGTTGGAAAAGGTACACCGACTGACTCTGAACCACCAGTAGGTGCAAAGATTATTTCATATTCTGTATCTGCTACAAACACTCCTGTCGCTACACTTGAATAAGTAGTAACTCCTCCTTTCTTAAAAGCACATCTTAATTCTCCATCACTAGGTCTTATAGCTATTACAAAAGCATTATCACCATCTAAGTTCCATTCAAAAAATCTTAGGAATGCAGCACTAGCACCTGTATAACAGAACTTTTCAATTTTAACAGAACCTCCATTATTTATTAAATCCATGAAATTTTGTTCTGCATAATCTGTAGAAGTATTACCAATAGAAGTTAGGAGACCATTAGCCACTGTACAAGTAGTCCCTATTGTCCCACCATTATCTTCAACGAAGGCTATGCTTTCCCAATTTTCTGCGAACATTGCTCCTACTCGCCTCTCGGCTGGAGTACTTTGAGCTGTTAATCTTGACATATTATTAAATTGTTAATTGACTGATCTGGATACTTCTCTCCAAGCTTGACCATCTGCTGTTGTTGTAGAAAGAACAAGTTTTAAAGTATCGCCAGCAGTCATACTATAATCACATGCTGCTAATAATTTTATAGTGATATTAGTAGTTGAAGTGGCAGTACCATGGTCTATAGCTACACTTTCGTTAGCGATTAATGTTATTTCAGAACCATTGTTCCATCCTAAATTAGATATTAAATCTACTTTAGTAGTACCAGTTAGTTCAAATACATTACCATCACTAGGTAAAGATATATTAGTACCACTAGCAATATCTGTCCCCTGCATACCTAATGTCCTACCTTCGTTATATATATCACCCTCTTTCCCGTAGAATGAGTAATTAGTAGCTCCATTCGCAGCTCTAGAATATATACCATAATTAGCACCGCCTGCATGAGTGGCGACTGCATTGGCCTGTATAGCTCTAGCATCACCTGTATCTCCTGTGGCTTTTACTAAGGCTGTAGAACTAATCCCAAACCCGAATTTATCACCATCTGCTGTAGCGCTAGCTAATACCCCTACACCATGATTATCTTCATCTATTGCTGAGGCTTCAGCAGCGATTCCGATATAAGATGTTGCACTGCCTCCACTGTCTCCTGCATTTGAATATAATTTGGCGAGAGGAAAGTCTGCCGCATAAGTACCGTCATCATCATTTACCCTTATCTTTCTGAAATTTTCTGAATATGGTTGTAACATAATTCCTTGGTTATTTAATTACTTGTGGCATCTCTATCTCTTCTACCTCTACAACTGGTTTTAAATCGCTTTCTACTTTCATAACGATTGCTTTCAGTTGAGCTGAAGTATAATGTTCGTTCTTTTGAAATACATAGTATTGTTCTAATAGAGACATCAATTCTTGTGCCCCCATAGGTTTAGTTAAAAGCTCTTTAGCTTTCTTCACCATTGCTGTGTCTTTAGCTTTAGAAACCTCTAATGGTGCTGAAGCCTTTAATGCTTCTTGTCCTTCTGGGATAATCATTTTGATTTAAGTTAAATTATTAATTAGTTATTAAAGAGCCTTCTTTCTCTCTTTCAAAATAACAGTATTAGTCGCTCCTGAAGCTATAACTACCCATCTATACAACCTAAAGTTGTTATTGTTCACAGATAGAGAGAATAACTCAGTACCATTAGTAACTGTTTTGCTAGATACTGTAGAATTTAACTCATCGTCATAGAAGTAAGCTCCGTTCCAATCAGCAGTTGCTGGGTCTTCATCGTTAGAAACTTCTAATGTAAGAGTTAATGTCCCATCAGCATCTATAAATTTACCAGTCATTGATTGGTCTTTATAACCGTCCATTGTCGCTCCAGTTGAAGCAGGGTAGTAATGAGTAGCTGCACTAACGTTAGTAGTGTCTGCCAAATTTACATCAAGATATTTCTGGTCTAGTGGATCAATCTCTTCTGTTCTAATTGAGTTAGTTGCCCAAGTATATCCTGCAATAACTATTTCACCGAATAAGTTGAAGACTGCTTTTACTCTACCAGCTGCAGCTACAGCTGCTCTTTGAGCTGCTAAAGCTAAGCCACCTATACCTACTGGATTACCAGCATCAACAGCACCATCTGCTGTAGTACCTCCTACTCCTAGTGAACCTGCTACTCCTCCACTTACTGTAGAAGTTCCTCCGACTTTAATTAAATCTACTTTGTCTCCAGTCCCCCCACCTGATAGCGGAGTTCTGTATTTATAAGTAGCTGTATCATCAGCAACAGTATCTTTAGGCATTCCCCAGATTTGCCCTCTGCCATGGTCTACTGCGTATTGTCCGTTAGTTACTAGCCATTTAGCGATATGAACCGCTTGGTCAGCAGGACTCATAAATGTCATTTCTGTGAATACTAATTCTGGTACGTCTATTAATGCGTCTAGTCTTGTAGCTGCACCTAATGATAATGAAGTATCCTGAGAATGCCCTCCAGCAGTTCCCATACTATTAGTAAAAGCGTCATAAAGTAAGTCAGCAGTGATAATTGTCCCTGCTGCTTCACCAGTAGCTGAGGCCCATACTCCAGTATCAACAAAGAACCAAGTTACTGTCTCATCTGTAGCTGTGTTAATAGTAGAAGCGTCGTCCATTCTTCTTACTGGCAATGGTGTCTGAGGACTCATGTCTGATTGCCCTCTTAATAAGTCTGCCATATTATTTGGATTAAAAATATAATTTTTCTAATCCCTATCGGGGAAGACCAACCGAAGTTGGCCCCCTCTCCCTACAATAGAGATTAAACATGATAAGTTACTCCTTCAGCTGTGATGAGTGTATCTCTTCCCTTGCCGTCTACCCCTGGTAGTCCAGTAAGTTCTACGCCACCAACTTTAGCAGTAATCGTTTCGGTCTTTGGAGCTGCTTTAGCTTCCTTGACTGGTTCTTCAACTGGTTCTACAACCACTTCTTCAACCATTTCTTCAGGAACTATCTCCTCAACCTTTTTTTCTTTCTTAGCCATCATCTAGTTAGTTAAAGATTAAGCACCTGCTGTTGAAATACCACCACCTGCACTTGCAGCTGGGGCTACCTTGTCACTATAAAGTGACGCATCTGCTTCACACATCGCTGTTGCGAATGCAGAAGAACAGTTCTGGAAATAACAATATCCAGAAGTAGCAACTGAAGTAACTGCCTCAGCCATTGTTCCAGCAGCAGTAGTACCATTACCTTTACTTGCTGATAATAGGAAACAATTTTTGAAGATAATCCATCCGATAACACTATTAGCATCTGGTAAATCAATACAAGAAGCAGTAGTCTTTAGTGAATATTGAATGAAGCTACAGTCAATAAAGTATGAATATCTTGCTGGAGTCTGGATAACAACTGGAGCTTGGTTATCTACGTTATGAGTAACAGTAGAATTACCAAATTGACAGTTCTCATATTGACAAGTATCTCCTTTGAATAAAAGAGCCTGACTAACTGTTGTAAGAATAGTGTTTACTTCCATTTGACAATTCTTAACAAAAGTTCCTTCACCTGAATCAATGAAAGCACTTGTACAGGCTGTATCTGTACCAGCTTGGATAAACTTGATATTACGGTAAGTATTTCTAGTACCACTGTTATTTATAGCAGCAATATCTGTAGCTACCGCAGTAGCAATTTGGATTTTAGCCCCTTGAGAACTCATACGTCCTCCTCCGTCCATTCCAATAAAATGAACTCTATTCTTAGTTACATTTAAAACTGAAGTTAGAGAATGAGAACTATTAGAATCTAATAAAATAACATCATTGTTATTGCTTTCAGCTGCACTGTAGGCAGATGCAAGACTTGTGAAAAATCGTACTTGTCCGTTTGTATCTGGTGGGAACACATCTTGCATTCTTGTGTAATTTTCCTCATCAGTATTTGCGGAGTTCATAACGATAAGAACTCTCCCGAATACAGGTACCGCTGCGGTGACCATATTTAGTAGAGCTTGGCCGTAGCCAGAGTTTTGATTATAACTCATAATAATTTTGTTATATCTATATTATTGCCTCCAACCTCCAGGGTTCTTATGTTGCCTCAATAATTAGAAATGATTTAAAAACTAAGCCCCAACACCTGTAGACCCAACTAATCCTTTTCCAGAAACTACACAGATACCATATCCACCACGAGCACCATAAGTCCAGTTATCGTTGTGTAGGTCTTCTCCGTTGTTTCCTGAAGCTGGTTTCTTTAAGTTAGCAGCTTCCCATACTCCAAGATGTCCTTCCCATTCTCCATTAGCCACAAGTAACCAGTATTTAGCTTTTGTAGAATCGTACGCTCCAGTAGCAGTAGTTGCTAAACGAGGTAGAACAACATGTTTAAACATTCCTTTGTAAGTATTAACTACTCCAGAATTGTTTTGTGTAATGTCAGCAGTTGAATTAAGTAATTCACGTACTGCACGTACTGTAGCTGGGTCGTCCCCAGTTACGATAGTGTTGAAGTTGTATACTCTACGTTCTCCAAAGTTAGATAACATTTGAGTATTTGCTACACCCATAGCAACTTCTAGCCCTCCTTGTGAGAAAGCTGGATTACCAGTAGCAATATTAGAGTAATCATCTCCTGAACCTGTTAGGGTATGGGCTGAATAAACTAATGCGAAATCATCACCCATGTCAGTGTCAACAGTAGTACCGTCTAAATCTGTATAAGAAGTAGCGGTCATGAATGAGAATCTATGTGTAAGGTCTAAAGCCATTCTTTGCGGTACGAATGTAGCCAAAGAAGTAAGCTTTCTAAGAATCTCTTGATTCTTCCCGTAAGAACGAGCTTCGTATGTGATATCAATTTCACATCCGAAACGTCTGTTAATCATTGTTTTAGAGTAACCTTTGATAACAGCTGTTTTTTCAGCGTCTTCGCCTTCACCTTTAAGCTTAGCGTAAGTTTCGCCTTCAATTTCGTCGTAGATACGACGGTCACCAGTATTTGCTGGTACATTCTCTACCATGTAGAGACTTTTAACATCAGCTAAATCATTAACTAAATCTGCGCCTTCGTAGAAACGTCTTTCAGTTGTATCTGCGAACTCGGTAAAATTTAGTAATGAAATTTCTGAATATCCGTATGCAGTCATATTTGGGATAGGTTAAGAATTAACGTTTTTGAGCCATGAATGAAACTTCTACTTCTGTAGCACTGATAAACTTCTCAATACGAACACAACTTTCAGTAGCTGAAGATACGTCAACTGAAGTTGTAGGAGCAGAGTCATCAAGGTCGCATAAACGACCTTCATAAGCGGCTGTAGGAGTACCAGTACCTACTAATACAGTAGCAGTACAACTTTTACCGCTTGGTACTAGAATTTTGATTCGTTTTGTGGATGTACTACCAACAGCGATTGTTTCATCGCAGATTCCTAAAATGTCTTCGGTAGTAGCAACGGCTGGAATTACGTTAGTACCATCTGTATAAACTAAATCACCCTTAGCATAAGCTGTAGTGGTTTTTTTAGAGTAATAACGATTGGTCCAACGTCCTTGGGCTGGTTTAGCCATGATAATAAGGATTAAGGAAATAAGATTTTTCAGCTCCAACTAGCTGAATAGGTTGGTGTTAGGGGCACGAAATCCCTTGCGTGCTTAGTTTTTCTAACGCACAAAAAACAGCGCTAGAGGTCGTGGACGTAGCGCTGTCCGTGCGAGGGTTTTTCTTTCTACTAACATTATAACAGCTTATTGCAGTGTTTGCAAAAACTATTTGTCCTTTAATATACTTTCTAGCTTAGAAAGTTTAACATTCTCTAAATCTGTACCCCATAAAATCTTCATTGCTTTACGTTCACTCTCTCCTAATGAAGTTAATAAAACGTCATAGAATGAGTCTATGTAGCCAGAAATAGCCAGTCTCGGTAAAAGCATATCGTCATTCTCTATAGCGTCCCTAAAGTATTTGCCATCAGACAGCAAAACTTTATCACTTAGTATGATTTCAACTACCTTATGAGCAGAAGCCTCACAGCGCATATCACGCTCATCTGTTTCGTCTTTGACTTCTTTATCCAATACTTTAACCCCAGCACGTATTTCATTAAGAGTAGCTTTCATTAAAGCCTCCCTTGCCAGTATAACTCCTTCGCTCTTGAAGTTAACCCCTTCAAAGGAATCACCAACAATCTCTCTAGCTCTAGTAATGACGTAATGGAAGTCCCTATAATTTATATCTTCTTTTAACATGAAGACAAGAAGTTCAGGTAGAACTTCATGTGTCTTTTCCATCCTACTATCTTTAGTACGGTCAGCGAAAGATTTTTCTTCCACTTTTTTATCGTCTGTCATATTACATATTTAAGTTAATAGCTTTAACAGTGAACTCTTGACCACTAGCTCGCCTAAGAGTGTAAGTCCCATCTTTCTTTGTGACTATAAGCTCTTTCTTAGTACTCCCAAGCTTCTGGTTGACTCCTTTCCCAGCAGACATTACATATCCATGTTCTTTTTCTGGGACACGGACATATTCTCCTGTCTCCATAACGAGTTCTCTTATATCACTCTTTATGATTTCAACCGTCTCACGGTTCTCGTCCCTTACCATATCAAGCAATCCCACCTCTACTTCTTTAGTAGACCCGTCCTCTGCAAGGATAGTCCACTTATACATAGGTTTGTCATTCTTACGGGTATCTTCATCCCATACATTCTCATGGAACTTGAACCCAATAACTAACCCCCATTCTTCGTCTGAATTGTCTCTCCACAACCTGAAAGAGGTCCTTCTAGTCTTTCCACTTAAAGTAGCAGCTTCTTTCCATTCGTTAACACCTACTTTAGACTCAAGCTCTTGGGTCTTCCCGTGTAGCTTACTAATCTCAGAAACTTGTTTCTTCAACGCTTCAAGTTCGCTTTTAGAAACGACTATCTTGTCGCTCTTGTCTTCTACTCTAGGGATTTCAACCTTATTATCCTCAGACTCTAGCTCTTTCTTAATAGCACTGTATCTCTTCTGCTCGTCTTTAGATAAAGACATATACCCTCCTGGGCGGTTATTAGTTGCACTTCTAGCAGCTTGCATCTTAGTTTTAAGAGCTTCAAACTCTGCTCGGTTATCCATAACATTGTGGGTTAATTAATTATTTTTTAGAACTAGGACTGTCTGGGAAATATTTGCTGTAATTACTTTTACCTGCTTCTGTATCTGTATACCTTTTAGCTTTTCCTCCAGTAGTTGTTCTATCTCCTCCGAACCCTGTAGTGTTTAACGGGTTGATAGAAGGCTTAGCTCCTTTAACCATGATATAAGCATTATGGTAAAGCTCTGATACCTCCTTGCGAGTCTTAGGCTCTCCTACGAACTGTTTAGCTGCTTCCTGCAACTCAGCACGCAACTCGTCATCTCCACCGACTAACTTATCAAGAGCTTCGTCTGTATACTCTTGGAACATTGTTCCTTTAAGCTCTTCAATTTCTGACTTACTACTATCAGCAACTTGAATCCACTCACGTTCTTTTTTATCAAAAGTTGATAATAAAGAATCTTTCTCTTTCTGTGTCTTATTACGGAAAGAATTAAAATCAAAATCTTTCTTCTCAAGCTTATTAAGCTTAGTAAGGGCTTCGTCATAACGTTTCTCTGCCTCGTCAGCTTTCTCAGCCTTGGCTTTCAATTCAGCGGTTTCTTTGTCTGCTGCTTCACGGTCCTCGTCTGACGGGAGTCCGTCAATCCGTTCCTTTGCGGCTGTAGCTTCTTCAGGAGTGAATGGTAATTCCACTTCATTCCCTTCAGCGTCAGTGTAAATTGGCATGTGGGTTTATGTTAAAAAATTGAATGTTTATCAAAGTCCACCTTCTGTGGTTTATAACTTTCTATTAACTCAATGTTCTCGTCAAAAAGATACACTCCATTAATAGAGAGTCTGTCATATATTAACTGCTGGTCTGTAGCCTGTTCTATAATGTGGTCCCTTAACCCTTGTAGTGTAAGGTTTTGAACAAACTTATAAATATCACTATTACGCATCTCTTTAGCTTCTACAGCCATAACAGAAAGTTGCTCAGGTGACATAGCAGTCAAGTCTACCTTAGCTGTATACAGTCCTAACTGCTCTCTTGTAAGAGCAATCAAGTCTGGCTTGCCGTACTTTACGTACAACCATTTTGCGAATCGTTCTAACATTGTGGGTTATGTTAAGGTTTATGTATCTGCGCCTACCATTTGACCTAATGCTGGCTTCTTAGACCCAGCGGTCATCTGTTCAAGAGCATCTCCTCTAGTAACATCCTGCTCTGGTCCGCCAGGCTGTGGTGCCTGAGGTTGTTGTGGCTGTGACCATACTTTATCTGGGTTTTCTTTATTCAATTCAGCGAACCTTGTAGCAAGGTACTCAAGATTAGGAACCATTCCTAATGGTGCAAAGATTTGGATAGACTTCATCATGAACTCTTCAAACATTGCGGCTTTTAAGTTACCTGTTTCTTTCTCGGTAGGAACTATCTCAATATACCAAGTGTAATAAACACTCTTTAATACATGCGGATTGATATAAGTCTTTCTTATTTTCTTCCCGTTAATTACTTCTAAAAGAGTTTCTTCAGCGTTTATCTGTGTAGGAGTAGGGAGGTCATCTTCTGTGAATGAGATAACACGTTCTCCCTGTGTCCCGTCTTCAAACTGTGTATCAACTGAAATCTCTCTAAACTGATTAACTTTCTTAATACCGTCTTTAGTAGTAACCAATTTAGTATCAATAGGGTCAGTCCAGTTCTTCAATATGTTATACAATCTTAATTGAGCTAACTTCTTCTCTAATAACACAACCCCAAGGATTGTCACTCCTAGACTAATAATAGATTGGTCTTGTAGCTTATTAATCTCTGAGGCTGTTTGTCGCTTAGATAAGGGATTCCCTTCAAATGTAGGGCTGACACTCTTCTCATCTATAATACTTTTAATAAAATTAGTAGCAGCGAACTGTCCATTAGTAACACCCCCTGTGTCTACTATAGGTTGTAGCTTCTCTGGGTTAACGTCAGGATGTATTGTACCTGGAGCGAATATCTTCTTACTCAAAGCTCTACCAGTATTATTAGCCATAGGTGGCTCATAACTCTGCCGTGTCTTTAATATAATAGATTTCATCATCTCATCAAATACTTGCTGGTCTACTTTAGTCTTATTAGGTATAGATTTAGAATATGCGAATGTTGCACTGATTGGTTCAATGTCTCCTTTAGCAATAGGGTATTCAGAAACTCCATTGATAGAACTCAATGGCATTGTCTCTGGACCTCTCTTCCCTTCACGTACTGGGAACATCATAACCCCATTAAGAAGAATCATATACTGATTACTCCATTTGTCAAAATACTCAACTACTTCAACCATGTCTTTATCTGTATCAACTAATGTCCAATAATTATAAGGTGTTGAATCAGTATCTTGTGAGCTAGGGATAAGGTCTTGTTTTGTTAACGCTACGTTCTTCCATCGTTCCCAATCTCCAAAAATAGATTGAGCTAAACTTCTAGGGATTAATTTACGGATACCTACAAACGGTTGTGCTTCAAGGAAGAACTCTCTTACGTTTCCAAGATAAACATTTAAACCAGTAAGATATTCCATTGAACAAAGCTTTTCTATCTTCTCCATTCTGTCAGACCACTTAATCTCAGAGAACTTCTTGCCGAAAGAGTCTACTACTCTTTGTGGGATTGAAGTCTCTTTAAAGGTATCTCTTACAAAAACTGTACCTTGAGATAACAGTTCATGTAATATCAACGCTCTTTTCATTTCGTAATCAGGTCGCTCTAATTGACGAGACTTCCTAATCATGTCTTCCATGTTCTGTCCAATCTCTTTAACCTCTCTGTCCTCGTCGTCATAAGCTTCTACGTCTGCTTCAAAATTGTAATTCAATATAAACGATAGGATAGTATTCTCTTTCTCGTGAGTTGTTCCTGAAGTAATACGTACGTCAGTTGCGTTTACTCTCGGCTTAATGTAAGCATTAGCAGCTTTGGCGTTACCTTCCCAATTCTCTGTATACGTCTTGTCGTCAAACTCTGTATGATTCTGCTCCCTGTCATCAGAAGCTTGCTGTAGATTAGCAGTAATCATACCAAAAAAAGCTTTTTCAACATCTGTATAATCTGGTGCTTCTATTGTGGGTTTATTAGTAGCGTCAGAAGATTGCATAATGTATATTTTTTATGTATAGTCTTATTATCTCATATCAAATCGTATTTATCAAACTTCTCTTCTATCTGTTTCTCTTTCTCTTGGTAGTAATGAGTGTCTGGTTCAACTAATGTAAGCATTAACGCATCAGAACAATTTGGGCTCTTGATACCAAGCTTCCTCATCTTATCCTTACTCATCATTTGTATCTTCCCTTTAAGGTTCCTCTTGTACTTAATAGATAACAACTCGTCCCAGCCTGGGTCGTCTATGAACTCACCACCAGCTCTAATCCACTCACGGACTCTGAAATAAGCTTCAGCCCTCATATTGATAAACCTCTCTTCGTCCTCAGCCTTATCACCTACATTCACCCCCCTGGGGTATAGTCTGGAAGATTTACCGATACCAGCACATATATTAGCTCCAACTCCGAAATTATCTATAAATACGTCATGCTGCTTTAACTTATACTGCAACATTAACGTAATAGTCTTTTCAATGATTGACGATTCAGTTGATTTCTTCTCTCGTGCTACTATCCAAGCCCTGAATTTGTCTCTAATAACCCATACAGTCTCATCTCCTCCACTAGCAGCAGGGTCAACTCCCATTCTTCTATTACCAACTAACCCTGTATTTAAAGTAGACCTAATATCCTTTGGCATAAATAATGGTACGAAACCTTCGTCATCTATAGCGTCCTCTCGTGGGAACTCTCCCTTAACACGAATCCTAAATTCGTCTGAGTCCTCTCCACTCCTTTCAATAATACGATTAACGTACTTAGAGTCAACTAAAGGACTATTCTCTGAATCAAAATGTAAACACTGCCAGTTATTCCTGTCAGAATGGTGAGTATCGTAAAAATACCCGTTCAATCTAGTAGGATTACTAATTAAGATAACCAGGATATTCTCATCAGTCAAAGAACCCTCAGCAACTTGGTATATTTCATCGGCCACACCTGAGGCTTCGTCCGCTAACATGAATACATGGTCGGCATGTACTCCCGCAAACGCCTCTGGGGACTCCTTACGAGCTGTCCTGGCACGTGCAAACCAAGTCTTGGGTCTTTGCTTTATCCTTATATACCCTGAACTCCACTCAAAGCATGCTTTTATCTCGTCTGGCATCTTCTCTAACCATTTAGCTATCTCTTTCCAAAGCACATCGTACATCTGCTCACTACTCGGGGCTGTACAACTTATCTGGCTTTCAAAGAAACTGAATAAGAACCACAATATTAACCAACTACATGTCGTACTTTTCCCGATACCATGACCGCTCCTTATAGAGATACGTCTCTTGGCTTTACCTTCCATCGCTAATCCGACAGCTTTTAAGATATCAAGCTGGTCGTTACTAATATGTTTACCTTTCTGGAACCTCTCCCCCTCCTTTAAAGGATATATCTGCCACATGTCCTGTATGAAATCTAAAGGACTCTTCTGGTATATCCGTAATATATCCGCATTAAGTTTCTTCTCCATAAAGTATTTTGTTTATTTTACCTGTTTTAATATCATAAGTAATCATAGTTTATAAATTATCAATTCCTTGGTTAACACTCTTGTCCTTAAAGAAACTCTTGAACTTCTTCTCTGGAACCCCACCCTTAATGTGAACTTCTTTCACATTACTG
>Ga0222667_1000473_pt1 | contig 17994 bp, 30 predicted proteins | sample AntAcemetagen657_FD_179854 | JGI IMG/M metagenome (GOLD analysis project Ga0222667, IMG submission 179854) | Saline water microbial communities from Ace Lake, Antarctica - #657 | ecosystem: Environmental > Aquatic > Non-marine Saline and Alkaline > Saline | place: Antarctica: Ace Lake... | reverse complement strand
GTAAACATAACCCGAATCCGATAATGATGAGTTCAATCATCTTACACCTCCTGTGGGATGTCTGCTGATTTTCTACCTGCTATAAATGCAAGTTTTACCTCACGTTCACAATTACCTTGTATTTCTGCAACGGCATTTCTAAGCAAATCATGAGGAAGATTTAAACCGAGTGGCCCCATATCATCGTTGATATAACATTCTGCTAATGTTTCATGTGTCGGCTGTTTAATAAGACTCTCTAAATCTGTTATCTCATTTTTTAGCTGTCGTATTTTATTTTCAATTGAACCCTTTGTCTTCCAAGCATCCCCAGGATAAATCAGAACTCTATTTTCTGTTTCCCGATAACGGAATTTTCTAGTAACAGTACCTTTCCATAAATTCATAAATATAGTAACAGTACCCCACATGCATGGGGTCCATCCACCACACTCGTGCTTATACGATTGCCATTCATACTTTACTGTTGGCACTTCCTTCGGGAAATTATCTTTGGTTAATTCTGTCCACTCTTTCACATCATCCTCCACTTTCTTTTTCAATCAGAGCATCAAACATCTTAATAACATCCGGATTGACTTTATAATGGTTGTTCATTTTCTCAATGATCAACTTCAAACCTTCTTTCAGAAAAGCACACTGTCTCATATCTTCAGACGACATCTTTAAATTGCTGCACGCTTTATTAAAGCTAATCAATGCCTGGACTGCTTTAAAAATATGGGGCAACTCTTCCTGCATCGAACCCAGTGCCTTATCCATTGCCAAGGCTTTTGATCCTGGGGTGTCTCTTTTATTTACTGGGAATTTCATTCTGCCTCCGTATCTTTTAACAAAAATTTCAAAGCACCTCTGACTGCTTCCCTGAATTCCAGCCCTTTATTATATTCAACTAATTTTATTAAATCGAGATGGAGTTGCCTTTCTTTATCATGATCTGAATCAGGTATAATTTTACATCTGCAATTATGATATTCTGGTTTCGGCTCCGGCTTCCGGATATCAGCACCGCAAAAAGGGCAGAACTTAAAATTCCTCAGATTATCATAATGAAACCTTGAACGCTTAAATCCAATACACATCAAAAATGTACCATCTTCCCATTCACACTTTTCCATTTCCATCCTCCATTAAATTAAAAGATCATCCAAGGCATGATCTCCTCTCTCAATAATATTTGGCTGTTCCTTTGGCTGTAAGCCCATCGGGAGTTGGCCACTATCCAAAATCATCTTTTCATATTCAGTTAATGAGTGCATTTCTCCACTGTCTATATTCAACCGACCCCGATCACCTTTCTTGATATCTTCTTCTGCTTCAAAATAGATATCCATCAGTCCATCACCCCACCCTCAATAAGCAGAATAACCTGCTTTGAGGGATTCCGTGTCCCGTTCTCCCAGGAACTCACAGCATTAACACTTACCCCAAGAAGATCTGCAAACTCTTTCCTGGTCAATCCTCTCTGGGATCTCTCTTTAGAAACATCAAGTCCTTTCTTTTTCTTCATAACTAACCTCTACTATATATATACTACATTGTACTAAAATAGTAAACCTAAAATTCTGCGATCTGCATGAAAGCCATATAACAGGCAACCGCAAGATCATCCATCCAGAGGACTTTACTCTTTATATATTCCAGGGGAGTTACTGCATCGATGGATTCTCCTAACTTCCCAGTACCTAATATTAGACCATTACCGGCAAGGATTTCTGTCTGGCCATCGAGAGCAAAGAAGTTTTTTGGCTCTTTCAGCAGCCCTTCTTCATCCACGAAGATAACATCAGGAGTATCCGGAAAACCATAACCAACTTGAATGAATCCACCAACAGCTTTCTGCATGTCAATCAGATTATTGATTTCAATCTCTTCAACCTTCCGGTTCTCAGCATCGATTCTAATTGCTTTCACTTTTCAACTCCTCCAACTTCTCTGCTTTCTTCCCATTAGAATCACCATGCTGCTTGATTGACCTTTCCAGAATCCGAATCCTTTCTGCAAGGCTCTTGTCTTTGTTTCTCTTTTTCATACCACCCCCATTAATTCTTTGGCATCATACAATGCCTGCCCTGTATGCTTCCGGCTCCAACATGCATAGTTCCTGCTCCAGTGGAATCCTCTGTGTTTGATTTTATCAATGACTTCCCTGTCCGGCTTATCATCATGAGTAATAGTAACCCGATCATTTTCTATATTGATAACACCACCAGTGAAAGGGATAGGCTGGAAAGTTTCTTTTACAGCTATTCTATTTTTCATGATAAGTACTTTTTGTTTAGCAGCTTTAATTTTGGCATTGTTATTTGTTAGGGCATATGAAGCAAAGCCGATACTTCCCATACAATCGGGAAGTAATAATTGCTTGGCCCTTGGATCTTTAAAGCCAATCTCTATCAGGGCATCTACTTTTTCACCTTCAGTTAGATTCTTATTCCGAAGAATCTTATTAGCTCCCTTCATTTTTTCCTGGTTGATCATTAACCCGTCAATCTTTTTAATTGCCAAATCCATATCATCTTCCGGAGATACATTATGAATCATGTTAACAGCTTTTGAATAACGGACTCTCCAGTTTCTAAAGTCCACCCATGATTTATCTTCTGCTGCATTAGCTTTCTGGTTTCTCCTGACAGGGAAGTTTGCCGGACCCGTAATCATTACACTGATGCACCTTGATTTTTTGCCTAACCAATCCCGAGCATGAGCAATATATTTCTCTTCATAATTCCCGGCCTTATCTCCCAGGGAATCAAGATCCTCCTGCAGCTCTTCTTCCAGTTCTTTTAATATCTGATCCCTGCGTCTTTCAGGATCGAATGATGTATTGGCATAAGCCTGATATGCAATTTCTTTTAATCCCTCTAACATCTTATCGCCCCTGAAGTCTTAATCTCTTCCTCAAGTAGCTTATAGAAATTTTCTACATCATCAGCCTTCCTGTAGATATTCTCTACAATGCCAATATCCAAATCATAATCACATGCTGTCTGATTTAAGAAATGATCCTTTGATTTTGTATACTCCATTTAATCCTCCATATATCATCTTACTACATTGTAGATATTATGTCTACAACTTTAAAAACTTAATTCGATTTGCCTTTTTACCTTCTTCTCTGACTTCATATCTTCCTGGAGAAAATACAGCCCTCCCTGTTCTTCCTGGAGAGCCCGGAAATAAGTGGAATCAATAAGCGGATCTACCTTGACAAGAAATCGTTCACTACCCTGCTTGACAATTATTCCTGGTCCCAGTGGGGTTTTGACTTTGTCACCAGATTTCATAAAGCACCCCACTGTTCAGCCATTGCAGCAGCTATGCCGGGGAAAGTCTTTGATCTTAATTTTGTTCTGTCTGGTCCGGGTGACATTCTATGAATAAAAGACCATTCTTTATATTCCTCTGTTCCTTTCTTGGGTGGAATCAGTTTATTGGTAGGTATAAGTTCCTGAAGGTTAAATAATTCTAATCCAGTAGCCTTGAATGCTCTATCCCCAAACCACCAAGGTTGCACAATCTGTCTGTTAATTTTACCTATCATTGCCCTTGCATATTTATGCATGATTGAATTTTCAATAGCTTTTTTCTCAATAGGTGCATCTCTTAAAGCAATATAAAATTTCACACCCTCATATAATTCATGCCACATATCATCCAAAGTTTTCCCCCTCGGAGGAGTATGCAACCATCTGACTCCAGAGTTTGCTAATCTTGTACAAGTAGGGTGAGCTATCATCATATTCCAATCTTCATCCAGATGATTTAGCACATCATCTTTGATATGCCATTCAGGATGACCCCCAGAACAATCCAGGATATCACAACTAAAAGCCTCATGACCTAACTTTCTAAATGCAATAGTAACAGCCTGAGACTCTTCACAAGCAACCAATACTTTCACTTCCCTCTCCTTGAATTCTTCAATCTCAAATAGTCTGATGTTTTCATGCTGTTACCTCGACTTCATTTTCAGCTCTCAATAATGGAGACATGCTGTAGTGCCCCAAAGGTGAACAGATCTCACCAAGATTTAATTCTCCAACAATCGCCCGGATGGGATCTCTATATCCGAAAACTTTCATAGTAACAAATTTCGCAGTCCGACTGAGAATCTCACAATACCAGATACACTCATCATCACAAATTGATCTCATGTTGTATGTTTTGCCAACTTCAAAGTTTTTCATTTTAGTCACCTTCCTTCAGTATAATCAAAGTTTTGGTTTCTGTTCCGTCTTCGTGAATTGCTCGGTATGAATAAAAGCCATGCTCCTGCAGATGTGCCGGAATTATATAACCCTTAATTCCTCTGCAAAGTTTTGCTTCATTCATATTCATATACTTTGTAACTTCCGCATCGTTTCTGATCTTTTCTGTTAATTTCATTCTAAGCTCCTTTGCTTATATTATATGCTTTACAGATACTGAGTAGCTTTCCTTCTTTTACGGTTGCCAGCTCAGTACTCCATTCACCGTCTACATATAAATGCCATTCGTTTGTTATAGGATTCTTAACAATCTTGTATTCGATGTCTTTGATTGTTTTTACATAATCCGAGTCTTTTCTATTCCAGGCCATTAGCTTGTTTAATTTTTTTGTTGTTGTTTCTTTCTTTATCATGTCTATATAATACTACATTGTAGTAAGTTTGTATACCTTTATTTTAATTATTTTACGGTATTTGGTAACTTTTTTTAAAAACTAGTAGACATATGTATATATATTCCCATGCAGAGTACCGAAAAAACGGGGAATATATAGTTAATTTGTTGTGGGGTATAGAGTTAGTATTTTGTAAAGTGCAATATATACTTTACATTGAATTTACAGTCTACTTTACAAAATAATTCTATACAGTGTATAGAGTTATCAAAATGTAAAGTGAATTTGCCGAAAAAACATATATATATAAACATACGGGAATACGGTAAGCCATATAAATCCATACAGGGATGCATAAATAAACTGTTATCCTTATATATATTTCTATTAATCTATTTACAAATAGATATATATATAAGTAAGTCCCTATGTACTATACACTTATTTTGTAAAGTAAAAGTGTAAAGTGACTGTAAAGTGACTGTAAAGTAAAAAAGCTACTTTACAAAAAGATTTATGTTTACATATATTAGATTATACTATATTATAGTAGTAAGAGGTAATTATGAAGATTGCAACTAGTATTACGATTGATGAAGAATTAGTTATATTGCTTGATAAACGAGCGGAAGAGGAAGGTCGGACCAGATCCAATATGATTGAAATGATCCTGAAGGGAGTTTTGTATAAGAAAGTAGTTAATAATAAAAAGTAGGACTGGATGGATTATAAAGAAATATTTAGTAATTCAAATCAGCTAATCTGTAAAAATATCGAATCCTACTTTCCAGGAGGAAATACAGATAGTCGTGGCTGGTATACCTTAAAGAATTTTGATAGAGGTGAGAGTACTTCCGGCTCATTTGGTATATGTATATCAGGTGATATGATAGGAGCAGTTAACGATTTTGCTGATGAAGATTATAAAGGTGATATTACTTCATTCTATGCAAAAGTTAATGGCATCTCTAATATGGAAGCTGCAAAGAAAATAATCAAATCAGAAGATCTTGTTTTATATGATAAGATTTTCAGTAAAAAGCAGGTTAATTACCAAGCTATAATTCCAATCCCGGAAGGTGCATACTTTGGAGATTTTGATGATTACTGTGAAAATGATAAACGCTTACGAAATAATCTTGATTGGGTTTATGAATATAGAGATATACAGGATAGACTATTATATATCTCATGCAGATTAAAAAAAGCATACAGTGATAATAAAGGGCATTCGCGAAAATTATTATCAGTAGGATATTTTGATTGTGTAAAAGATGAAGATAGTTGGAAAGAATTTTCCTGGCATAAACAAGCCTTTGCAGGTAAGCCGTATCCTTTTTCCAATCAGCATGAGATTGCGAATTTAGGCTCTCGAAATATTCTCATAGTAGAGGGAGAAAAAGCAGCTCATTTTCTTGATACTGTTCTGGATAGAAAGAAATGGGTTGTTATTTGCAATGGCTCTTCCAGTTATATGATGAATCCAGGTAGTTATGAAATATTCAAGAAACTGAAAATCAATCATGTATTCTTCTGGCCTGATAATGATGAGGCAGGAAAGAAAGTAATTGGTTTCATCAAGGAAAGATTTGATAAAGTCTCTGTTGTGAAAATCCCAGATGAATATGAAAAAGGATGGGATGCAGCCGATGCAGTACAAGATGGATGGAATAGTGATAAGATAGAAAAGTTTATAATACAGAATCTTTACTCAGATGAAGAAATAGATCCTCAATATTTTAAAGCATTATCCCATGATCATGAAAACTTCTATTTTATGTCATATAGATTGGGTCTGGTTAAACCTGTAAAGCAGGAAGCTATTACATTAGGATTTATGAAGATTTTAGCACCTCGGGAATATTGGGTTAATAAATATCCTGCAGGAGATAGGATGAAAGGCAACTATGATTCTGATACTGCTATCGAGGATATAATATCAATTGCAATGTCAACGCAATATCATGAAACTGGAAGGATCAGACAGCTTGGGGCATGGGAAGATGATGGTCGTTATCTGTTTCATTTTGGTACTGGGTTGCTCGTTAATGAGAAGAGAGTAGATTTATTTGATTTTCAGACTAACAACATATATGAGAAGAAAGGATACCTCAGTTTTTCAGAAGATAATTATGAGCCAGTAGATCTACATAAGATTGCTGATATTATTAAAAGATTTTCTATCAGTAGTAATCAGGAGAAATATTTATTTATAGGCTGGATTATTATGGCTCTCATTGGAGGTGCTTTTGATTGGCGTCCTCATATTTGGCTGACAGGTGAAGCTGGCTCCGGGAAAACTTCTGCAATAGATTTTATCAAAAAGATAATGGATACAGGTGCAATTGTAGAAACAGGTTCCAGTACCGAAGCTGGAATTAGGCAGAGGTTAAAAGTTTCTACACTCCCGGTACTGATTGATGAGTTGGAAGTTATGGATGAACGGAGTAGTAAGAATTTGAAAGCAATCAAGTCTCTTATCAGACAAGCTTCCAGTGGTGTCCGGGTTTCCAGAGGAACTGCGAATCATTCAGGAATAGATTTTGTAATTCAATCTATGTTTTGTGTAGGATCCATTTCTCCACAGATTGCCGAAGGTGCGGATCTTACCAGGTTTGCTCTTATTAATTTTGATAGAGATTTGCAAGGACCTCCTGAAGATTGGATTGCAACAGAAAAGTTAATGAATGAGATTTTGACTCCGGAATATATTAATGGACTGAAATATTATATGGCTTCTAATATTAAGACGATTATTACTAATCTGAAAAAAGCATTTATTGTATTTTCAGAACTGGGCTATCAAGCCAGGCTTTCACAACAGTATTCAGTATTAACTGTTGGAGCTTATATTTGTAATACTAATAGTGTTGATTTTGATGAAGTGAAGTTTAAGAAATTTATTACAACGAAATTTGATTTTAAAGATCAGGCAGAAATAGGTCAGATTACAGAAGCAGAAAAATGCTTATCAACTATTATGCAGAAAATTATTGACTATAAATCTTCAACCGGACTTGGCGAAAAATCATCTATATTTGAGTTACTAATAATGTATAAGAAAGAGTTAGATAATACAGCTGCACAGAATGAACCATTAATGCAGAATATTATTAAAGCAGTGAAGTCATATGGTTTTCTATTGGATAATAGATTGTGTGATAATGATATTCTCCTTGTTTACAATGCCAGCTATATCAAAGAGATTTTGAAGTTTACTCAATTCTCTGGAGATATTAAAGAAATATTAAGAAGGCATCCAATGGCAAACTCTACATTAACTCCAACAGTTTATGCAGGAGGTAAGGGTGCTGCTATCAGATTCAGCTATGATATTTTATCAGATGAACGAACATTAGAAATGGAGTCAGATGATGAGGTTCCGTTTTGAGGATGGAAGGGTGATGTGTAAATTAAGGCTATTTATTAAAAGAAATGTATTTCCATATTTGCCTAAAAAATTAGGTCAGAAGATATCAGGTTTTATATTTGATATATTGAGATTAAAGAAGTTATAAAGGGGAATAAAATGACTAAATATAATATTAAAGCAATACCTACTATGTATAATGGAGTTCAGTTTAGATCAAGGCTTGAAGCAACATGGGCAGCATTCTTTGATCTCTGTGAATGGGATTGGGATTATGAACCAATTGATTTGGATGGATGGATTCCAGATTTTATTATTCATGGAGGAATAGATATTTATGTTGAAGTTAAACCATTTATTAAACTAGAAGATTTTAACGATGTTATTGATAAAATTTACAAAACAAAAATAGAAGAACATATTTTATTATTAGGGTTAAGCCCTTTTATAGATGATTATTCGGATTGTATTGGATGGTGTAATGAATCATATCAAGATAATATTCCAGTATTAGATTTTGAACCAGCTGTATTCAACGACCATATTAAAAGAAATTCCCATTTTACATATAGATATGATTTCCATAATATTCTTCAAGGATGGTGGCAAAGATTAAACAATAAATATCATCCATATTTAGGGGATAGTGATAGAGATCCAAGTGATCCAATGCCGTTATGGAAGAAAGCAAAAAATGAAGTACAGTGGATAAAAAAACAAGGAGGCTAAAGATGAAAATTATCATTTTAATTTTAGCAGTTGTTATGCTGTCAGGGTGTAATTTGGAACCGGTTTATAGTGACTTGGATAATGTGACGGATTATTTAACATATTCAGAGTACACAATATTGCTGGATGCCCTACAGGGCAAGTCAGGAATAACTAAATCAGTTATTGATTCAGAGTTGAATGTTTTGGCTCCGGGCGGTGCATATGAATATTCATACTATCAGAGTGGAGATTATAGTTGCTACAATTTTAATTGGAGTTATTGGTCTTCAACATCATATGACTGGATTTATTACATTGATGTTGATATCTGGACATTATCAGGAAGTTTAAATCGAAGTATGTGCTCATATTATAATGGAGGATAAGATGAAACGATCGGAAGCAATGGCCAAAATAAATAAACTCAAAGAGCAGAATAAAGAGATGCTTGAATTACTAGAAGAAATCAATCAATCATGGGTAAACCATAATCCGGCAGACCTTGAATTATCTATTTTGAAGTATGGGTATTTAATAGAAAAAATAGAACAGGAGGAAGATAAATGAATAAAGAAATACAATGCCCTGATTGCTGGGATACTGGAACAATTAAAAGCAAATGCAACTGTGGTGGAATGATAGGGAATGCTTGTCAATATTGTAATGGAGACTGGGAAAGACTTATGGTTATATGCAAATGTCAGAAACCCATACCAGATAAAGAAATACAAGAGGCTTTTGAGAAGTGGTGGAATGATGATGTTATGAAAACTGTTTATGCTCTTGAGTATTCTGACAATATGGATAAAAGCTATGCCTTTCTTGGTTATAAATCCAGAGAGAAAGAAATAAAAGACCTGCAGAATACATTACGAAGGCAAGATTCAATGATTAATTCTTTACGATCAGAGAATGAAGTAGAAATAAACAGATTGAGAGAGGCGTTGAAGGGAACAATTTATTATCTTAGAAATGGTGAACTGGACGCACGCAGAAGAGATACTTGTATGATGGATATATTAGAAACAGCCGACGAAATACTAAAGGACGGTAATCAATGACAGTAGCAAGTTTCATGTTTAGAAATAATGTTACCTGGGAGAACCTTATCTGGGGAACGGCTATTATCCTGGGAGTACTATTAATCTGTGCAGCAGGAATTATGTACTCTTCAAGATTATCTGCGAAAGTCAGCATCATGAAAAAAGATATGCCTGCATTACTGTCTAATAAAACTAAGGAAATTGAACAGGAAAATATAATACTCAGAGAAGAAAATAAAATACTCAAAAAAGATAACCGGGAATTGGAAGAAGTCCTGGGAAGCTTTGGAGCAATATATCTCAAATGGAAAGGAAGGAGAAAGCTATGAGTGACAATCAAGAAAGCACATTACCAAAGGGTTTCTTTTTGAAGCCAGCAAGGGAAGGGTCCCCGGATTGGGTGAAGGGACAGATTGGGATTAAAGTGGAGGATGCAATTGTATATCTGAAAGAGAATGTAAATGATCGTGGATATGTCAACCTTGATTTGAAAGAATCGAAGGGTGGAAAATTATATCTGGATCTGAATACTTATGTTAAGCCAACTACTGATGACGGAATCCCGTTCTAATGAAACTCGGAGTGATCATATTAGCCAGAGCCAACTTTGGAAGATGGCCGGATAAAGTATTATTCAAACTGGATGGGAAAACCGTTCTTGAGCACGTAATCAGGAAATGTAAAGACCTCCATGTTGATGAAATTATAGTTAGTACTACTATCGCTGGTGAAGATAATATTATCAGAGATATTGCAATGAAAGCTGGGGTTAGTTTATCTTTTGGAGAACCAAATGATAGGTGTTCAAGACATTGCAAAGCAATAGATGATTTTAATATTGACTATTATTTACCACTCTCTCCCAATGCTCCTTTCTTCGATGTTGAATATCAGAATATAGTGATTGATTGTATCAAAAACAATCCCGGACATCTGGTATACTCTATTGCACCAATGGAAACAAACAGTTTTCTAGTATCTGTTTGTTCTTCTGCAATGCCAAAAGAAATGATGTCCAGACCGGATAGAGATGAGGAATTTCAAGGTGATACATGGGTTGATGAATTTTATTTGATGGATGAAACTGTCCCTGGATTCAGGAACCGGTATCTATTCAATGCCAACATCGCATATAAAATTGAAGCTTATACTCAGCAGTTAATTTGTGAACATCTCGGACATTTTCCAGTAGACTATGAAGAATTGACGAAAGCATTATTGGAGGTAGATCCGTTATGAAAATTGGTGTGATCATTTTAGCAAGAGCGAACTTCGGGCGATGGCCTGATAAGGCTCTCTATAAACTGGATGGGAAGACTATCCTTGAGCAGACCATTATTAAAGCAAAAAAATTAGATGTGGAATACGTTATTGTCAGTACGACCGACAGTATTGAGGATCAGGTTATCCGGAATATTGCATGGGATCAGGGAGTTGAGATATGCCGGGGGAATCCTGATAATAGAACCAAACGATATCAGCAGGCTATCATGGAATACCGGCTCGATTATTTTATCCCTCTTGCTATAACAACGCCTTTCTTTGATGTTAAATATACAAACAAAGTGATTAATGCAGCAAGGGAGAATCCTGGGAATGATGTCTATGTATGTGGAGGGATCACTAATGGATTTGTTCAGCGAGTATATAAATCAGAAGTTACACTACAAAACAAAAATCCAGATCAAGAAATATTCACTGATAATCTTGAAACAGTTTTCCGGCTTCACAAATGGTATGAATCAAATTTGAAAAACAGATATCTTTTTAATGGGAATATCGCATACAAAATTGAAGCAGATAATCATCGAAGAATATGTGAACACCTCGGGCACTTCCCTGTTGATTATGATGAAGTTGTGAAAGCGTTATTGGAGATAGAATGAATTATCTTGATTTGTTTGCCGGCATTGGAGGTTTTGCTCTTGCTGTTCAAAGAGCAGGGATCAAGATTGATAAACATTATTATTCGGAGGTAGACAAATATGCACAATGGATCTATAGAAAACAATTCCCTGGAGCTGTTCGACTCGGAGACATTAGAAAAATCGGAAATGAACATGGAAAAATTGATTTGTTTAGTGGAGGATTTCCTTGCCAAAGTTTCTCTATTGCCGGAAACCGGGGAGGCTTTGAAGATACAAGGGGAACTCTCTTCTTTGAAATCGAAAGGCTTGCACGATTCTACAAACCTTCGTATATGGTCCTGGAAAACGTTAAAGGCTTATTCTCTCACGATGGGGGTAATACCATCAGGATTATTCTGGACAAACTTAGGGGACTTGACTATTCAGTCCATCTCTTATTGCTTAACACTCTCGACTTCGGGATACCGCAAAACAGAGAAAGGTGTTTCTTTATCTGCACTCTTGCAGGAAAACGTCAACCGGAAATATCAGGTATCAGAAGCCACAAAGCAGAAACTATTAAACTCGATGAATTAACAACAGGGCAAAGCCAAGGGTATAGAGTTTATGATCCTGAAGGGTGCAGTAGCACATTAGCTGGGGAGGCTGGTGGAGTTGGTGCAAAGACCGGGCTTTATACAGTCCCTGTACTATCTCCCGACAGAGGAGAAAAAAGACAAAACGGCAGAAGGTTTAAAGAGAATGGAGAACCCTCTTTTACTCTAACGAGTCAAGATAGACATGGGGTCTGTTTTGTAGAAAATCAAAGATCAGAGATTAGAAAAATGTCTGTTAGTCCTTCACTTCAGGCTTGCAGTAGTGGAAGAGTCGGTCAAGGCGTGCCAGTTGTAAATGATACAATTATTAGAAGATTAACCCCTACAGAATGCGAACGGCTCCAGGATTATCCCGATGATTGGACAAAATACGGAGCAGCTGACAATAGTATAAGAATAGAAATATCAGATTCACAAAGATATAAAACTTGTGGAAACTCAATAACTGTACGCCCTGCTGAGTTGATTATGAGTGCAATAAAGGAAGTTTATAAATGAATTGCCCCAAATGCGGAAAGCCCCTTGTAAAAATGAATCAATCTAATAATGCTAATTATGTAAGAAGCATCCGTAAATGTAAGAAGTGCAAATTTAAAACCAATAGCTATGAATTTCTTGCTGAAGATTTGCCCAATGGTTTCCTCCAAGAAGGAACCAGAGTTTTAATCGGTGATAATTTGAAAGATATAGTCCCGGCTTTGTTCTTACGTACCAGTAATAATTCACTATACCCGTATATCGTTTTAGATAATGATGGAGAGATGCAGGGCAAGACGATAATCAAGATTGCGTGGGGAGTGAAGGAGTTGTGAAATATAAACCTTATGGATATCAGCAAAGAGTATACGAACAGGTCATGGATAAAATTGATAATGGAGAGCGTTCTATTATAATTGGAATGGCCACACGTTCAGGGAAAAGTATTGTCGCCCTTCTCTTAATTGAATATTTCTCCACCATGCTAAAAGAGTCTGTTTATTTTGTCGGACATACGAATATATTATTAACTCAAATGTCCGATGACTTAACAGAAAATAAAATCCGGCATGGAATTATTGCTCCCTGGGCTCCCTCATTACAATATAAAGTGCAGGTCATCAGTAAAGATACAATGTTCAATCGATATAAAAAAATGAAAGAATCAGGTTGGAAAAATCCCCGGATAATAATTGTAGATGAATGCCATATTTCCATGAGCAAAAGATATAGAGAAATTCTTGATAGCTATCCAGATTCAATTATTATAGGTTTAACTGCAACTATAATTAGACTCGATGGGAAAGGTTTCGATGATGTTTATAATACTATAGTAACCGGTCCCTCTATTAAAGAACTGCAAAAAATGGAGAAACTTTGTCCTATAGACAATTATGTTGTGGACTTTGATACCGCCGGAATAAGAACAAGTCAGGGTGACTATAATAAAAAAGATGTTGCTGAAAGAGTTGATAAACCAATGGTATTAAAAAATGTTGTAAAGCACTGGGAACTTTTTGCGAAAGGTAAAAAGACTTTGACATTCTGTGCATCCATACAACATGCTGAAGATATGGCTAAAGAATTTAATGATGCTGGATATCCTTCTGTCCACATCTCTAGTAAAGATGGAAGAAAAGAAATTAAGCAAAAGATAGATGATTACTATTCAGGAAAATATATTAATCTATGTTCTGTTAATCTTTTTATTATGGGCTTCACAATTCGTGATTGTGAATGCATTGTTCAAGCAAGGCCAACACAAAGTCTTATGATATATTTACAGTCCCTTGGTCGTGGGATGATGTTCGTAATAGGGAAAATTCTAATCAATCTTGATATGTGTAATAATTATACCAGGCATGGGCTCCCCGATGAGGATCGTATCTGGGAACTCAAAGGCCGGGAAAAAACCAAGATCCAGGAACCATCAAAATATAAAAGATGCCCACAATGTTTCAGGCCAGTCAAAGTACACAACCGGAATTGCCCCTGGTGTGATTATGAATTTGAATATACAGCTTCCCGGATACCAGCACAGAAAAAAGGAAGTCTCAGGAAAATAGAATCAGGATCAGTCCGGACAGCTGTCTCGGGATGGAGCAACCCGGAGAACCAAAGATTATTAAAACTGATTGCTGCTACTGCAAAAAATGTGAGTGACGCAAAAAGGATCGCAGTAGAGGCAGGACAAACTTCAGGAAAAGGATGGATGATATGGACAAAGATACTGAAAAGGAAAAGCTATTAAAGATCTGCGAAACATGGATTGCAGCTGCCAAAGATTCAGAAACCATAAAACATATTTTTGCTGTCATGGATACGTTAGACGGAACTAAATTACAGAAGTATATTAATGAAGCTGATGAATTCCTGAAGGGTATTAAGCAGATACCAAATGTAAAGGAGATTAGAGATTATGTCAAACAAGACAGAGAAAAAGTTGACGGAGGATTGCCGTTGTTCTGAAGCTGCTAGTGGATCGGTATTATTCAGAAATGCAGTAGGGTTTATGAATGGATTTTCCTTTGGCCTCTCCCCAGGATCATCGGATGAAATAGGATGGAAAGAAAAAATCATTACTCCTGATATGGTTGGTCAGAAAGTCGCAATTTTTCAGGCAATCGAAATTAAAACACTTACCGATAAAATCAGCTATGAGCAGATAATATTTTATTTGAATGTAAGATATGCCGGGGGATTAGCTCAAGTCTATACAGAAGACAGATTTCTGACTCATGAAGAAATTATGAACTTCCCAAGACGAAAAGAGAAGCTAGTAGATAAAATACAATACGAGAAAATAATCTCTAATCTGTCTAAAAAATTAAGTTTGTAACAATGGAGATATTTGTGTATACATTGATGTTACATTGTAGTATTATATAGTAACGGAGGATAACATGGAAGAAGCACAGAAAGAGCAGACCAGAGTCAGGATGAATTACGCAATCAGCACAAAGGGAATCTTCACTCCCAACATAACAGCTGAAGCGGAAACAGTAGAAACCGCAACCAGACTGCTGAATGAGGCAACTGCAGAGATGAATAAATTTGCAGAGGCTAACAAATTCAATACTGATTACTAACTCGGAAAGGGCTATAGTTCAGGCCGGTAGAACAGCAGATTTTGGGTCTGCATGTCGGTGGTTCAAATCCATCTGGCCCTGTCATAAATTTTAATGGAGGAACAATGAGCACAATAATAGCGAATGAAGATGTCCTGGAGTATTGCAAAAATGCAGCTCCGGGAAACAAAGCAGTCTATTTCAATATGGATGCCATCAATGAACTGCCTGATCAGTTTGAAGCTATCCTAACTGAGATAAAGTTCGATATTAATAAGGACTTTTCTGATGTAGGTAACGGGAACATGATGCCGAATCCTTCTCTCATGTATGACATTGCAAGGGCAATGGGGATTAGTGGAGGATCAAATTCTATTACCGAGCCTGTTTATGAAGAGATTGATATCAACCCGATGTTAATGAAAGGGTTGGAAGCAGAACCCACTTTCCGCAAGCTGATTGTCGGTAGAAAGGTTGTAAAATATTCCACCGTAATTCAGGAAGATGGAAGTACAAGAAGATCCTCTGCCTGTTCTACTATTTTCAACGTCTGGGAAAGATGCATGGAGCTATGGTCATCGGAAGAAGAAAAAACCAACGGTTATGATTCTGCTAAACTCAAAAAGTTCCCGGATGGTAATCCTTATTATGAGTATACATGGAACGGTGCAACCAAAAAGAAAGCTATCCTTTACGGTACTACATATAAACGGAAAGCACATTTTAATAAGGAATTGAAATTTGCTCATGCGAAAGCAGAAACCAAATCCAATAATAAAACGATCCGGGAGCTGGCAGGACTGATGACCGGATATACCAAAGATGATTTAGCAGAAGGGAAATTCATATTCTCAAGAGTCAGGAAAAGTCGAGCATCTTTAAAGCTTGAGCATATGGCACACCTAAAGAGAATATCCAATACCGGAGTACCTTCCCCGGCAGCCCTTGAGCTTTTCGCTCCCAATGATGAACCGGAAGCCATTACTGGAACTGTAGAAGATATCCCCGAAGAGCATACTGAGGAAGATGTCACAGAATCTGTCAAGGAAGAAAAGCCGAAAAAGAAGAAGGTCACTCAGGCTCAAGAACTCCTGGGAGTTTTTCAAACATATGAACAGATTGAAGGGCTTCCGGATAAAACGAAGACTGTTATCACTGGATGTATTAAGTGGTTAGGCTCATCCCCAGATGAAAAGAAACCCGACTATGAAAAATTATGGACTGCAGCAATCAGCCGTCTGAAAGATATTGAAAAAGTGATCGGTTTTCAGGATATGGTTGAGCATAAATTTTATTAGGAGGATAGGATGAAGGATGATGGTGGGAACGCTTTTCCAACAGCAGGTCATTATGATGGCATGACACTAAGAGATTATTTCGCAGGGCAGGCAATACAAGGTATTTTAGCAGGAGCAAGTAAAAATGCACCTGCGGATAAATTAGCAGAGCAATGTTATCAAGCAGCAGATGCAATGATAAAGGAACGGAATAAAGTTTAGTTTACTTTATTACTACATAGTAGTATATTATATATGGAGGATAGTATATGAAATATTTAGAATGTCCAGACATACATGCAAGTAAAAATTGGCTTGAGACTACTCTTCAATGCTTAGATAAAATTGGAGAAACAGCCACAAAAGAAAAGGTTGATTTTATATCCTTTCCAGGAGACTTACATGATTCAAAATTTTATGTGGTGGATGGTAGCGGTTACAATACTTTCAGAAAAAAAATAAAAGAGCTACTTAAAATCTGTCCAATTGTGGCAGTAGAAGGAACAGAGTCTCATGATGGAAAAGGAAGCTATGGCCCTTTGGAAGACCTTGGATTAGTTCTATTAAGACCGGGGAAGGTTTATGGATTATTTAATGATCGAGGGAAAAGGTCTATAGAAACTTATGATAGTACCAGTTTTATATTCGATTCTGCAGAGTGCATCCTCTTCGGAATCCCGGAGTTATCCAAAAACACAATCAACTCAAAACTCTCCCGGCCTGCAGAGGAAGGGAACGCTGATGCAGTCAATCTGCTGTCTCAATATATACAGGAATTTGTTGCACCTATGAGACAGAAATATAAAGATATCCCGGCAATTGGATTACTTCATGGGACAGTCAGTGATACGAAAAAAGAACACAGCACAGATATTGTAATCAGATCTTCAGACATTGTAATCGATACTGATATCCTGAGACCTGCAAACCTTGATCGCTGGTCACTGGGACATTTTCATGTACCCTGGGAAAGCGAAGTTATCTCGGCCGGTTATGCAGGATATCCGGGGATAGATTCAAATCCGTGGGGCAAGAGAGATTTTGTACCGGGTTTTAATATGATTGAGATAGATTCATCTTTTACTGAAAGTCTACCTTCTGAAATGTTACCTATGTCTCCGTTTACTATTATGAAAACCAGAATAGAATACGGTACGCCAAAAAGAGTAAAAATATTTCAACCGTTTGAGGTTGGATCTCCATTTGAAACCAATACAGCATACTGGCTTGAAACCGATGACCCTACTGCAGAGCTTCATCCTGATATGCACCCTTGGTCCCGAATAACATACACAGAACAGCAAACCGAAACAAGGAGAGTTTCCAAAGATGAAGCGGAGAAAGCAAAATCTCTATGGGATTTATTTAAACTTACTGATCCCGATGTTAAACCTCATCTTAAAGATAAGGTTGATACAATACCGACTAAAAATAAATTTGAAGGATTCCAACTCGATGCCAGATTAACTAAAGTTTCTG
>Ga0222667_1000467_pt1 | contig 18089 bp, 32 predicted proteins | sample AntAcemetagen657_FD_179854 | JGI IMG/M metagenome (GOLD analysis project Ga0222667, IMG submission 179854) | Saline water microbial communities from Ace Lake, Antarctica - #657 | ecosystem: Environmental > Aquatic > Non-marine Saline and Alkaline > Saline | place: Antarctica: Ace Lake... | reverse complement strand
AAATACTTTTGATATAGACGGCACTCCAGATGATGTAATTCTTGTTTTAGAAATATATTCCGATAGTGGAAAGGTTTCAGGGGGGTACTTGCTTGATGCAAACGGTAACACTTGCGATACAACTAATTATTTATGGGTTAGAGGTGCAGAAGAAGATAGGCACGATGGAACTGCAGGGAGTGGCGTTTGGATTGAAACAACAACAGCACAGTATATGTTTGTTGTTAGAACTGGAGGGACATTTAAAGTTAGTTGGTTAGAGTTCACAGATACTAATGGTGCTGCATCCGATAGTCCTTTACTACCAGTCAATGGCACAACTTTTATATCAGAATATATTATAGCACATTCAATAAGACCTTGGTGGGCCACTCATATAGCCGGAATTTACTATAACTTTGGTGCTCATGCTTGGGGTGGAATATTTTATAACTGTTCGATATATGCAGATGGTGATGATTGTGGCTGGAGCAACGAAATATGTTGTCATACTTGTACTGCATATAACACAGTCTTTTTTAATGAAAACGCAAACTCTATTTATGGTAATTTCTATAATGGGTCTGGTGATTATAACATGTCGAACGACACATCATCCCCAGGAGCAAATTCTATTGATAGTCAAGCATTGACAGATATTGATTGGGTATCCGTTGAAAGCGGTACGGAAGATTTACATATTGAAACTACATCAACAGCTAAAGATGCAGGAGATGACCAAAGCGGAGTATTGACGAAAGATATAGACCAAGAAACCTTTGGGGATGATGATACTTGGGATATAGGCGCAGACGAGTATGTGAGTGCAACCCCGGCAACTCCATCATTAACAAAGATAATATTAATATCAAAACTATGGTTAGAGGCACTAAAGGCAGGTATATGATAAACCTAACATACCAACGATTCACAGCGTTCGAGTACATAACAATAGCAGTGATACTGTTTATAATGACAATGTTGTTAGTACCTAGCATCAAACCGCCTCAAAGGCGTATAACAACGAAGGATGACCGATTAATCATACGACTCCAACTAACTCCAAAGGAGATAAATAAAATGTATACAATGATAACAACTGATTCGAGATACGGTAAAGCTTCGGCAACGAGGTTGAAATGATGGACGACCATTTAATATGGATAATAGTAGCGGGATTGGTAACAATGGTAGGGAAGATAATTTTCGACTGGATGAAACCTAAGAACGGAAGTTGCATTATGGCCAAGCGGTGCGAGGAACATATTAATGTTTGGGCTAGTAACGAAAAGACTATAATTTTAGGGTTACAAACTATGACCAAGCACGATATAGATGCTAAAGTTAGGTCAGCTGGAAGCGTAGCAGTGCTACAACAAATATTAAAGCAGTTAGAAAAGAATGGGGACAAAATTGACAAACTACGACCAACGGCATAATGAAGTAGACGTTGAGGAATTCCGCAAAGACTTGAAAAGGTTATTATGCCATGAAGTTGACGTTTCTTTAGATGGGGTAAAGGGCAAAGTAGACGAGTTAGAAGCATTCGGAAATTTTAAAGATATAATGGTTGAGTTTTTGAATCATTTTTGGAAACGGTCTAAATTAAAAAAGACCGGTTATTAAACGGAGGGCATTATGGAACAAAAAATGTGGTATACATCAAAAACGCTTTGGGTTAATGCAATTGCTATTGTCGCTGGTATCTTGGCTGATATTAAAGGCGTTACAGTATCGCCAACAATCCAGCTATCAATTTTGGCCGGTATTAACGCGTTACTAAGATTCGTAACTAAAAAAGCCATAGTTTGGGAAAAATGAAAGATTTAATAAAAAGTATAACAGGCGTTATTTCACAAGTTACTAAGTATCTTTCTTTACTGTTAAAGACAGCGCCAGTTAGGAAGATGAAGAAAGCAATCGAAGCCGGGGAAAGATACATTAGATGCAACGAAGATGCGGGCAAGTATAAGGGTCAGTCAAAGTCTAGAAAGAAAGCGCGGTTAGACAAATATCGCGAGGATTTCTTTGATAAAAATAATTAGGTAGGTAATAATGAAGCAACAATTCTTAAAAGAAAAGGCAGACACGATAAGATTAACAGTTTACGAGAGTAACCGGCCGATAGTGCCTGATGATTCTGTTAAGATTACGTTGTATACTTCTTCGGGGGCAGAATTACAAGCACAAACTAGCGCGTCAAGAGATGCTACAACTGGGGAAATGGCTTACACCATTAGCGCTACGCATTCGGCAAGTCATAACTTGAATTACAAAGCGTTATGGGAATACACTTACAGCGGGGTAACTTATTACGAATCACAATTATTTGATGTAGTAAAAAGTATTTTATCGATTCCTATAACTGATGATGATATTTATGATGAGTTAGAAGCGTTAAGAACAGCTAACTTACAGTACACCGGAACTGCAACTGCTGGCGCGGCTGGAAGTTTAACCGATACCGGCGTTAAAGACGTTGACGATTACTGGAAAGGCGGAACGATAGAGATAATCGCTGGAACTGGCGTTGGCCAGAAAAGGACTGTTACTGGGTTCACGCAATCAACAAGCGTGCTTGCTGTAACACCAGATTTTGGAACTAACCCTAGCACGGATAGCGATTACATAGTCGTTAAATCTTTTAGCAACAAGATTCAGCAAGCGTTCGAGAAAGTAGAAACAATGATTTATAACAAAGGCCGGAGGCATTCTTTAATTTTAGAAAGTTCTCAAATAATGTTTCCAGTTCTTTATTCAGCTATTAGCTCAATCTGCATGGACTTATTCAACGAAGATGGCGATAAATGGCATATTTTAGCGCTAGATTATAAAGATATGTTTGAAAAATCTTTTGGTACAATGAAAGTTGATTATGACGCTGACGAAAGCGGAAGCATTAGCGCAGAAGAACGGCAAACAGGGCTTGGTTCACTAAACATAGGACGGTCATGAAACTATCAGTAAACATCTTAACATGGAATTGTGTTAACACGATACAGCCAACGCTTGATATTCTAAAGGAAGATTTGGCTGATATAGAGCATGAAATAATAATAGTGGATAACGGTTCTAACGATGGTTCGGAAAAGCTTGCTACAATAGCTAACAAAGAAAATAAAGGAATTTCTACCGGCAAGAATCAGGGGATATTAGCAAGCAAAGGCGAATTTATTTTGATGTTAGACGGGGATGTTGTTCCAGTGCCTAACACAGTTAATTGCTTACTGAAATGGTTAGATGATAATCCTAACGAATACGCAATAGGCATTTATGGCAATAGGTGGAGCAACCAGAAAAATAATAAGTTTGGCCAGAAGCACCACGAAAACCATTGCGATGTATTAACAGATATTGTTTCTCAGGGATTACCTTGTTTATATTTCGGTGTTTATAGACGTAGCATGTTTGTTAACTTCGATATAATGATGGACGAAACTGGCCCATTCGCCGGCGTAGGATACGGTTGGGAAGATAGGGATTTATATATGCAGATGGAAGAAAAGGGAATCAAACAGTGGGTATCTGCAATAAACCATTTTAACGGAAAATATTATCATGAGATAAATTCGTCTATTAGGGTAATGGGTCATGACAAGTTCGGTCAGAGTTCTAGAATCAGGGCAGAATATTTCAAAGATAAGTGGGGTGATTATGTTAGACGCAAAGCTGAATGCGCATCTAGATAAGTTAGATAATATTGAAGGTGATATGGAAGTCGCTATTGATAGGCTTATTAACTCAATAAATATAGATGCTATAATGGACAACGCTGAAGAAGCCATGACTGGGTACGCGCAAGAAGTTAAAGTCATTATGTTAGGTGGCCATTCTCAAACTGCAATAGAATCCGGCGTAGAGTTAGCCAAGACAGTGGAAAGAAAAGATGTCACCGTTCAGGTAACTAATGACCCTAAACTTAACGAAGGTGAACTGCAATGATAGACGTTAAAATTAAAGGTAGTATCAAGTTCCCAGATATAACTTTACAAAAGGATTTAGAAATGATTGCGGAAAGAGTTGTTATCCCTAACATGGTTAAAGGGATACTTAAAAGGATAGGGGTTGACGGGAAGGCTTTACCGGATTTAGAACCAGCAACAGTTAAGAAGAAGGGACACGATAGGCCTTTAATCGACACAGGGAAGCTACACAGGGCATTTAAATACGTTAAGAAGGGTAAATACGCCGTATTGATAAAACTCAAGTCAAACCGTAAAGACATAGGGAGTTACTTGCAGATTGACGGGATAAGAGCCGGAACAAGAACAAAGCATTTTAATTTTTTCGGAATATCTAAACTAACAGAAGCCGCCGCGATTCATTTCATGAAAGCATTAATAAATAAGAGGTTAAAACGTGCCTGATAAAGAAGCATTAACAGCGTTAGTTATTAGAGAGATAAAATCTCTTGAAATATTGTTATGGGGTGGGGCGATGCGTTCAGCTATTACTCTTGAAGAATATATTGGGTTGAGGGTGGCTCAAGGCGTTGGCAAAGAGATTATAAAAGCCGAGTTGTTACTAGACTTAGAAACTGGGGGGAGGATATTCGGGGAGTTTAGGCGGTCGGTACAAGCAACTGCCAACGGTTCAATTCATAGGTTTAGGGACGCTGGCATGACATCGGAGATAGGTCTAGACACAAATTATAAATGGGTGGCGGTGTTGGTCAACACTTGCCCTGATTGTATGGATAGGCATGGTCGTGAGCAATCATGGGAAGAATGGGAAAACGAAGGCATGCCAAGAACAGGTCATACAGTTTGCCGGCAGAATTGTAAATGTATGTTAATCCCTGAAGATGCTACTAATACAGAAGTTATCAAAAGGGATAAAAGGAAAAGTAGGTTACAATGAGTTATAAAACAATTAAAAACGGTATAGGGTTGATATTGAAAGGGTTAGGATACCAGAAATCATCAGTAATAACCAGCTTTGAAGATGCTCCGGCAAATGAATTTGGGGTAAGGTATATTCTAAAAAGCTTGTCAGGGGAGTTAGATGACGAAGGTTCAGAAACAATTATAGATAGACTGTATGATTATCAAACGTGGGAAATCCAGTTAGCGTTTGCAAAGTCAACCAACAATGACATATCTAATTACGACGCTATTCACCGTAAGAAAGATACGTTAATTGCTACAATCGATTCTCCATCCAACTGGACAAGTTTCGCTAGGATGGTTAAATATAAATCTTGGGAAGTTAGAGAAGAGTCTAGCTATTTTATATTGGCGGTAGAAATATTGGTACACAACCAATATAATTATTAAGGAGGATTAAATGAGCGCGATGTTATCGAAGAAAACAGTAATTTTGGCAAAGGTTGAAGCCACATACGGGACTGACCCAACGCCAACAGAAGGGGCAAATGCTATTGAGGCTTACGATGTGAGCATTGTTCCAACTTCAGAAATGAAAGAACGGTATCCCGGTAATGATGATTTATCACCTTATCCGGAGTTAAGAGGAAAGAGCAATGTGGAAGTAAAGTTCACAACATATTTAAAAGGGTCAGGTACAGAAGGCACAGCGCCTAGAATCAGCCCGTTGTTTGAAGCTTGCGGATTAAGCGAAACAGTTGTTTCCACGACTAGCGTAACTTACGAGCCATTGTCGGCAACTTTTGTAGGTTGTACGTTCTATGTTTATTTAGACGGAATGCAACATATAGTATCTGGTTGTGTTGGCGACCTTGAACTTGATTTCGTTTCCGGTGATTACCCAAAATGTATATGGACATTTAAAGGGGTGTATACTATCCCAACTGATGTTGCGCTGGCTGACCCTACATTTGATTCTACTACGCCTGAAATAGTAAAGGGTTGCACTTACACGTTTGGCAGTTATTCGGCTATAATTGAGAAATTAAATATTAAGTTTAACAATAAGATAGCAGAGCGACCGGACTTCAACCAAACGGAAGGGATTAAAGGGTATCAGATAACTGGCAGAATGCTTGATGGCACAATGACCGTTGAATCAGTTTTAAGAAGCGAATCAAACGCTGATTTTTGGGCGTACTTCCATTCTAGAACGTTGAAGGCGTTGTCTTATGTTATGGGAGCAACTGATGGAAACATCACAACAATAACAGCGGCTAAATGTTATTTAAGGCCACCAGCTTGGGGCGATAGGGATGGGGTTCGGACTTATGAATTACCGTTCCAAATGGCTAGAGATAGCGGCAACGATGAAATTAGTATCGCATTAACGTAACCTAAACGGTAAAAAGGGGGATTTATGATTAACGCATTAGACTTAACGTCATCAATGAATTATGTTTCTAAGTATGATTCCGGAGAAGTTAAAACTGTTTGGAGTTTAGGGATTCTAGACACAAGAATAAGAAAAATGCTAGAAGATTTGTCTTGGGAATACGAAATAGACCCAAGTAAGCCGGGTACTGGAACAGCAAAATCATCTTTCAACTTAGGTAAAAGCGAATTAGAGTTTGTTGCTTTCGGATTAAAAGGGTTTAAGAAATTTAGCATGAGTGATACCGGGAAACCAGTACATTTCAAAACCGAAGAAAGATGCGTTGGTCAGAAAGTGTATCAAGTGTTGGCTTCGTCAGTGATAGACATTATCCCTAGCGAAGTAGTAAAGGAGTTAGCAGAGCAGATTAAAAATTTCAACAAAGTAAACGAAGTAGAAGCAAAAAACTAATATTGGCTGTCTGGATTCCGTATCTAGAGTTGAACTGCAACAAGTGTTCAGATGGCCAAAAAGTAATTTACGGTTGTGAGAAAGAAACATTACACAAAGATTGGTGGGAAGTCAGCGGGTACAAGTTTAACAGATGCCCGCTAAAGGTAATAGACGCAAGAATTTATGAATACTTTTCAGCGTATAACAAGTTTCAGAAGGTTACATATTCAGGCGCTTGTGATTGGGTGTCAGAGCCGGCCAAGTTGCATGATGTGTTTGATTTAATCGAAAAGGAACGAGTAACAATAGAAGAAAAGAAAAAGCTGGGTAACAAAAGATGACAAATTCCGAACTTGAAATTTTATTGAGTTTAAAAGACGAAGTATCAGGGCGGTTGGCTAACATTGAAAAGCTTACAGGTCGGTCAACCCAAGCTATGAAACAAAACTGGTTAAAGGTATCTGCCGCCATTGTGCTAGTTACATTGGGGTTGAAAAAACTTATCGAAGCGACTAAGAAAACTGCCGCCGCTTTGATAACAGTGGGTTCAGTGACCGAAAGTTATCGGGTAAGAATGACCACGTTGCTTGGTACTTTGGAAGAGGGCAACAAAGTATTTGCTGATATGACGGAATTAGCTGGGCAAGTTCCAAAGACTTATGACGAGATTATGCGCAGTGCTACTAATCTATCCGCTGTTGTTAGGGGAGGTTCTGAAGAAATAAAGTCTTTGATGCCTATAATTGTTGATTTAGCGTCAGGGACTGGAATGTCAGTTCAAGAAGTTACTGGGCAGATGATAAGAATGTACTCAGCCGGTGCGGCGAGCGCTGACATGTTCAGAGAGCGCGGTGTTTTGGCGGCGTTAGGATTCCAAGCTGGTGTGTCTACATCAGCCGAAGAAACAATGAAAACTATTACAGAACAATGGGCAGATGGCACTGGTAAATTTGTTGGAGCATCAGAAGCTTTAGCATCTACTTGGATTGGTATGATGTCAATGATGGAAGACGCTTGGTTTCAGTTTAAAGGTGATATAGGCGAAGGTCTTTTCGCAGAAGTTAAAGTCCATATCGCCGGGTTGTTGTCTTTAATCAAAAAAGCTAAAGAAGAAGGTGGAGAATACAATGTAGTCGTTGACGAGTTAAATAATTTACTTGTTGAGGCGTTTAACAAAGCAAAAGAATTAATGTTCACGATGGTAGTCAATGCTGGAACAGCTATAAATGTTTGGAATGATTTACGTTTAATGGTTGGCTCTGTTGTTATGGTCATGTATGAAGCGATTGCTTTTTCTAAAGAAGCTGGCCGAGATTTAGCTGACGCATTAGGGTTGAAGGGTGACCATTTTTTAGGCGCTGAAAGATACCAAGAAGAGTTAACCGAGATAGAAGGTATTATAGCCCAAATAGCGGAAATAAATGCTGAAGTCGCTGAAAAATCTGTTATAGATTATAATAAGTTATTGGAAGATAAATTGGTATTAGTCGGTAGAGCGGTTAAAAAAGAAGTTAATATCATCAAAAAAGCTGAATTGGACAAAGCCAAGGCTATTATTGATGCCGATAAAAAAGTTACTGCTAACAAAGCGGCCAATTCTACGTTAAGAAAAAAGTTTGAGCAAGACAGATACAATCAGTTTAAGGCTATACTTAGCTCTGCGGCTCAAGATAACAAAGCGGCGGCGATAGCTATGAAAGCTATAAAAATTGGCGAGGCTGTAATGAATACTGCCGTGGGTGTAACTCAAGCTTTGGCGGCGTATGCACCACCAGTCAGCTGGATATTAGCGGGCATTACAGCGGCTATGGGCGCGGCAGAAGTGGCGATTATCGCATCACAAGGCTTTGCCCAAGGAACAGACACAGTGCCGGCTATGTTAAGCCCCGGCGAAATGGTTTTCCCAAGCACTATGGCTGATGCCATACGAAAAGGTGACATTTCAGTATCTGGCCGGAATAGGTTTAGTGGTGGTGGGACATCAGTGATAAACAACATAGAAATATATAACCCAGTAATAGATTCTACTGAAAATATTGATGCCTTAGTGGAAGAAATTTCCCAAAGGTTAACACTAGATGCGGAGAGATAAAAATGGCAAATGAAATTAGTTTGACTTTTGGTTCATTGGCGTTAAAAGATACAAACAATATCACAATAGAGAAAGTATCTTATTCAGAACGTAAATCCGTTAAGGAAAGTAAAATTCCTAAAATGGATGGTAGCATCGCAGAAGTAGGGAAGCGTGGGGCGTTGACCATAAATGTTTCTGGCGATATTGCCGGCAGTGATTACGATGATTTGAGGACTAACGTAAACGCTTTAAAAGCTGGGTTACAGAATGATTTGCAAACATTCACTACTGACGATGACTTAACTATTAAAGCGCAATTATCAAGTTTCAAATTTGAGTACATAACTTTAAGGACTTTAGCAAAATGGACAGCTAAATTTATCGCACATTATCCATTTTGGTTAGCTGACACTGCTACTACTGATGATAGAGTTCCAACTAGCGGTTCTGGGTACACGTTAACTAACAACGGTAACGCGCCAGCTAGGTGCAAGATTGAGATTACTGCGCCGGCTGGTGGTATAGCCGATGCTATACAAATAGAAAATACCACGTTAAGCCAACTATTCAAATATAGAGGAACAGTAACAGTGGGTAATGTTTTAGAAGTTGACAACCGTTATGACACTGATGATTTTGAAGTATTGAACAACGGTGCAGACGGGCATGTTGATTTTGAAGGTGATTTTATTACTTTAGGCGCGGGAGCAAATACAGTAGAATATACCGGCACTGCTGGCGCTGGCGTTAAGTTTTACTGGAAGGACACATATTATTAATGGCTAACTCCACAATTTTTTCAGTTGAGTTAAGAGATAAAGATGGGAATTTCCGGCAATACCTAACCCCATATGTTACAAAAATTGGGTGGGAATGGAACAGGTTGGGTGGATGCGGTAACGCTAATCTAACGTTAGCGATGGATTACAGAAAAATCATTTTCAACGCTGATGACGATATTCAAATAAGGGTAAGAGATGTAGCTGGTGGAGGAACTAAACTTGTATATCGCGGTTGGGTATCTGACGCTAAACCTTTATTAAAAGATACGCAATCTGTAAGCCTTGTTATAAAAGGGTACTTTGATAAATTAGATAGGTTACTTGTCCATAGCTCGGGAACTACTTTAACATATACAAGCAAAACAGTATCTTATATAGTTGATGATATTATAGATACGTTTGCAGTTCCAAACTCGGAGATAACTAAAGGAACTATTAATGCCGCTGGGTTCACTGCTGACACTATAAGTTTTAAAGCTACAATAAAGAGTGTATTAAAGACATTAGCTGACCTTGAAGGTGGGGTAGAATATGGCGTTGACGAAGATTTAGTTTTCTTTTGGTTAGATGAAGATACCGATTTAAGGCAAAAATTCTTTGTAGGCCACAATGTTAAAAAGTATCAGCGAAGAACTGACGCTTCTAAACTTGTAAACAAATATTATCTAGAAGGCGGGCTTGTTACCGGTTCACCGTATATAAGAACCAAAGAAAACACAACAAGCCAGACTAGATATTTCCTTTCAGAGAAGATAATATTAAACTCAGCGATAACAACATCAAGCGTTGCTGACCAATACTTAGATGCGTTGCTAGATATAAACGATTCGCCTAGAGTTGTCGTAACAGCAGATATAGTAAATACTAATGTTAGGTTAGAAGATACGCTTCCGATTGGCCAGATAGCTCTGTATGACGGCGATTATGCGGATAAAACTTATATTTGGGGAACAACTGCTAATGGTGGGAACAATCTTATTTGGGGTACTACAGGCAACAGCGGCTCGGGCAAACAGTGGGGTCAGATATATAAGAACCAAGTCGATAGAATCAAATATAGTTTGTCAGATACAGAAGGCAGATTCAATATTAATTTAACTTTAGGTGATGGCATTTTAGAAGCTTCTGCTTTTATAAGGCAGATGAACGCGCAATTAAGCGAATTAATCCAAAGGTAGGTGAGATATGGCCGCTAGTTTTCCAACCAGTGTGAAAAGTTTTTCAGATATTGTTGACGGTACAGATTATATGGAAGCTGATAATATAAATCAAGCTTATGACGAGATTGAGGCTGTAGAAACTATGCTAGGCGCTTTAGGTAGGGCGCAAAGTTATTCTGCCGCGTTGGCCGTTGCTTTAGGGAGTTATAGAACTGGTTGTTCAGTTACATATAAAAGTGCAACTGAAATTTACGTTGCCGCCGGGCAAATAGGTATACCAGACTCTAGCGGGAATATAGGGCTTAGAGTCAACACATCTGTATTAACAATAGATTGGTCTGATATAGATACTGGTTCAGAAGCTAGCTCAACAAAATATTACGTTTACGCCATAGGTACAGCGTCGGCCACAACTTTTACCGTTGCTATATCAACTAATGCCACTACCCCTAGTGGGGGAACTTATTTCAAAAAGATAGGCGAATTTTACAATAACGATAGTGGACATATCGCTGAACATACTGTAAGGAATTTAGACCCAGTTACCGGACTACCAGCTGTCGGTGGTTTTAAAAGTACAAATGTTTCTGTCTTTGCTACGACAGCCCCGACTTCTTGGACTGATTTAGATGTTAGCAATGTTGTTGGAGTGAATAAAGTTTTAGCTTTTTTTGAAGTAACAGATGATGCCGCTGGGGGGTTCAAGGCCGCGTTTAGAACAAATGGCGCGTCAGAAGATACCAGCGGAATATTATCCAATGATGCTTATGACTCAGGCACTGCTGGCGGTTATGCCCATACAAGCGGAACTTTCTTAGTATTGGTTGAAACAGATACGTCAGGGATAGTTGAGTGGAAAGGCGGGGCGGCCGTGGCGGTCATAGTAAAACTAATAGGATTTATATTGGTGTAATTATGAAAAATTTATTAATAATCGGTTTAATGTCAGTAATATCTAGCGTTCTTTATCGCCTCGGTGGAATAGGTAGACCGTTCAGGTCATGGATGCGGGATTGGATTATCCCTCTTGTTCTGGTTATATACATGATATTTAGATTGCCAGTTCCTTGGTATGCACATCTACTTGCGTTTGTTTTTACTGCTGGAGCATTAACTAGTTACTGGGCTTACCTTTTTAAAGGTGAAGATAATTTTTATATGCACGGTTTTATGATTGGGTTATCTTATTTCCCTTACGCGATTTGGGGCGGTAACTGGCTAGGGTTTTCTTTACGTTGCGTAGCCCTGGCCGTTTTTATGGGTGGATTGAATTGGTTCGTCCATAAATACCAAATTAAATATAGCGATTGGATAGAAGAATTCGGCAGAGGCGTTGCTATTGCTCTTTCGCTTCTTCTTTTAGTTTAACTTCCATAAGCGCTTTGCTCAGTAACATGTTGAATATACTAAACGATGCTTGGTTAAATCCTTTTTTAGTTAAGTCATTTGATATTGTGAATATTGGTCCAAACGTGCTTTTACTAACAGCGTCGCTACACTTGTTTATCAGTCTTGCAATTTCTTTTACGTCCATTCTTTTTCTCCTTTTTTGGTTTGCCAAAATCAATAGCATCATAATTTTTTCCATAATCTTTGCTACCGGCCATGATTACACTAAATCTAGCCATTTGCCATTTATCGCCTTTACCCATTTTCCCCCCTTTCTTTTAATATAAACGCCATAATCTCCATTGCTTTAACTAATGAATCGTCTTGCACTTGTAAAGACTTGATTTTAGGCTGCATTGTTAGCGCTAAAGAATACCTATAACGTATGTCCCAGAACTCAGACTTGTCTTTTCTTTTCCCTTTTAGTATATGCAAGTAAACAGTTTGGCCTTCATACTTTAGTTGAGCCGGTAGATTTACAGCTAGTTTGTCAATCATCATTTTCCCCCCTTTGCTATTAGTTTTAGATATTTAGTTTGTTCCCTAAGATGCGACCAAATTATTATTTGCCATAAGAATGAACAAATTATAACAATCACTATTACTAGCGTCATTTTTCCCCCTTTTTTATTTCTACTTTTAATTTTTTAATATCATCTTCTCTATGTTCCTTATACCATTCCCAGTAAGCATCAGCTCCTTGTTTCCAAGCTTCTCCGGAGTATACACGCTTGTAATTGTTGTCAAGTTTAGCCATACCGTTACCATAATGGCGATGCTCTATAATAACTTCCGGGGTGTAGAACAGTCTAAAGATACCATCGGCCAAATCTCTTAAATAACAATCGGTGTAAATATGTTTAATTTCAGGGTAAACGAAATAACCCAAAGTGCGTATTATGTTCGCGGATATAACGCACGCTGAGGGATGCCGCTGAACATTCCAAGGTTTTTTAGTTTTAGTTTCTCCGCAAGCTATGCCCCAGCCTTTGCCCTTAGTTCTTATTGCATTGATAAGTTTTTTATCCCAGCCGGGGGTGATATAAACGTGGTCATCGTTCACTTCGCCGAAATAGTCGTATAAATTTAAAAAAGTTCTTGACAAACTGTTGAGAACTTCAACTAAAGTTTTTTCCTCTTCGCTGAACAAGCAAACATCTCTGCCGATTTGTTCGTAATCTTTAATTCTCTTATCTTTTTTGTGGACATTAACTAGTATTTGCGTGTTCTCGCCTTTAGTTGCGTAAAAACTATCAAGCATTACTTTCAACTGTTCCGGCCGCTCTCTTGTCGGGCATATGATTAGCAATCTGTTTCGCCTCATTCTTTCCTCCAAGTTACATAGAATTGGTTGTAATGGTTCTCGCCATCTTTAGACATCTCTTTATCGTTATACAACATTGGCTTCTCTTGGCATGTAGCACGCAACGCCGGAGCATGAATGTAACTGGTTAACTCAACGAAAAAACAAACATCGCTAGAACCGACAAGCTTGACCCTACCTTCGGATAAAAGCTTTTTAGTAAAGCCACGGTCGAAGTGACCGAAATGTTTGTTCTGAAAAAACTTAACATCTGATGTAGTAAAATTACATATAAACGGTGTAGCTAAGTTATGGATTACTGAATACAATTTATCGCTGATTTGCCTAGTAGCTATCCCAGCCCATGTTAAGTTAGGCACCACGTTATCGAAAGACTTCATTAAACAATCGTGGCCATATTCAAACGCTAGTGCAACCAGTCTAGGGTTAGGCATATCCATATTGCTTGCGCCTAAATCAGTTTTCGTTATCTTTTCCCAAACTATCCTTGGGTGGGCTACTGCTATACAGCCGTCTGGTCGGCCTTCAAGCAATCTAACCGCATTAGACAAGGTATTGTCACCCATGATATAATCAGGCGCTACAACTGCCATTGGGACGACCATGTTAGCGCATTTGAATGCTCTAGTTAAGAAACAGTCTGCTGTTGTCTTAGGCCTAGCTGGTATATAAATACAGCATGGATGCAGCCCAACTAAATCAAGGTTGCTGTAAACATACCATTTAACTTGAACGCCAGAACTGATTAACTTGGGTATGTTACCGGCTTGCATCATAGAAGGATAACAGAACCTTAAAAATATTTCTTTGAACTTTTCTCCGTAAAGATAAGTGTAAATATGCAACTCTTTCATTTATCCCCTTTTGTTTTTCTATCGCCTTTCAATTCTTCGTCAATGCCAATTTTAGTAAGGTAGCATAATAATAGTATCAATAATATTCCGAAACATATCGCACTAATCATGGACATCTCCTTAAAGTTTTTTATATACTTTATGGTAATATTCCCGGCTCTTTCGTTGTTTTTCTGGTGTGTTAGAACATTCCTTGCACGACCCGCGTAAAGTATCTAGCCAAGAAATCACTTTGTAAAACTTTGATATAGCTTTCACTTTACCACATGTGTTGCATTTCTTTTTCCCATTTTTAACTACGTTACCTATTCTACCCATTGTTTATTCTCCCTTAACTATCGTTACTTTATATGGGAATAATCCACCCCCCACAAGAGAAGCCAATATAGAAAACGCTATACTATCTAATGGCTTTCCCATAAATACTCCTGCTATTGCAAGACATATAAAGATTAAAGTTAACCAACATAAAATTACTTTCATTGTTTATCCTCCTCCTTGACTAACTCCAAATCATAATACTTTCGCAATTCTTCAAGTTGTTCCTCGGTTGTAGCCTTCGCCATCGCCACCTATAAAACTTGCTTTACAATATTCCCTCCATAACTTGAATCTACTAACTTAACGAATTCTTGAATTGTGAACATATCTTTGTTTAGGTCTATGGATTTGTTTTTAACAAAATTATCCCTACCATATTCACAACTACCAGTTAGCCTATAATGCCAATCGTAGAATAGTTTAGCTTTGTATTTAACTCCTTTCTTAAAAGCCTTTTTAAACTCTGTTACTCTTTCTTCAACGGGCTTGTCTAGCAAAATTTTGGATATTATAGCTTCTCTTGCTTGTCGCAATGTTTTCCCATGTGCGAACATATTGCCTTGCTTCACTACATAGCATTTATCCATAGTCAAGTCGGGGTTGACTATTTTACCCTTTGCAACGTTTCCTTTTAAGTTGTCAATGATTGTGAAAACATTATCAATTTTGTGTATTTTTTGTCCGTTGATAGATTTTATTCCAGAACCATCACCAGAACCAGAACCATAACCAGAACCAGAACCAGAACCATAACTAGAACCAGAACCAGAACCATAACTAGAACCAGAACCAGAACCAGAACCATCACCATAACCAGAACCAGAACCATAACCAGAACCAGAACCAGAACCATAACTAGAACCAGAACCAGAACCAGAACCATCACCAGAACCATAACCATAACCATAACTAGAACCATAACCAGAACCATAACCAGAACCAGAACCAGAACCAGAACCATAACCATAACCCGTACCTAAAAAAGCTTTTAGCTTTTCCATTCCTTCACCCCCTTGACAACTTTTTCTGCTTTCTTAGTAGTAGGTAACACCTGAATAACGTCTGTTATAACCATTTCGTCTACCACTACAGTAAAATTGCATTTAGAAGGGTTTGAAGTTCCATCAACGGCTAGGTTCTCTATTGTATATGCGCCTTTCCAGTACCATAATTTCCTACCTTTTGTGAGGATAACCTCTTGTTTATTCATTGATTTAAGATACCCAGCAAAAACACCGCTCCTGTCGCCTCTAACCACTACATAATCACCTTTTTTCATGTTAAACCTCCTTTTGTCAACATAAACCCAAAAGAAAAACAGTGATAAACAGTCTACCACATGCCACCTTAGTTTTAACTGTCTTGCTATTAGTTTCTTCCGGTCTTACTTTAGCCATCTCATTATCTCCTCTATTACTAATCAGCCACGTTCCTTTTCTCCATCATAACGTAATCAAACTCCTGTGCTATATTTACCTTCCAAGTAGACGCTGGTAACGTTTCCTCGCTATGTCTTGACGGATTAGGGCAAAATACTTTCGACGCTGTTTCGTTTTTAATATACAACGTACCATTTTCCTCATAGACCTCGGTATCATCCATTACAGCTACCCTATGATTGTTCCCTTTCGTTTCAGACTCACCAACAACAACAAAGTTCTTTAACAATAACTTTTTAGCACCTTTAGGTATACCGTTTACCTCTTTCAACACAACTTCACCATGATTGATTTTCCTTCTCATACCACACCTCCTATTTTATTGATATAGTCTTATAACTTTCATTTTTAGTATTTTCTCGCCATTTAATAGCTTGGTCTAACGTTTTACACTCTGGACCAACACCTTCTAAATGGTACAACTCTTTAATAGTTTGGTTACGCATAAGTAAGTGAGGGGCATACTTAACCGATGTGAATAGTGTTGACATATCTATCAACTCATACTCCGACTTAACCCACCATTCGTCATGGCTGTAATTCTTGTAACTATCTACTTTCTTACCCATATCTTTCATCCGGCTAATCCCATACTTTCTTATAAACTCCGCTTTCACGTCTACATTCTTTTCTTTTTTGAAAAAGTCTAATTCCAGGTTTGCCTCTGGTGTGACAGCTAAATATTCTGGAACTTTTACACCATTTAACATGTATATCCCATAACCATCAGAATATTTCAAAACCATTCCACCATCTTTGTGTAACATCCCTTCATCGTTAATATGAAGCTCACAAGGTTTTTCACAAACAAAAACAATATTTTCAAAAGTGTAACACCAGCCACAAGAACATGCTAAGTCATACCATATATTAAATATTTCAAAATTTCTATCATATGGTAACAGCCCATACTTTTCATAATATTTGTAATATGCTACCCAATTAATATCGTGTTGACACCAAGAATATGTTTCTATATAATTAAATTTAGTCTCCTTGATATTATTCCTGATATTATCACTGATATTATCACTGATGTTATTCCTAATGTTATCCCAGATGTTACTCCTGATTTTACTCCTGATTTTACTCCTGATGTCATTACTGATGTTATTACTGATGTTATCATTGATGTTATCTCTGATATTATTACTGATGTTATTCCCGATGTTATTCCTGATGTTATCATTGATGTTATTACTGATGTTATTCCCGATGTTATTCCTGATATTATTACTGATGTTATTCCAAATGTTATTCCTGATGTTATCATTGATGTTATTACTGATGTTATTCCCGATGTTATTCCTGAGGTTGAAAATATCTTTGAAAAACCTTTGTTGGAGCAGGTTAATCACAACCTGCGCTTGTAACGGACTTTGGCAATACCAGAACGTAGGTTCTTTTTTACCCAGCATTTTGTAAAACTTATTCCATGACGTTTCAGTTAATTCTTTGTTAATAGGTGAAGTATCTCTACCTATTTTCAAACAATGTTCGCGCCATTCAATAATACCGTCCTCTTGTTTTTTAGTTAATTTTGTTATCATCTCCACTCCCTCTTTACTTGGCAAATACCATCTTTTTCAAACAACCTAAACTCCCATTCATACAGTTTCATACCTTCTCCTCTTACCAACATAAACGACCACTATCAATATTAACCCACTTACCAACTTTCTTCGGATAATCACTACCTAAAAACACAAAATGGTTTAATTTATTATCTTTAACCCAATATAACAAAAGTACCGTTTCTTTTTCACATTTTATCTTTGCTTTAGACCCTGATATGATTGCTCCCGAAAATTTACCAATGTCTAATGTAGAGTTTACGCCACTAGATACCCTAGAAGAATTACCACCTGTCATCTTAGAATAATAACCACTTGTCATCCTGGAATAATCACCACCTGTCATCTTAGAAGAATCACCACCTGTCATCTTAGAAGAATCACCACCTGTTATCTTAGAATAATCACCACCTGTTATCTTAGAATAATAACCACCTGTTATCTTAGAACAATAACCACCTGTTATCTTAGAATAATAACCACCTGTTATCTTAGAATAATCACCACCTGTCATCTCAGAACAATTACCACCTGTCATC